>Ga0187827_10001490_pt1 | contig 34323 bp, 33 predicted proteins | sample ETNtaG_39_FD_167969 | JGI IMG/M metagenome (GOLD analysis project Ga0187827, IMG submission 167969) | Marine microbial and viral communities from oxygen minimum zone, Eastern Pacific Ocean - ETNP2014_SV_150_PacBio MetaG (Illumina Assembly) | ecosystem: Environmental > Aquatic > Marine > Hypoxic...
AAAACCAAATAGAATACCCTTTTTTGATATTTTTTCTCTAATATTCATTTAACTTTCCTCTGATGACGATGATTATTATTAAAAATCTCTGAGTGCTCTTCAAACTTTGATTCTGAAAATTCCTGAAATTTATCTTCAAATTTCTTTACACTGAACTTAAGGGAGTTTTTTCTTATTTTTTCTTCATTAAAATTACCTTGCAGGGATTCAAATCGGTGTACAGCATCTATAAGACTTTCCGGCTCCTGTTTTTCGAATAATATCCCGGTCTGGCCTTCTATAACCGTTTCAAGTAATCCGCCTTTGCTAAATCCTATAACCGGCGTACCACATGCCTGAGCTTCTACGGGAGTAATTCCAAAATCCTCTTCTCCTGGAAATATAAATGCATTTGCTTCCGCATAATACCTAGCAAGTTCAAAATTTTCTATCCAGCCCAGGAACTTTATATTTGGACCAGCTTCTTTTTTAAGCTTTTTAAGTTCCGATCCTTTACCTATTATAACAAGATCTTTCCCCAGCTGGTTAAAAGCCTTAACAGCAAGATCTACTCTTTTATATGGCACCAGTTGGCTGACTATAAGATAATAATCTTTTTTTTGCCCTGCTGGTCTGTGCTTTTCAACATCCACTGGAGGATATATCACTTCTGCTTCCCGCCTATAATATTTTTTTATCCTTTTTCTTACATTATCTGAATTGCATACAAAATAATCCACTCTTGAAGCAGAAGCAAGGTCCCAGACTCTTAGATAATTGAAATACCACTTTATGAAATTTCTTTTTAAAAGACCTAGCTTTTCATTATCCATATAGTCAAAGTACATATTCCACAGATACCTCATGGGGCTGTGGCAGTAACATATATGACAGGTCTCTGGTTTTGTAAGGACACCTTTTGCAATACCTGATTCCGAGCTAATGACTAGATCATAATCAGACAGGTCGAATTGCTCTATTGCTACAGGCATAAACGGCAGGTAACTTTGGTATTTTGTCTTTGCTTTGGGTAGTTTTTGGATAAATGAAGTTGTTATCTTATGAGAATTGATCTCATCTGATATTTTGTCTTTATTATGTACAAGGGTAAAAATATCTATGTTTGGAAAGATATTACATATTGACTGGACTACTTTTTCTCCGCCCCGCATTCCTGTTAACCAGTAGTGCACAAGAGCAGTTTTTTTCTTTTTTAATTTCATACTTCCCTTATCGGACTAGAGCCCATATTTCTCCAAACCTTATTTTGTATTCTAGCATCCTTAAACCAGCTATTTTAAGCTCTTCCTGAAAACCAATAAAAGTATACTCGATCGCATGTGTCTTATCCAATCTATACTCCACACCAAACTCTTTTTTATATAATACTTTCCATTCCCTTTCTAGCAAAGGTACCCTAATCAATATTTTCTTTCCAAGATTTTTCACTTTTTTTAAGAATTTAACCCTATTTTTTATATGTTCCAGAACATTTGAAAGTATTATCACATCAAATTTTTCATTAAACAAGTAGCTTGTAGCATCACCTTTTATATACAAAATATTATCCAGTTGATACTTCTCTTTTGCCAGTTTGATATTTTCTGTGTCTATGTCTATCCCAGTTATTTTTGCTGCTTTTTCTGCCAATTTCGATGAATTGTACCCGTTACCGCATCCTATGTCTAAAACAGTATCACTGCTGTCAACATTTTCCAAAAAAAAGTTATGGTATTTTGTCAACCTGTGTTTTGGGTGAAAACCGTTTTCAAATTTTACTGAATATTTAGATATCAAAGAATGAAGACGATTATCCAGAGAAAGAAGCAACCTCAAAATATTTTTAATAATTTTCTTCTTCATATCTTTTTATTTAATATTAAAATTTCTGTTACTTCTACTAAACCATATCATAAGAATGACAAAGGCTATAAACTCTGCAATTATCAAAGATATTATTATCCCATTTATCTGCAAAAGTGGGATAAAAATAGCAATTAGCACCAGTTTTATTATATCTATTATCGTAAATAACTTTAAATAACTTTTTCCACTTCCCTGATAGCTACAAAGATACCTAATGGTAAGGTTCGCCGGTAAGAATATAATCGGTATTAAAAGAAGTTGTCCGTAAAATATTATTTGCGGATCACCTATGTCAAAGAAAAATCTTAATAAATATGGTAAGACAAACCAGAAAACACCAAATATCAATACCCCGCTGACAAAGATTGTGCTTAGCCCTTTCCTGACTATTTGCCTATTTTCATTCTCTGTCCTAGCAGCTAGCTTCACCGTAGGAACATTGACCAGAATTTTAAGGCTATTTTTTAAAAAATTAGGGAAGACGACAACTGCACTGTATATTCCTACAGTTGCAGCATCAGAAACAGTCTCAAGTATTATCCTCTCAATATTCTTCGCAATTACTGATACAGCACTTGAGCCTGTTAACCTGAATCCATGTTTTAAGTATCCTTTTTCTTTTACCTTATCTTTTTCTTCGTCTTTAATCCCTCTTGAAATCCATATATAGAATATAAGGTTATAAGCTGCTACAATAAATATGTATGCAAGGATTGTGTATATATAATTTTTAAAATATATAAGAATAAAAGCACAAACCCCGAACCTAGTTCCTCCAATAAGGGTATTTAACAGAAATATTGTTTTAAATCTTTTCTCTCCATAATAATATGGCTCCCATTTGTTAAATCCAAAGAATATTGGAATCATAAAACTGGAAAGAAGGAGGGCCATCTTAATATCACTGCCCTTATAATAGCTAAGGGCAAGTAAAATAATTATGACACTGGCAATTAGCGAAAACAATCCGCTGAACCTGATAGCTGTTTTATAAAAACTTTTGTATTTCTTTACTATTGCTTTTGTAACAGATGTCCCCAGTCCATTAAGAGAAAATAGTATAAGGATATTTAGTATTGAAAAAAATAATTTATAATTTCCAAGATCTTCAAAGCTTAAATAACGAACCAGTAATACATTAAGAAAAAACCCATCAAGGGACGCGATTAATAGATTGGAAATAGCAAAAATACTGTCTTTAAAGTTTTTTTGAAGGTAAATTAAGAATTTCCAATTATTAATTTTCTCTTTTATTGTTTTAATATCCATTATTTTACCGCTAACAGAATATATCCTATTGCAGTACCACCGTTAAACGGATTTTTTTTGCTTAATGTGTTATCCTTTTTTATAATCCTCCTGAATTTTCCATTTATTAGCTTCGCTAAAATCCTATCGGTAGTAGTGCTTCCCTTTTTCTTGATATCTTCTATTTGTTTTACCAGCTTAATATTTTCAAAGGAACCATTTTTTTTAATCCTGATTTCCCGGTATCCATGTCCCCATAATTTATCTATTAAACCGAATTCAGGATTGCCATTACCCAGAATCAATAATACTCCACCTGGTCTTAATGATTCTGTAAATTTACCCATCAATCCTTTTAATACTTTATTATTTTTAATAATCGGAGAAATAATGCAATCACAATCTTTCTCTTTCAAACCTTCTAGTTTTAGAAAATTTATTTTATTTTTAAAAACTTCCAGAAGAAGTCTTTCTGTATCGAAACCTATTATCTTAGAACCACTTTTGAATAAGTCTAAAATATTTCTAATAGCACTCCAATAATAAAACTCATTTATCGAATATCTTAAAAAATCAAATTCTTCGGTTCCTTTTTCTTCCACAAATTGAAGCTGGGGCTCTGAAAACAGATTACCTTTAATATAATTAACCCATTGTTCTGAAGAACTCTTTTCGTTGTTCTTATATTTTCCCACAGCTTTAAGAATACCTCTCCCAAGATGCATATACACTACTTCATTTTTATCATTAAGCGCCCTCGTTGTATTCAAATTGTGCATTTCTAGAGATTCAGCTATGCTGCTAACCAACTCAGGATTGTCGAATGTATTAGGTGCAGCAAATATCTGATATCCATTTTTTAAAAATTCATGAATAAGCTTATCTCCAATATCATATGCTGGGAACTCAGGCATAAAACTTAAATTAAGTTTCTTATAAAGTTGAAAATCAATTAAGTACCCACATACATGCAAAACTCCTTCTGAAACTCTTTCTTTTGTCAGCCTGAATCCTGAAGCTCTTGTCTTGTCATCAATTTTTGAAAGAAGAAAATTTAACCATCCTTGCCTGCATACTATAGTATCTGAATGGAAAGTAGCTACATATTGTGACTCCGGATCGATTAATCTAGAACCCACTTCTATCGCAATACCATTTGAATAAGAACCTCTTTCTTTTGGTTCAGTCCTAATAAATGCCAGATTGACATTTTCCAACTCATCCATCCATTCTAGATTTTCGATTGGAGAATTGTCATCTATCACCCATAGTTCGAAAGGTGTATCAGTAAACTTCTTTACACTATCTATGAATAATTTTGTCAATTCTGTTGCCCTTTTATTAGGTTGAAAGCTAACCATTAAAATTTTTGGAACTTCTGGCGGCTTAATGATGCTTACTCTGTACTTTATATTGTATTTTATATCATCATACGTAAAACTTTTATTTAAATACTCTTGATTTAACCAGTCTTTCATTAATTTTCTTTCCATTATTTTTATATTTTTCACCACTCAAAGTTTCTCACCAATATTCGATTCAATCTTTTTAAATATTTTTATTATTTTTTAATGGGGGTATTCAGGTGACTCCAGTTAGCACTACACGTTGTGGTGCTTCAATCTACGCCCCCTGACGTGTTTAACCATAGTTTTATAAGGAGTTGCTTCAACGGCAACCGCTTGTTGAACCAATCGATAGAAGAGCTTTCCGCGGTGGCGCCTGGTTCGACGATAAAACCGAAACATGTATTCATCAAGATAGTAATCCAAATGTTCATGACTAATAGCTCCCTGATGTGTGCCCATCATCCATCGCTTAAGAAGGGACGCTACTTTATGGCAATGGGGTAAGAAGCTGCTACTTACACCAGCTTCTTCACGCACCACTTCGTGAATATAGTCGAGACGGTCCAGATCATTGTAGCCGTTCCATCGGTCGGTCCAAATCACACTCCCTGGCTTTACAGTTTGATTAATGGCATCCTCCAAGCTTTCAGCAGATGTATCTAGAACTTGCCGAAGTCGAATTCGTCCGATCCTAGTTCCTTCTACCTCTGCAATAATTACGACTAAAACCTTTCCAGCTGAGCCGTGGCCACGCTTTCCAGACTTTTTACCACCAATATAAGACTCATCAACTTCTACTGTGCCCGATATACGATCTCGCCCGGGGCGTACCATCGCCCGGCGAAATTTATGCAACCAGGTCCATGCCGTGTAGTAACTACCCAAACCAAAGATCCGTTGCAAGCCTAATGCACTGGCTCCGGTCTTTTGGTTGGTGACCCACCCAATCGCCGAAACCATATGGTTAGTGGTTTATGAGTATCCTCAAAAAACAGTTCCCGCCGTTACGGATACTTCATAATCGCAAGAAGAACATGCTATTAAACCTCGGTTTCTGCGCCAAGCCTTTGTTTCCAGACACCTCGGACACACAAAACCGTTGGCCAGCGCACCTGCACAAGATGCTCCCGACATGCGTCTTCCGACTCAAATAGGGCATCAAACTCACTAAGTGTTTGGGGATATTCTTTCATACCCCAATATACTACATCTTGGGGCTACTGGAGTCAACTGAATGCCCCCCCCCATTTGTTTAATAAATCCTTTAGCTTTATTGATATCTCTTTATTATCATAATTTTCATTAACATATCTATTTCCATTTTCTCCAAGAGCATTGGATCTTTTCTTATTCTTTAAAAGTAAATTGATTCCTTCCCTAAAATTTTCATAATTATTGTAGAGCAATCCACCATTGCTTTTCTTTATATGATCGACAACAATGTCTGAACCGGTACTAGCTAGTACCGGTGTCTTTTGAGCCATTGCTTCAAGGGTTGCTATGCTAAAACTCTCATATGGAGATGGCATAACAAAAGCTTCTGCTCCACTCATTAATTCAAACTTCTCATTTTCACTTACTGTACCTTTAAACATAATGCTTTTATCTTCCGGTAGTTCGATTTTAAGATCTCCAGTAAGCACCAGACATAAGTCTGAAGGAAAATCCTTTTTAAATCTTAAATAATAGTCTACTAATTCTGAGCAGCCCTTACTTATGTCTATTCTGCCGCAATACAATAAATATGGAAAATCCAACTTGGCAGGTGGATAATTTTTAGTATTTACACCCATTCCGATTATTTCTCCGGGAAGCTCTCCCCATAAGGATTTTCCAAATAGACTCTCTCTATATGTATTCCAGATTATTAATCTTGCTCTTCTTGCTGCATATTTATAGACAGAAAGATAAGCCGGGGGTTCATTATGTAAAGTAGGAATAAAAATTATTTTTTCTTTTGGAACATGCTGCATACCATAATAGGTTGGCGCATAGAGATACGTAAAGAAAAGTATAAACTTATAGTCATTATATTTTTCAGATAAATAATTTATTAAATCTTCAGAATACGGTCCTTGTTTATATATAAATTCTTCCTGAAGAGCTATAGGCCATCTAATAATCCTTTCCCCAGGATCTTTTAAATCTGAAACTTTATCATACCTCCCTACCAGTAACTCATGGATCTTCCCCCAGTATTCCGCTCTCTCCTGAGATACATTGAACCTCTTAATGCAAATACCGTTTTTTCTTTCATCGCCTTCTTTTAAGGTATTTCTCCATTTTATAATATCCACAGCAGTTGTAGTTATTATATCAATCTCATATTTGTCTTTTAGCAATTGTCCGAAATATAGTGCCTCTGATTCAGATCCACCAATTACACTTTCATGACATCTCTGGACAACAATAGCTATTTTTTCCATAGAAATTTACCAATTAAATCTAAAAACTTTGCTTTAATTATTTTATTATTAAAACTATTTACATATCTCCCATAACCGGCTTCTCCAAAATAAAAATAACTTTCCTCGCTGCTATTGATCTCATTAAATGTCGCAGCAAATAATAATTTATCAATATCTTCCCACACTATGCCACTACTACCCACTGTATCAACCATTGCAGTCGAACCATAAGTGACAACCGGGATTTTCATACTCATTGCCTCTACAAGAGGCACACAAAAACCTTCATGATAACTGGTCATAGAAAATATCTTCGAAATAAGAAAATATGATTTTAATTCTTTGCTGCTTACTTTTCCTGTTAATATAATACAATTCTCAAGCTCTAAAAGACTTATCTTATTCTTTAAAAAATCAATATATGGCATTAAACGAGGATGCATATCTCCTACTATTATCAACCTGCTTTTATCATTATAATTATTGTGATAATAAGAAAATACTTCTACAAGCTTCTCAAATCCCTTATTTGGTGCAATTCTTCCTATAGATAATATATTGGTTTTTTCATCATTATATTTATTTAATATTTCTAAGTCAGGTTCAATATTTTTTATCTTATCAATATTATTAAATGGAGGAATGACAAAACATCTCAAATTGTCCGCACCCTCTGAAATCATCTCATTCATATTAAATACAGAATCGTTCAGGTACATGTCAAGACCGAGATTTGCAATAATTTTCAATTGTTCCCTGCCTCCCCTGCAGGTATCTACATGATCATTGCTAAAGTTATAAAAAAAATAGGGAGGAGTTATATTATGATATTTTACTATTTTTACACAATCTAAATTTGACAGTTTATCCAGACCTTTATACCACCCAGTAGAAAGATGGTATATCATCAGATCGTCATCTTTTTTTATAAAATTATCAATACTCTCAATATTTTTTATTCTATTGCTAGAGGTAAAAATATTTTCTGCAAAGATATTAGCATCAAAATTATTATTTCTGAGAATATTTAACATCCCAAAAACATCATTGCTTACTGCATCATATTTTGAAATTTCTGGAGTACAAATAGCTACGCGTTTCATCTTTTATATCCTATAACAGCATAATCCTGGGGACCAGAAAAATATTTTCTGAAGATCTTAATATGCTCTTCATTTATTTTATCCTCATTTAAAGGAATTGTTCCGGGATGAAGGTTCTTTATAGTGATATCATTAAAACCATTAGCTTCCATAAGCAGTCTGACCAGCAGACCTGGTAATGGTTTTCTATGGTAAGGATCTAAATAGAAAGTATTGCTTCCTACCAGTATATTTTCCGGATTCGGAGTCTCAAATATAGCCAATCCGCCGGGTTTCAAGACACGGAATGTTTCACTGAATAATTTGTTTAAAGACTCAAATTCATAATGTTCAATCAAATGGAACCCTGTAACTGCCCCAAAACTATTATCCTTATTTTTCCCAAGAAATGATAAAGCTTCTCCTTCAATGACATTGAGTTCCAAATCTTTACAAGTCTTTATCATTATCTGATTGAGGTCCAGACCTACTGCACTTAACTCCTGCTCCTTCATTAATTCCAGCCACTCACCACGTCCGCATCCTATATCCAAAATGGATGAATCCTCTGTACCAATTTGTGCCTTCTTTATTATAGGAACATATACTTTTAAACGCTCTTTTATTTCATCACAGCTGCCTCTCAGATTATCTGTTAAAAAAACATAAAGAGAATCCAGGTCATGGTTGATTTCTCCCCTAATCTCTTCATATTCTTTTTTCCCAATATTGGTCCCATTCCTATCATTTAAAACATCATTGACTTTTTGGTCCAATTGTGTAAGCCTATTTTTAACATAATCTAGGACTTTTGATGTTTCATTGAATTTACCATCCAGATTTGCAATTTTCAGTTCCTGCTCTAAAAACTTTGTATTTAATTGGGTCCTATCATTAGCAGATTGCAGTCCAATATTATTTACATAATCTGTATTATTTCTAAGAATTTCTATAACTGATAGATTGAAGTGATTTTGATTAATGGTAATCACTCTCAAAACTTTAAACAAAAACCTTATTATCCATCTATAAAAGAATCTTTTAAAAATATTGAATCCTTTAAAAGAAGGTAACTCTACACCTATGCTGGCATTTTCTCTTGCTTTATCCAGATGCCTATAAATATTCATTTCCTTCGGAGCTGAATCCTTATTATTAAAATTCTTCTTTTTCACTCCGTCTTTCTGACAGATTTTAGAATTTTTTATAATCTTCTTCTTAAAATTCTCTACAAATTCTTTTTCATTTTTTTGATTATTCATAATTAACTATTAATTTTTATTTATAAATAAAATTATCTGAATTTTTATTTACAAGCCAATCAGCAAGAGTCAACCCATTCTTATCTTTTTCAGTAATGAATTCAGTTTTTGGAACTATCGAATCAAATCTATCCTTGAGATCCCTGGCGCAAATTGACCAATCAATATCTTTGGATAATGGAGAAATACATGCTTCACAGTTTAGGCTATACTCACCTGTACAAAAATATTCTATTAAGCTATCCTCTATCAACAAGATCCCGTGAGCAAAACCGGGTGGAACCCATATCCATTCTGCATAGTCATCAATCTGGTTATGAGGTAAGTCATAAGCAATAATCTTTCCAAAATTTGAAGATCCTTTTCTAATATCCAAAGCAAAATCTATCAAATGACCATGCAGTGGTCTGATTAGTTTCCCCATATAAGGATTCCACTGGAAATGCAGCCCTCTAAAAGTATTTTTATACGAAAAACTCTCATTAGCTTGTACGAAATTTTCCCTTAGCAAGAAGCCGATCTCTTCATTATCAATTAGATCGCTTTTTCTGAATTGTTCTGTAAAATACCCCCGATGGTCCATAAAACGCTTATACCGGATTACTTTTATTTCTGGTATCATTAATTCTTTTATGTCTGCTATTTTCAATACTGCCTTTCTAATATAAAAAGTAATCTCTATCATAAACCTGTGCAGTTTCAACAATCTTTTTAGATTAACTTATCTCTAGTCTTATAGCAACATACATCACTGATTAGCCAATAAGTTAATACACTATTAAAACATACTAAAAACTTTCAAATACTTTTCACAGGTTTCATCCTTGTTATATAAGCTACAATGGTCCTTAAATAATTTCTTTATATGGTAAAAGTTATCAATACAAAATTCGATTTTTTCTAGAAGCTTTTCATGGTCAAAATCTTTGTATTGATTAAAAACCTCATCAGATACATGGGCAAGTAACTCTGGACAAAAATGAAGCACCTCTTTCATTGAACCACTATCAAAACCTACAACAGGTATGCCGCAGGCAACTGCTTCCATAACTGAATTAGGACAGGCTGGATTCAACTGGCAATGAATAAGAATATCCGTAGCCTGTAGTTCTTTTGCAATCTCTTCCTTATCCATTTTACCCAGACATCTGATATAGTCTCTATTGGTAAAACTCTTGACTTCTGAATTTAGTATTGGTCCTATTATTTTAAAAACAATATTATATCTCTCATTTATTTTATCTAGAGCAAGTACCACTGGTTCTAACATATCCCTATTTCTAAAAGATCCAGTTGCAGTAAATATTACTTTGTTTTTGTCAAATTTCTTATCCACTGGATAAAAAACCTCTAGGTCAGTCCCATTTAAGATTATACTGTACTTATCCTCCGGGATTTCTCCCATCATTGTAAAGCATTCAAGCCTGCTGAATTCACTCTGAAAAATTATAAAATCTGAGTATTTCAAATAATCAAGTTTTATGTCCTTATTATAGTATAGGTATCTGATACCATGTTTGGAAGGATAATAAACCCCATCAAGCCTCTGTATTATTGACAAATTGTTTGCTTTGAAATGATCAAGAATTCTTTTGTTGTATGATATAGGGAAAAAAATACTGTCTGCTTTCTCGTATTGCCTCTCATCCTCAATAAATTGATATTCTGTTTCTAATAGATACTGACGTAGGTGCCTCATAAATGTAGATGGGCCTCCTATACCGTTAACACTGTCTTGAAATGGAATAAATATCATATGTACTTTTTTGGTCCTTAAAATAATCTTGAATATATCTCTTCAAAATATCTTTTAGAAATAATATTCCAGTCAAACTCTTTAACTGTTTCTAATCCCACCTTCGCAAGTTTATTCCCCAGATTTATATCCTCAATCAATCTTTTGCTATTTTTAAAAAGGCCATTTACATCCTCTATCTCACTAATAAGAGCATTATACCCGTCTTTAGCAATATCATGAACCATTCCTACATCTGTACTCACAAGCGGTATACCTGAAGCAAAGGTCTCCAATAAAGATTTTGGCCCTCCTTCTGTTCTTGAAGAGATTATATAAAAATCCAAAGCTTTGTAATACCTAGTAATATCAAAATACTTTTTTAAAAAAATGTGGTTGAATGGTATTCCAGATTCTTTCAATCTATTTTTTACATATCCCCTTGCAGGTCCTGTCAAAAGTACAAAAATGGGATAATCTATTTTTAGCTTCTCCAGAACATCGCAAAGTATATCTGGTCCTTTTACTCTCTTGGGAGTGTTGCCCGCGCCCCAACCGTTACCATCTTTTTGAAAAGAACCAATACAGACAGACCCTTTGGGTATCCCCAATTCTTCCCTGATTTTTTCTTTATCTTCTGTTTCAGACCCACTAAAAAGAGCCAAATCTATCCCAATAGGAATAATCTTAATTCTCCCTGGCTCTATTCCCCATTTTACTAGTTGATTCCTGGTAATCATATTTGAGGTGTGAACAAAAGATATGTTTCTGGATGCTATAAAGAGAGCCTTTATGTATCCAACATCTTCATTAGTCCCATGGTACCATGTCAAAACTATTTTGTTTTTTTTATTTACATATTTATAATTATCTGGTAGATAGGTACTTCTTGAGCCAAAATGTAGTATCTGATCCCTTATTAGCGATGTACGGATTCTTGAAGTCTTCATCATTTTTATAGGATAATTGTAGTGTCTGCGTATATTTTCTGTTATATACTTGCCTTCCCAATTAGTCACCCACTCAACTGGCTCTACAATATAATATATCTTTTTTTTGCTTCCAGTAACCAAGTAATCTCTTTTCAAAAGCCACCTTTTAAATATTCAATAATCTGATATTTTCTCTTTGTAAAAAGAGGGTCCATTAGAATTTTTTTTATTATTTAAAAATAAATTAGAATTAGGTAATAATATAATGTATATTTACATAAACAAAATTATCAACAATACTATTTTAGAATTCACAACATTATAGTTTAAAAGAATTTAAAATTAAAGATATGTTTACTGAGCTAAAATCTGGGGGGAAAACCATTGCTGTGGTAGGTCTTGGTTATGTCGGTCTTCCTTTATTTCTAGCACTTGGTAAAAAATTTAAAGTTATAGGTTTTGATACAAATAAAGAAAAAATACAAAGGTTAAAAAATGGCAGAGATGAGAATAAAGAAATAGGACAAAAAGATTTATTGAGATTTTCGGAATCTCTAACATTCAATCCAGATAAACTAAGAAATGCAAACTTTTTTATTATAGCCGTTCCCACACCCATTGATGAAAAAAAGAATCCGGATCTAAAAATACTCAAAGGTGCTACCAGGTTAGTAGGAGAGAAAATGCCCATGGATTCAATAATAGTCTACGAATCAACAATCTATCCTGGCGTAACAGAGGAAATCTGCATTCCTATTCTGGAGAAAGAATCCTGCCTAGTCAATCGTAAGGATTTTTTCGTAGGTTATTCTCCTGAAAGAATAAACCCTGGTGATAAAAAACACACGATCGATAATATAATAAAAGTAGTCTCTGCCCAGACAGAGGATACTTTAGAAATAATCGATAAAGTGTATAGCACTATAGTAAAAGCCGGAACCTATAAGGCAAAGAGCATAAAAGTAGCCGAAGCAGCCAAAGTAATCGAGAACACACAAAGGGATATAAATGTGGCACTGATAAATGAATTAGCAATGATATTCACAAAAATGGGCATAGACACAAAAGATATTCTTGAAGCAGCAGGAACCAAGTGGAACTTTTTAGATTTTGTCCCAGGCTTAGTAGGGGGACATTGCATAGGTGTTGATCCGTATTACCTTTCATATCTTGCCAGAAAGATAGGACATAATCCCGAAGTAATAAATGCCGGAAGAAAAATAAATGATAGTATAGGTAAATTCATCGGGGAGCATATCAATAAAATATTATCAACAGACAATAAGATAGATGGGAAGACCAAAATTGCATTATTTGGAATTGCTTTTAAGGAAAATATCAAAGATTTCAGAAACTCTAGAGTAATAGATATACATAATCATTTGATAAAAAATGGTTATGAGGTTGTTATATGTGACCCAGTAGTAAATAAAAGAGAAGTAAAAAAGATCTATGGAATTACATTGCTAGATTACAGCCAGTTAAAGGATATTGATGCTGCAGTCTTCTGCGTAGCACACCAATGCTTTAAAAATCTGGACCTAAAGGAGTTACAGAAAAAAATGAGAGGAAAAGATCCTTACATTTTTGATATAAAATGGATATTTGAAAGAGAAAATATTATTAAGCAGGGTTATAGATACTGGAGACTATGATAAACGAATTGGAAAAATTAAAAATTGATAAAAATATAAAGATACTTGTAACAGGTTGTGCAGGATTTATAGGATCCAATCTTACAGAATTCTTTTTAAGAAAAGGTGCCAGGATAATAGGATTAGATAATCTTTCAACAGGATTTAAAAAAAACTTAGCTAATATTGCTACTTCTGGACTAGGAAAAGAAACAAGTCATAGCTTTAATTTTATTAAAGGCGATATAAGGAACTATGATACATGCCTTGCGGCTACTAAAGATATTGATATCATCTTACATCAAGCAGCACTCAGTTCAGTCCAAAGATCACTTGATAAACCAATTGACTCAAATGATTCAAACATTGGCGGAACTGTGAATATGCTGCAGGCGTCGCTGGTTAACAATGTAAAAAGATTTATTTATGCTTCATCTTCATCTGTATACGGTGACTCTGAAAAGCTGCCAAAAGATGAAAGTATGCCTCCAAATCCAAAATCTTTTTATGCTGTTACAAAACTTACCACTGAATACTATTGCCAGCTTTTTTACAGGCTTTATGGATTAGAGACCGTTTCATTACGATATTTTAATGTTTTCGGAAAACGCCAGAATCCTGATTCAATATATTCTGCTGTTATCCCGAGATTTTTAAAGAATATTAAAAAAGACATCCCTCCGATTATTTATGGTGATGGGAGCCAGAGTAGGGATTTTACTTATATAGACAATGTAATATATGCAAATTATTTGGCAGCATTTTCTGATAATAAAAATATTTTTGGAAATTATTATAATGTAGCCTGCGGTAATAATATCAGTTTGAATGAAATCACTGAAATACTATCAAACTATTTTGAAAAGAAAATACAGGTTATTTTTGAAGATCAGAGAAAAGGCGATATCAAGCATAGCCTGGCTTCTATTAAAAAAATAACTTCGGATCTAAACTATCATCCTATTATTGATTTTAAGAAGGGTCTTAAAAATCTTCTTAAGATATTGGAATATTAAATATAATAACTTATTACTGGCTAAACCGGTGAGCCTTAAAAATTCAGGAGAACCAAGAAATGAATTAAGTATCCATTTCCTTGTTTTGCCAACATCCCTTAAAAAGCCATAGATAAAATATTATAGCCATCAAAAAAAGGGTACCTTAGAAAAATATTGTAAGATAAGTAACGTTATTGGCAAGATTAAATACAGAAATCAATGCCAGCAGGATAAAAGTTAGATTTTTCATATCTAGATCAAGAATCCTATTTTTTAACAGTGTTATGGTCATATTCTCTTTTAAATATCTTATTTTTTAAATCTCTTATTTTTAATATATAAGACAATATTGAAATCTCTGCCCATCTCTCTGACCTGAACATTAGTGATTGGAACCTGTTTATCTTTAATATTCTAGACAGAAAATATAGCTCGCCATCATATACGAATCTCTTCTTATTTAATATTGAAAAACTTTTTTTGACGGATGCCGAATGTTTGTGATAAACAATAAGGTCAGCATTATAAAAAACTTCTATTTTCTTTTCTAGGACTTTCCGAAAAATTAGTTCTTCCTCACAGTATATAAAAGTATTTATATCAAAAAGTCCAACAGCCTTAAAATCTTTTGCCCTGCAAAAGAAACAGGCTCCATTTAAAAGAAATACTCTGAATAGCCCCAACCTCTTGGAGAGGCCTTTATTGACCCTGAAGAACCTATCAACTTTACCATTATTACCCATGTGAAGAAGACATTTTATAAATCCTATCGGCTTTACATGTGGAAGCATCATGGTTCCGTCATCATTTATTATTCTGGGACCGAGAAAGCCACACCTTAGATTATTAATATCATTAACTGCCTTTTGTAGAAAATCCGGATCATCTATTACTATATCTTCATTGGTAAAAAGAATAATATCATCTCCATTGATAACTTTATTATTAATTAGATATTTAAAGCCATAATTATTTCCTTTTGAATATCCTATATTTTTGTTTTCCCCAATCAGCATTATTCTCTTATCATTAAAAACCCCTATTACCTTTTCTATCTTAATATTATCGGGACTATTATTGACTATGACCAGTTTCCAGTCTCCAAAGGTTTGCATCCTGAGGCAACTAATTAATTTTTCCAGCAGCTCTTCTGTATTAAAGTTGATAGTTATAATTCCAATTTTCTTCATCAGCCTTTTACTTTCATATTGTGTCTATTTAATACAACAATATTATATATTGTCTTCATCTTTCTCCCCTGTTTTTCTACACTAAAGATCTATCTTACTTCTTTTTAGGCACTTCTCTCAGTCTCTTGATTCTATTAAGATTTTCATAGACATTTAGTATTTTTATCTGATTCCTTTTCTCTTCCCTATCATTTTTACAATGAGTGGAAGATAACTAATGACGTAATAAGCCATGGCCTTGGTATTAAAACCAGATTTTAATATTTCTAAGGCAAGTTTCCTGGCTGATACCAATTTACCTGAATAAAGCAAATAGTAAAGTTTCTGTAGTTTAAAAAATATTTGACTTTTTTCTACTGGAATTACTTCACTGTCAGTATCTTCTTTCTTATATTCTTTTATAGACCCATAATCGTCTTTTCCGCATTTCTGTCTCTGCCTATAATATTCTGCTGCCATTTCTCTATAATACTCCTGCTCACACCTTTTATTATAAGTCACAGAATAAGGTAAAAATCTTTCTTTCAAAAGGGTCTCAGGAAGATTTGCAAGGCTATGACCAGCAGAAAGCATATTAAGATAGAGGTCATAATCCTGAGAGTATTTAAATTTACTCCGGTATCCTATCCCAAGATCCTTTCTGAACAAAATTGAAGAGTGATCAATACAATTATATAAAGGCATCGTTTCGCCTATTTGAACATTATCAGTAATAGCTATTTTTTCACATATGGTTTTTCCGCCTTCATCTATAAGCATAACAGAACTACCTGTCAAGGAGATACTGGAATTCTTTTCTAAAAAATCATATTGTGCTTCAAGCCTCTCTTTTAATGCAATATTTCCAGCATCCATTCGTGCAATATATTTTCCTTCAGACTGCAAGACTCCGTTTATAAGGGAAGCAGTCAAACCAATATTTTCTTTATTTTTTATATACATTATCCTATCATCATTAAAATCATTCACGACACTCATTAGATCATATTTGCAGCCGTCATCAATAATAATAAATTCAATTTCCTTAACAGTCTGGAGCAAAATACTTTCAATTGTGGATTCTACATAGTCTTCATAACCAAAGACGCTCATAATAACTGATATTTTTAACCCTTTATCCATCTTCACTTATAATTTTAAAAGACAAATGTTTTTGTTTAAAAGCCCTAAAAACTATTAAAGTAAGGAAGAGCTATATTATAATCTGAATACTCTTTATTATACGCCCTGTCAAATTCATCCCTTCCTATAAATATATTTTCATCACTCATTGTCAATACATCATATACATAATATATCTCTTGCCCTTCATGTACGATAACAATTTTTTTAAATCCCTGAGAATCAATATAATTTAGATAATCTTTATTTTGAAAGTCAAGAGAGATGCCAATATACCGAATTTTATATTTTTCAGTAATATTTTCTCCTACCATCATATATTCAATAGCATTGCTTGAATTATATACTATTATCTCTCCACCCATGTAAATAAAATTGAATGCTGATCCGTAATGTGAGACCAGACCACCCGTAAAAAATTCGTCCTGCCTAAGAAGATAAGCAGCACTTTTGATGCCTACTTTGTGGCCGTAGACATAACCTGCCGGTACCTTCCCCGGAGTGTAAAAACAGGGGTACTTTTCTTTATTGATTGATAGTTCATTATACAGGATAAATGTATGATAGAAATTACCGCAAATAAATAAAACAAGAACAATACCAAAGAGCCATTTTTTTATGCTTACTTTTTTATCCCTATATATATTTTTATTCCTTGCTAAAAGACCCTCGACTGATTGATACGCAAAAGCCATAATAAGAAGTGCAACAGGGTAGCTATTGGTTAAATGGCCGTTTTCACTTTTTGTTAAAAACATCCAGATTATAAAATGAATAAAAAATAATAATATTACACGTATCATGATGCCCGGAAACTTGATCTTTTTTATTGCAACAAGAGCTATTATTGTTAACAGGGAAAGAATAAAGATGATAACAAAGAATATTGAAAAATTATTAATATACCCAAAGAAAAATTCTTTAAAATTAAATGATATTTCAAGGCCTCCTTGCCTCCCCAGAAAATGATCGTACGTAGCATTATTAAAACCAGTTAGCCTGCGAGGGAGAAAGAATTCAAAATAAATAAAACCTACAAGTAACGATACTGGAGCTATAAGACTCAACACCAATCTTTTTATACCGATTTTTTTTATGTTCACCAGTATAAGAATAAAGAAAAAAGGGACAAAGAAATAAGCATCAGGAACAGATATAAGCGCCATAACGATAAATATCATCCCCAGCTGCAGGTCCCTGAAACTTGTATTTTTCTTATTCTCTTTGGGATACAAGAGTCTTTCAAAATAATAGAATCCCAACAATATAAAGAAAATATAAAAACCCACACCTATAGAGCTCTTAAACAGTCCCACTGCTCCCGAAACAGCATAGGCTAAAACTAAAAAATTTACAGCCCTATTATTTAGTAAAAGTCTTCCTATCTTATAAATCACAAATAATGTCAAAACCGTGATAATAGCACTGGGCATCCTGGATGCCAGTTCTGTCACTCCGAATAATAATATAAAGGGTACCTGTACGAGCATAACTGATGAAAAAGTGGCATTATTATAAAGTGCTGTCACATTAGACAGAGATTGGTTTTTAAGTCCTATCAAGAATCTGGAAGCATAGCAAAGTCTGTGCTTCATCCTCTCCCCAGAACTCTATTTTCCCTAGGTTGTAGAAGACCAGAAAAGTACAGACTAAAAAAGCTATCAATAAAAATACATTATTTTTTATAAAGGTCAGAAACTGATTTTTACTAGGTTTTTTTTCTATCATTAAAACAAATAAATGAGCTAATAAAAAATTAACGAAATTATATAATAAAGAAAACCATATTCATATACTGCTTTCATCACAGCATGCCTTTACTTTAATCACCAATTAAGTTATTTTATTATACGCTTGTAAATATTTTTCAAATTATTATGGTAAATAGAATTGAAGTTGGTGTAATTCCAGCAGCTGGTTCAGCCTTAAGGTTGGGATATCTGTCATACCTGTTACCAAAAACCCTTTTTCCCATTTATGATAGACCTATATTCCATCACCTGATAGACCAGATGGAATCCCTTGGTATTAAGGATATTTACGTTATAGTTAATATCCATAAGGAAAAAATAATAGAATACTACAAAAATATAAAATCAAATCTAAAATCAAGAATACATTTTATTGAGCAAAAAAAACTAAATGGATTAGCTAATGCCATCCTCTTAACCGAAAAATATATTAATAATAGACCATTCCTGACTATTCTGGGTGATGAATGTTCCATTGCAGATCCACTAGAGCCGATGGTGAACCTCTTTTTCGTTTCCAAGTCTATAGTCACAGAAATGGTCATCAAAGAAGACGAGAAAGACATCCTGAGACAGACCTGTTCTGCAAAAATCGAAAAAGATAACAAGATTTTAGAAATAATCGAAAAGCCTGATGACCCACCATATATGACCAGGGGATGCGGAGTATATATCTTTAGCCCTGAGATATTCGATTTTATTAAAAAGACTCCCCCTAATCCTATAAAAAACGAAAAAGAGATCACTTCCACAGTAAACAACATTGCAAAACTGGGAAGAGCTTATGGTTATCTTACTGAAGGTCAGAACTTCAATATCAATGACCCTGATGAACTGCTAAAAGCTAGCATCCAGTTTAAAAATCATGGTATGATAAAAAAATAATTTTTTATTTCTTTAGCGGTCTCCACCAATCCTCATTCTCTTTATACCAAGAAACAGTTTTTTTAAGAGCTTCCTCAAAATCATATTTTATTTCCCAGCCAACCTCATCCTTGATCTTTTCGCAATCCACCGAATACCTTCGGTCATGCCCCAGCCGATCTTCTACAGGCATAATCATCTCTTCTGTCTTTCCCAGCAATTCTATGAGTTTTTTAGTTATCCAGACATTCGGTTTTTCATTTCCAGCCCCTATATTATAGATTTCTCCTATTTTCCCTTTATGAATCACAAGATCGATAGCACTGCAATTATCATCTACATAAATCCAGTCCCTAACATTCATCCCATCACCATAAAGGGGGACCTTTATACCATCGATCAGATTAGTGACAAATAAGGGTATTAATTTTTCAGGGTACTGGTACGGACCAAAATTATTTGAAGACCTAGTTATTACCACCGGTGCATTATATGTTTTAAAATATGACCTGACTATCATCTCTGCACCTGCTTTGGAAGCAGAATATGGGCTGTTTGGAAGAAGGGGGTCTTCTTCTCTGAAAGAACCATTTTCTATTGAGCCGTAAACCTCATCAGTACTTATCTGAAGAAAAAGTTTACAGTCGTTATTTCTGGCAGCTTCTAGGAGAACAAAGGTACCATAGACGTCTGTCTGGATAAAAACGCCTGGTTCTTCTATAGAGCGATCTACATGAGATTCAGCAGCAAAATTAATAATTACATCAACTTTATTATTCTTAAAAATTTCAGATACTATATCATGATCTGCAATATCACCTTTTACAAACTGATAGTTTTTATTGTCCTCAATATTCTTGAGGTTTGCCAGATTCCCTGCATAAGTCAGTTTGTCTAGATTGATTATCTTGTAATCTGAGTACTTATTTATCATGTAGCGAATAAAATTACTTCCGATAAAACCTGCACCGCCGGTTACCATCATTATCTTGAAACTTCTATCCTCCATTTTTATACCTATCCGTCCTTCCTGTTCCAATCATACAGTATATCCGAACTGTGAGGCTCTGCTATAAATTTATCCGGTTCATCATAATCATATTTTTCTGTAGGCAAGTTTATACAATTATCCTTATAATCTGTTATACATTTAAAGCCGTGATATACATATTGGGATATCTGCAGAAGAATAGGATTATGCACCCCCATAAAGAACTCATTTGCTTCTTTAAATGTAGAGGAATCTTCACGGCTATCATATAAGACCACTTTTATCATATCGTGTACTATAATAAAATTATCTATATGTTTTTTATAATAATACCCCCCTTTTACAAAAATAGGATAAGTTATAGTCATATAAGTATGGCCAAAATCAATAAAAAGATTGTCATCACACATGAGGATCTCCATAAAGATCCCTCTCTCATCTGGTACAACTTTCAGTCTTTTTATCTTAACCACACCTATCACAATAATCCTCCATCATCGCTCTTAATTCCCTATACCTATATACTTAAATCCCATTCCCTGAAGGTTTTTTTTATCCAGATAATTTCTGCCATCAATAATATTTTGTTTCGTCATGATATTTTTTATCCGGTTGAAGTCAAGTTTTGAAAACTCTTCCCACTCAGTCACCAGGACCAGCAGGTCTGCTCTTTCTACTGCTTTATAAGGATCATCAACAATACTTACTCCCTTGTCCATATTATCGGGGTATTCTTTGACTATGGGGTCATATGCTCTCACTTCTGCTCCAAGTTCTATCAATTTATTTATTACAGTTACAGAAGGTGCTTCCCTAGTATCATTAGTATTTGGTTTAAAAGAGATACCCAAAACCCCTATGATCTTATCGTCGATTATTCCCAGAAGATCTACCGCTTTCTGAACTATTTTGAATCTCTGCTGGTTATTGACCTGTATTACTGCATTTAAAATACTGGCCGGAGAACCATATTCCTCGGCAGTATAAGAAAGTGCCCTTACATCTTTAGGAAAGCATGAACCTCCCCACCCGATACCTGCTCTCATGAAGCGTGAACCTATCCTTCTGTCCAGCCCCATACCGTAAGTGACATCAAGAATGTTAGCACCTATCCTTTCACATATATTCGCCACTTCATTTACAAATGATATCTTTGTGGCCAAAAATGCATTAGAAGCATATTTTATAAGTTCTGAGCTAGTAGAATCTGTGACAAGTATAGGGACTTCTATTTTCTTGTTCTTATTATGCCTGGCATAACCAAAGTCTTGCCTTATTATAGGCCCGTAAAGTTCCTTAATGATCTTTTCCGCTTTTTCACTTTCAGAACCTATGACGACCCTCTCAGGGAAAAATGCGTCTTTTACTGCTTCTCCTTCTTTTAGGAATTCAGGATTGGAGACTATATCAAATTCATAGCAATTATTCTGGTTTTCTTTTATGATCTTTTTAATCCTCTTGGCAGTACCAATTGGCACGGTACTTTTATTCAGAATTATCTTATATCCGTTAAGGGAACTGCCTATCATCATTGCTACATCATCTATTGCTGTAAGATCTGGTTTCCCTGAAGGAAGCGGAGGTGTGCCCACACAAATAAACACAATGTCACTTTTCTTTATGCCGTTTGATGTATCTGAATCAAAGACCAGCTTTTTCTTCTCAATATTACTTTTTGCAAGCTCCTCAAGACCATCTTCATATATTGGTATCTTCCCCTTTTTCAGGGAGATAATCTTCTCTTGGTCCTTATCAACACATATTACATCATGCCCTATCTCGGCAAAACATACTCCAGTGACAAGACCTACATACCCGGTTCCGATTACACAGACTTTCATAATATTCCTTTAGATAAATAATTAAAAGGTAATCACTCTGAAGTATGATATCAGTAATATTTTTTTGTTACAATATTGGTATTACTGGTTTTGCATCAACTGCAATTATTTTCTTTTAGTAAGTGTGGTAAAAGCTTCTACCGTTTCTTTTATGCTATTGTTCCAAGAAAAAACTTCTTCGACTCTCTGTTTGTTTTTATCTCCCAATTTCTTTGCTTCTCTGGGGTTTTCCACTGCCCATATCATTTTTTTGGCAAGGTTCTCTATCCCGTTTTCAGCAGCATATATCCCATTATCACCCATGAACCTTCGGTTGTTCTTGCCGTCAAAACAGACTACAGGAAGACCGGCACCCATATAATTTATAACTTTACCGCTTGCTTCTCCTGCTTTTTCCATCTTGGGCTCCACTGCAATATTACTTATAAGGAGATAATCAGGAAGGTCAAAATAATCTACCATACCGACAAAATGTACATTATCCTGCATACTTATATCCTCAATTTTCTTTTTCGTCTCCTCCACCGGATACCCTACAATAAGGAAATGTATGTCCTTCCTATCTTCTAAGACTAATGGAATAGCGTCTACCAGATTCCATATTCCCTTGGCAGCCAGAAGAGCTCCGGTGAATATTATCAGAGGAGCCTGCTCTGGTATTCCCAATTCTTTTTTAAATCCTTTCCTGGGCTGTTTATTAAAGAAATCTGTGTGGACTCCATCTATCACTACTTTTACCATATCCGGTGGTTTTTTGAACCTGTTTTTTATTATATCCCCATTAGCCACTGAGCTGCATATAAAGAAATCAGGCATCGAACATATAAACCTTTCAAAATTATGAAAGAACCACCTTATTACTTTTTTCCCTTTTAACCAGTTAAAAGTGTCAAGTTCATCAGTTAGGCTTCCTTGCACATCAAACACAAGGGGTATTCTCCCCAGGGTGAGAAGATATTTTACCAAACCACCCACAAAGGCACCTTCATGGAGATGCCCATATATTATATCGGGTTTCTTTTTAATAAAAACGGCAGCAGTTTTAAAAAATAGAAGGATGTCTATATAAAACTTATGTAATGACGGACCAGCTTCCAGTTTTTGATACCAAGGGATGTTCATTATCCGCTTTATATCTAATCCTTCGAGATCGCGACCATTATGATAGGTCACTATAGTGTTATAATAGCCGAATTTCTCCAGGGCTTTAATCTCTCCGAGTATCCGCATATGGCAGCCTCTATCAGCAAAAAAGGGTGTAGGGACGATATTTAAAACTTTTTTTCCGGTTCGTTTATTTTCTTTTTTCATTATGAATATTTTACCTAAAGCTTCCTATTTTTTTCAAACCACTTATAAGTGATCTTTAGTCCTTCTTCAATGGAAACCTCAGGTTCCCATACAAATACCTTTTTAGCCAATTTATTATCCAACACACTCCGTTTTTGTTCGCCAGCCTTAGCCGGGCCGTGCTTCTCCTCTATATCTTTTCCACCGGCATCTTTTAGAATATTAAAGAGTGTAACTACATCAGTCTCAACTCCGGTACTGATGTTTATAGGTCCCACAAAACCTGATCTTACTGCAGTTATATTTACTTTTACTATATCGCCGACATAGGTGTAATCCCTAGTCTGCAGCCCGTTTCCGTTTATAAGCGGTTTCTCTCCAGCCAGCATCTTATTTGAAAATATCGCTACTACTCCTGCTTCTCCGTAAGGGTCCTGCCGGGGGCCGTATATATTGGAATATCTTAAAGAAATATATTCAAGACCATAGACATTATAATAATAATGAAGGTAATGTTCAGTAGTCAGTTTAGCCACACCATATGGGGATATCGGTCCCAGAGGGTGGGACTCATCTGCAGGAAATACTTTCTGTTCTCCATATACTGTTCCTCCGGAAGAGGCAAATATTATCTTCTTAATACCATATCTTTTACATATATTTATAAGGTTTAGCCCTCCCATTATATTTATATCTGCATCTAGAAGGGGGTCTTGAACTGAGGCCCTGACTGAAAGCTGAGCGGCATTATGGATTACTACCTTGGGTTTTTCTTTTTTAAAGACTTCCTCAAGAGCCTTTTCTCTGATATCTACCTTGTAAAATCTTGCTTTATCAGGAAGGTTTTCCTTCCTGCCGTTTGAAAGGTCGTCAACGATCACAGCTTCATGACCTTCACCTATCAGGCCGTCTGCCACATTTGAACCTATGAATCCGGCCCCACCGGTTACCAGTACTTTCAAATCAATTCCTTTCTGTTTTTTTTACACCATGTAATAATACCATATTATTACCCTTCTTTTTCAAGTAGTTCCGTATTCCTTATGAGGGGGATGGACAGATCTATATTACCATATGTCTTTATTCTTTTACCCTCTATAAAAAAAATAACCCCGCCTATTCCAGGGATCTCAGTGGCTGTATTCACAATAGAATAGATTATATATTCATCAAGTATCCTTGTGTCCAGTGCATTATTAAGAAATTCTTGCGAAAGATCGATTTCAGCTACTCCGTCTGCAAACCTTGATCCCAAGAGCCTTGTACCCGCCGGTATCACAGGAAAGTGATAGCTCTGAAAAGGACCTTTCAGAAGCTCTTCCATGGCAACTTTCAGAGCATTTCCTTGATTTCCTGCAACTATAGATCTTTCCTCTGATACCAGTATCCTTTCTTCTCCAGTCTTTGCAAAATAAATATTTATTGTAATCCTTAGAGGATAATCTTTAACCTCATCAGGAGGATTAAACTTGTTTTCAAAGAATGAGATTATTCCCTGCCATAATGAAGGGATACGTGATGATGTAGATTCTTCTATAACTTCTGTCCCTTTTTCTTCTATTGCTCCTCCAGGTTCTTCCGGTAGTGTGTTTTCAACTTCATTGCTGCTGATCCAGTCAAGTATGCTACCAAGGAATCCGGGATTATCTATTGCATAAAAAATAAAGGAACCTATCAGGATTAAAAAGAAGATTACTACAATAAATCTTACAAAAAGATTTATTTGTTTTTTCTTTCTATGGTCTCTAGCCACTTTTTTATTCTGCAGTTATGATTTCCAGCCATTCAAGAAATCTAGATAATAATTCCTGACCTTAACAAAAAGGTCAGGATTTTTCTCAGACAGTGCATCGAATATTTTATCATCTATAAGTTTTAGTGAGTTTATGCTTTTTTTAAATGCTTTTATAAAAAAATCTACTACTTCATCATCTTTAGAGCTGACTGAAGTAATAAGCTGTTTGAAGTCTTCTTTCTTGACTTCTATCCTTTTATTGTTCTCATCTATATCCTGATAATCATTTTTGTTAAGGCATCCTCCGCACCAGTCCAGGCAACTTTTATCTGTCTCGTTGAAAGTAAGCGTGCCATTATCATATTTTATTACCTGGGGGTTGACTTTGAATATATTTGCCTTGCACCTGGGACACTTTACTTTTCTTTCATCAGCAAAGAATTCTGCTTCCTGTCCGCATTTTGGACAAGGCACTACATTAGTCTTAAAATCTTTCAGAAATGCTGTATTCTGTCCTGGGCATCCACTGCCTATTTTTACCATTATATTCCAATTACTATTTTATAATTTCTTCATAGATTCTATTGCAGACTTTTTAGATCTTCAAGTGATTTCAATACTTCAATAACTGTCTGATATTTTGGATATATGACCAGAGCTGTCTTTAGTTCTGCTTCAGCCTCTTCATACCTTTTTTCATATATCAGGTTCATAGCATTACTGTGATGTATTCTAGCAGTATCTATTATGACCTGTGAAGTATTAAAATTTTCATCTATACTATCAAAAAGTTCCTGTTTGGTCTCATCAGAAAGATCAGTTTTATCAATAGCAATCTGCACATCCCTGTACTCTTTGGAGGCCTCAGCATATAATCCTTCCAAAAAAAGATTGTTTGCTTCCTCTATCTTCAAAGTTATTTCATCTGATATTTCCATTTCTTCTTCCGGGACTTCTGCTTCTGCTGTCTGACCCTGATCTGTCTCCTCTCCAGCCAGCTCTTCCAGAGAGTCTTCTTCTGATTCAGTTTCATCAGACTCCTCTCCGGCAACCTGTTCCTCGTCAACCTGTCCTGCATCATCGGCTTCTTTGGCCTCCTTAGCTTGGACCTCTTCATCGATGACTCCCTGACCGTCAGCAGCATCAATCTCTGCTTCTCCGTACTTGCATCCTACATTTAATAGTAATGTGCCTATAAATGCCGGAGTGATTGCCAGAACAAAAATAGGACTTATCTTCATATAATTACCTTCCTAACATTTTAAAAACATTTAAATATTATATAGGAGCAGCTAAAAGTTTTCCACATCCTTATCTATTCCGTAAACTGATATTTTTACTGCCTCAGGGGGACAATAGCACCTGAACTGGGAGTACTTACCCTCACCCAGACCCTTAGATACATGGAGCACAAATCTTTTAAAATAGAAGAGTCCGGAAGCATACCTTGTCCATATCCTACAGCCAGAGATCAGAGCTCCGAAAATGGGAAGTCGTACCTGACCTCCGTGAGTGTGCCCGGAAAAGATGATGTCGACATTTTTATTATAAAGGGTCGAAATGGCATAAGCATCCGGAGTATGAAGGAGCACTAGCCTCAAGATCCCCTCCTTGTTAAGTCTGTGAATGTACCGGCTGTCTGGCTCAAACACATCTTTTCTGGTCTTTTTAAAATTTATAACATCCACTATATCATTTTTTCCTAACGGATCGATACCGGAAAAAGCTTTACGGAGATCGAGTTTTTCTATGATTGGATCACCTAGTCCTATAAGCTCTATTATTTCCATGCCTTTAACGGGAATATCGATTTTTCTGAAATCATTGTGCAGGACTTCGACACCAATTTCCTTGAGTTTCCTACCCAGCTCGCTGGTATCATTTTCAGTACTATAGTTTCTTTTCCTTTTGAACATATTCCTGGCAAATTCGTAGAATCCCTTGTTAAAGTGGTCATGGACACCCAAGACGGCATATTTGCCGTACATTGCCTTAAAAGAAGACAGCATTTCTGCGAGATACTCTATATTTTGCTGGCTTTCGACCATATCGCCGGTTATAAATATGAGATCATATTCTTCATCTTTTAACGTCTGGATAAATTTAAACAGCCTTCTTCCTTTAAAAGCCTTTCTAAGGTGGAAATCAGAAAGGTGAAGTATAGTAAATAATTTTTTCCCCTTTCTCCCCGATCTTTTTAATGCAAGGTTTATTCTTATATCATTAAGCTGGAAATTGAAGGGCTCAAACTTGTAAATATAAATAATGAAAATAACAAAAAATATAGCTCCACATATGATAAGTATGATCCACCAGCTCACCTGTACTCCTCAGTCCTTTCCATCAGTTCTCTTCCTATTGAGTTTGTCATTATCCAGTAGTAAGATACTGGAAAAAGATGAAGTATATATCTTTCAGTAGAATTTGCAAAATCCGGTATGGATGCTAATGAAATGAATATGGTTACCATACCAAGAAAGATAAAGACAAAGAAAATCCAGTTATATTTCCTGAAATGCCTTTTTAGATTAAAGAACATGGCAACTAGGAGTAGTATCCATACAGGCCCATAAAATGATCCGAAAACAGCCCTTGTGGAATCCCATACAGAAAGTAAAAACTGTATACCCATAACTGATGCTGCCCGTCCTAGATCAAGCATACCAGCGCCAGAAGGATCCCTGTTAAGAAACTGGACCCACTCCGTACTCAGAAGTGGGATACCAAGTTTTAATTTAAGAATGTACCAGGGGACTAAGAATATTATAAACACGGCAATAGGCATAAAAAGGTTTAGTAGGTTTTTAGTTAACCTATATTTAACAGCCAACCCGCATAAAAAGAATATGAAGTTTAAGATTATAAACATTAGCACATATATGATTCCCTCACTCCTGGTTAATGCCGTTATGGAAAAGAATATTGCTGAAAAGATCAAGTAACTTGTCTTGCCTTTCATGATCATCGCAAGATAGAAAAAGTATACCGCCAGAAGGACCACTACTGAAAACAACAGGTTAGCATATTCTATATACCCGTGATCCACTATTACTGGTAGCACAGAGACCAGAAATACAAAGAGAATCGAAAGTAGCTTTCCCAACTTCTGCTTGAACAAGTAATAAAGCAGAAAAAGAAGTGAAGAATAAAAAACAGGAAATAAGATCTTCAAGAAATTCTCATTTATCTCTCCCATCCAGCTAAGAAGCCAGGTCTGCATAAGAGGTAAATAGATTGGGTAAGATGGATGGGAGAACCCATAATCATGTACAGTATAGAAATTATTTATTATCCCATCTATAAAGAATGCCTGTCCTTTAAGGCTCCAACATGATATGGCATCCCAGAATCTTATTGGAAAGATGATGGTCAGAAATACAACTACCAGGAAATTTAGAACTATCAGGACTATAAAAAATATAAACAATATTTGCGACATCTTGGATTTCCTAGATCTTCTGTCAAACTGCTTTTCTTGCTTCTCTGGTTCTTCTTTTTCAATATTTTTTAAAACTTTTTTGCTTTCAGGACGTGACCGTTCCCTAGCTATTAATACATCCCGGTCTAATCTGTTTAAGCTTTTACGTTCTCCACTCCTGAATCTTATTGAAAGGAAGTTATATATGTAGAAGATAAAGAATACAGCGCTTACTCCATATATTATCTCTGTGCCGAATGGGATATCAAAAAACGAAAACATAGTAAACAGCCAGCTTGTCATCAGGGCCCCTATAAAAAAACTTATAAATAATAAAAAAGCACCGCTTGACATTGACCTTGAGCCTACCTTAAAGCCGCTTTTCCCGGGAAGGAGGAAATAAACAGGCGCATATCCTATAAAGAATAACGAAAGTAGTCCCAGAACCAGATAAATATATTCCATAGTCTTATACCCCTACAGTCTACTGTTTATGAATAATATAATAAAAGATTATCCCCTAAATTAACATTGTCTTTGAATATATTTTTAGTAATATTAGGTGAGCATAAGTCAGCAGGCTCGTCAGAAGGCTATGACCAAAATTAACATAAGACAATTTATTTTTATATTTATATCCATTATTAGTATTATCCTATTTATTCTTTTCTTCACTTCTACTTTCAGCACAGAGAAAGAGACTAATGTTTTTCAGGAAGAAAACGGTTGTATTATTGATACAGGGTCCAACCTGAAACCAGTCAGCGGACACTACCTCCAGGCCGTTATAAATACGGAAAACCCAGAAAGCCAAAATTATGTTTACGGTACTGTTTTATTAAGCTGGACTACCGAAGTCGGTGAAGATACTTTTACAGGCCAGACGAACATAAAGATTTATCTGGACGGACTGACCCATAAATACTATCTTCCTCTTGGTATTTACCAGAACTGGCCTTTACAAGGACAGATCGACCAAATAAAGATTGCACTCCCTCAGTTTGAAGATACAGATATAGAGTTGTTTTCGGTCTCATTAAATCAAAGATCTTTCTTCCCGGTTGATATTTATTTTTTAGGTCTTATAAGGTCTCCTGAAATTCCTGTTTATAGTCCCATAAATAGATTTATGATACAGACATATGTCTTTCTTTTTTCATCTCTTTTTCTGGCAGGGATATATTCTCTTCTTTTCATAAGACATCCTAAAAAAAGAGCGCTCCAAAGAATAAAAAGGGCATTACTTATACTTATAATATTGATCCTTGTGTTTTTTTCAGGCACTTATATCTACCGGGAAGTCCTGACCGTAAAAAGCTACTGGAAAGCCTACGGGGATGATCTGATTTCAGGCAGATATGAAGAGACATATCTTGGAATCTACGATTTTGAAAGATTTATATTATGGGTAAATGACTTGATACCGGAAGACCAGAATCTCATATTATTTATCAAGGGAGAACCGATTTACATAATGTCAGAAATGGCATACAACCTTTATCCAAGGGACATAAAGTTCATTGATATAAGTGGTAAAACCCGTGAAGAGATAACAGATGAAATTGATAGTATAAAAATATCTTCTGAAAATATATATGGTCATCTCATAATCCTTTCTGAAGATGAAGCTTGGCTGGCTTCAGGATATGAGTTGATGGCCCAGTATCGTTCCACAGGCGGGCTTATATTTAGCCTCAAATAATAGATTTATTTAGTAATTTTTAGTAATATTTATCCATGATTCTATTAATAGGAGCTACGGGCTTTTTAGGTCTTTCCATATTGGAAAGACTTCTTAAAGAAGATTATAAAGTAGGCTGTCTTCTGAGACCCGGCAGTAATATCGGTACTTTGGAAAAGACAGCCTCAACCGTTGGAAAGAATATACTCCTAATATGCGGAGAATTTTTAGACCCTGATTCCATTAGAAGCCAAATTGGGAATTCGGTAGCTGCTGTTTATATGATCGATCTGGCAAATACTCCAATACTTCAAAATTTTTTAAATGCTGTCAAGGGTACCAGCTTAAAAAGGATAATCTTTATAAGTTCTACCACTGTCCTGGTCCCACTAGAAAGTGCCGTAAAAGACAGCAAGCTGAAATCTGAAGAACTTATAAAAAGATCAGGTCTGAAATATACCATTCTTAGGCCTTCCATGACCTATGGAATCTCAAATGATCCGAATTTTTCAAAGATGTTGAAATTTATAAAAAAGTGGGGTTTTTTTATAACCTTTGGAAATGGCGAAAACCTCATCCAACCTGTCTATATAGAGGACATAGCCGGAGCAGTAGTAAAAGTCCTAAAGGAAGATGCTGCAATCAGAAAGACCTATAATCTGCCGGGAAAATCACCATTAAAATATAATAAGATGCTCAAAATAGTAAAAGAAAACACCAACAGAAACTTTAAAGTGATTAAACTGCCTCCCGGCCCCAGCAGAAAACTTATAATGGTATATAACATTTTATCTAAAAACCCATCAATCACTACCGAACAGATCGACAGGATGAGCATAGATAAAGTATATGATTATACAGAAGCAAAAAATGATTTCGGCTTCTCACCGGTATCCTTTAAAAATGGTATCAAGAAGCTTATAAAAACAATGGATCTTTGATCTATAAAAAATTATTGACCTGACATACTTCTTAATTTCCACCCTTGCCGCTCAGTAATGCTTTGACTGTCACAAATATTATCCTGAGGTCCATAAAGAATGACATCTTTTTTATATATTCCAGATCATATTCAACCTTTTTCTGGATGGTCAGGCTGTCCCTTCCGCTTACCTGAGCCAGACCTGTAACACCTGCCCTGATCCTGTCAACACCTTTCTTTTTTCTTAAATCAATGAGTTCTAGCTGGTTATACAGGGCAGGCCTGGGCCCCACAAAAGACATCTCACCTTTCATGATATTGTAGAGCTGGGGTATTTCATCGATACTGGTCCGCCTCAGGGTAGTCCCAAACCTTGTATTAAGCTCCTCTTGGTTGTCTATCCTATCAGTAGGTATATCCGGAGTACCTTCTTTCATAGAGCGGAATTTATAGATCTTAAAGTAACTGCTTCCAAGTCCCACCCTTTTCTGGGTAAATATTACCCTTCCCGAAGAATCGGTTTTAATAAGAATAGGTATTATTATCCAGAGAGGGAAAAAGATAATAAAAAATATTATTGAGAAAACTAGGTCAAAAGATCTTTTTACAAATCTGTAATACATATACAAAAATTGTACCACAATCCTAGCTACTTATACCACATTTCTTTCTCGTCAAAGCCTGGTACAAGCCTCTTTATATCTTTGAAAAGATTCCTGTAGTCGTATATCTGGATATCTTTTTCAATATTAAACAATATATTTATCACATCATCTTTTGAATAAGGTCTCCCGTGGTTTTTAGCCATAAATATCTGTTTAAATTCGGTAGTCTTTAGTTTTTCATTACTATCGACCAGTTCTTCATTAATCTTCTCTCCTTTTTTGGGGCCTGTAAATATTATCTTGATATCTTTGTCAAGCTCCATTCCATATATCTTAATCATATTCTTAGCCAGATCAACAATATTTATAGGTTCTCCCATATTCAGTACATATATCTCCCCACCTTCTCCCATTATACAGGCTTGTATGACTAATTGGGCTGCTTCCGGAATAGTCATAAAATATCTTTTCATGTCCGGATGGGTAATCCTTACTGGTCCTCCTGAACGAATCTGTTCCCTGAACAAGGGTACTACACTCCCCTGGCTTCCCAACACATTTCCGAACCTTACTATCATAAAGCGAGTATTTTTTACTTTTGACAGCACCTGAAGGTATCTTTCTGAAAGTAGTTTTGATACTCCCATGACATTCCTTGGTTTTACAGCTTTATCAGTGGAAAGCATCACAAACCTTTTTACTTTATGTTCTATAGACATTTTAGCCAGTATTTTCGTACCAAGAAAGTTATTCTGAATTGCTGCTTCTGGATTAAGCTGCATCAGCGAGACGTGCTTATATGCTGCAGAATGGAAAACTATCTCGGGTTTATATCTTTTAAAGACCCCTTTCATAGTACTCTTGTCACGGATATCTGCCACAATAGGAACTGTGGCTACAAAACCATATTTACTAGTCAGTTCTTCTTCTATCATAAAAAGATTATTTTCTGTATGGTCTACGATTATCAGCTTATCGGGCTTGAATCTTAAGACCTGCCTGCATAGCTCAGAACCTATGGACCCACCTGCTCCGGTGATAAGTACTGCTTTCCCCTGTATCTCCGTATCAGCCTGGGGACTTTTTATTTTAATCGATTCCCTTCCCAGGATATCTTCTATTTCAATATCCCTTACCTGGTACAAGTACACCTTGCCGTCAATGACCTCATAGAGGCTGGGAAGAGTTTTGGTATCAGCGCCTGCTTCTTTAGCCTTTATGGCTACTTCTTTCCTAAGTATGCTTGGAGCTGATGGCATTGCAATAAGGATTTCATCAATACTGAATTTTTTGATGAGACTCCCCATAGCAGTAATAGGACCCAGCACCTTAATGCCATGGATCCTATTACCTATTTTTGAATAGTCATCATCTAGAAATCCAATAGGATGATACTCACTATTTACCTGTCTTATCATCTCCCTTGCGATCATTTCCCCGGCATCCCCAGCACCCGCGATCAGTACCCTCTTTTTTCTTGTCTTGGGATTGCCGAACTTTAGTTCATTGAAGAACCTTGTAGAGAACCTTGAAATTAATAAAAGTATAAGGGTGAGTAGGAAATCAATGAAAAAAATACTTCGGGGAAAATATGGAAAAGAAAAATTAATGCTGAGACCGAAAATATTAATCGGATAACTCAAAAGGTAAAAAATACCTATCATTATTCCTGAAGCAATAAGGATTGCTTCCAAGATAGCTATCATATCCTTTAGCGATGCATATTTCCATATCCTCCTGTACAGGCCGAATACCCAAAACATGCCAAGTTTTGCTACCAGTACTATTAGAATATACCAGATGATAAAATTAGAATACTGCGAATAAAGCCCTTGACTTCCTGTCAACCCTACTTGTCCTCTCAAAAAAAATGAGATTACGAAAGAAGAAAAGATAATCAGAGTATCAAAAAATACCTGTATTATTATTTTAAATATGGATGTTCTTTTCATTTAAAATATTATAGCATAGAAGCTAGTTCTATATAATTGACTTTAAAATATCTGTTTATTCTAGGTAATCCTGATAATCATTCCCTAAAATAAGTATCAGGTCAGCCTTGCTCTTATAAAAAGTCCACTGACTATTATATTTATAGATGAAAGCATTTTTAAAGATTATTTTTAACTGCTCTGAAGCCTCTTCCTGCCCATTATTGAAGATTATTATGGTTTCTTCAAAATCATAGTTTTTCCCGTTTGCTAGGGAATGGATCTTAAATCCGAAATTTAAAAGTGCCTCTTTTGTCTCACCTGCTGCGCCTGAAATGCCGTTTTCGTTGAATATCTGGATTGAAGTCACTCTTACTATGGACATATCCAGTGTTTTCCCGACATCTATATTTATCTCTAGAGGTATCACGCCCTGCTCAGAAAACCAGGTTATCCCCTCGTGCACCATATCATATTGAAGTATATACC
>Ga0187827_10001492_pt1 | contig 34285 bp, 27 predicted proteins | sample ETNtaG_39_FD_167969 | JGI IMG/M metagenome (GOLD analysis project Ga0187827, IMG submission 167969) | Marine microbial and viral communities from oxygen minimum zone, Eastern Pacific Ocean - ETNP2014_SV_150_PacBio MetaG (Illumina Assembly) | ecosystem: Environmental > Aquatic > Marine > Hypoxic...
CTTCCTTGCCTTTTCGGATGCGATGCCGGAGCGAGTCATGGCAAGCACCAAGAGCATCAACTGCCACATGGCCTGCGGCGGCACTGATCCTCGCAGCGGCGAGCAATACGCGTTCATCGAAACGCTCGCGGGTGGCTATGGGGCACGGCCCACGAAAGATGGCATGGACGCCGTCCAGAGCCACATCCAGAACACCGAAAACTCGGCCATCGAAGAAACCGAAAACAATTATCCCTTCATGATCACGCACTACGGGCTCATCCCCGATTCCGAAGGCCCCGGCCGTACCCGTGGTGGGCTCGGTGTCCGGCGCGACTGGAAATTCATCGATCACCCAACCACGTTGACCATCTTCTCAGACAATCGAAAGAATGCGCCGTGGGGTCTCTTCGGAGGCGGCAGCGCGTCCCCCTCAAAATACATCCTGAACCCCGATACAGAATCACGTGAGCTGCCTTCGAAAATCACGCTCCAGCTTGAACCCGGCGATACGATCAGCTACCGCACCCCCGGCGGCGGCGGGTACGGCCCAGTGCAGCAAAGAGATCCCGACGCCATTCGCAGAGATCTGGAAGCCGGCAAAATTTCAGCGGAGCGGGCAGAGGAGGTCTACGGATTGAGACCTCAGAAGGCATGATGCGGGGCTCGATCACAGGTCAACCAAGACCATGCCTGCGATGTTCAGCGGACCAGGTCATACCCAATTGCAAAGATGGCTGCGTCCACGAGCAAGTGGCTGAGCCAGGGGCTGTAAATCGATTTGCTCCTCTCATAAATAAAGGCCCAGACCGCGCCGCCAGCACACACGCCAAGTGAAAACAGCCAGGTGGCCATCGAATCCCAGCCAAAAAACACGGCCAGCAGAATCACATGGTGCGCAGTGAAACCTACACTCGATACAACCAGCGAAACGGGCAATCCTGCGAGTTTTCGAAGTTCACGGAAGACAAACCATCGCCAGTAATATTCCTCAAGCAACGAATGCACGAGCGAATAAAAAACAGCCAGAATTACAAACTTCCATGCCTGATCCATCCCCACTCCCAGGATCTTCTCTCGCACTGCCAGGCCGGGGCCTTCGAAGAATCCCGAAGGTTTCAGAATCAGCCCGTAAAGCCCGATCATGGCACCCGCAGTGAGGACACCGAAACCTATGCCTTCAACAAGTCCACGCTTATCGATGACGGGCCTGGCAAATGCCTCTTTACGAATCAGCAGAACCCAGCAGGCCGGGAAACCGAATTGAATGATCTTCCCCACCGAATAAACCGTCTGCTGCATCGCGGCCGATCTGTCCGCCAACACGACAAAATAGATGGCCGTCAATGCAGTAGGAAAACAGAGCGTGAAGAGGACAGGGATGTAACTTGTCTGCTTGGTCTCCATCGGTTCTGGGTTAAGCGCTGGGGCCGCAAAGATTTGAAAAGGACTGAAAGATACATAGAAAAACGTTCACCATAGAGGACAATATGACAGATAAGATACGACTGGCATTGGTCGGCTGCGGAGGCATGGCTGGAGCACATCTGAACGGTTATCGAGATCTAAGGGACAAGGGCATCGACTTCTTTGAAATCGTCTGCGTCTGCGATCCTGCACTGGACAGGGCCGAAGCATTTGCCAAAAGAATTGCTGAATTTCAGCCGGATCGGGAAGTCACTTTGCATGCATCACTCGACGAGATGCTGGAGAAGGAAGAGCTGCATTGCGTGGACACTTCCAGCCCTCACCACCTGCATCATGTCATTGCCTGCGCATGCCTGGAAGCGGGCGTGGATGTCATGGTTGAGAAACCACTGGGCGTCACGGTACGTGCCGCGAGAAAAATGATCGAGACCGCCGAACGGACCGGTCAGATTCTCGCGGTCGCTGAGCAGGTCCGGCGTTGGGTAGGACCGAGGGTGGTGCAGTGGGCCGTAACGAATGAAGAAATGTCCGGCCGGCCGAGAATGTTCTTTGCACAAAGTTCCAGAGGGCCACAGGACCTGCCCGTGGAAGCGGAAGTAAAGAACAAGGTCTGGCGGCACGAGAAGCTCAAAGGAGGCGGTGGATCGGTCATTGACGGGGCTGTCCACTACGCGGATTTTCTCATCTACTGTTACGGCGAGCCGGACACAGTCTCTGCAACCTGCGGCAACCTCAATCGCTCTTACACGCTGGACGAAGACGGCGAACGGCAGCCCATGGATTGGCCGGATACGGTGATCTCCTTCATACGGTTCAAGAGCGGCATTTCGGGCACCTGGACATGGACGGGCGCGGCGCCGGGCAAGGCCATTTCTTTTACCAACCACCATGGGGACCTTGGCTCTGTTTACGCCGAGGGGAATTACCCGATGAAACCTGAATTTCATCAGCGGGATAAGACCTGCATTCCGTACGAAGAACTCCTTGAACAGTATCTGTCCAGCCTGTCGTCGGATGATCTTGCCAGGCTCTTTCCGCCGGAGCTCTATCCGGAACCGAGGGAGCTCGGGGGCGATCATGGTGTGCCACTGGAGGCATACGATTTTCTCTGCGCAGTCAGAGACCGACGGCGCCCCGAGCTGGACGGCATGGACGGTCTGGTCGCCCAGTCACTGTCCGAAGCCTGTCTGGAATCATCAGAGCTTGGAAGGAGTGTTTCCTATGATGAAGTGCTCGCCGGCGAAGTTCGTGCTTATCAACAGGAGATAGATGATGCGTACGGGCTTTGAATGGGAGCTCATCCCTGCGTCTCTCCCAAATCCACAACGTTCCCCGTCAGGATCGATTCGTAGCAGGCATCGATAACTTTCATCTGGTTGATGCTGTTCTGTGGAGAAATTCGATGTGGCTGCCCGCTATCGAGGCAATCGCAGAGATGGTCGAGCTGATTGACGAACTGATGAACCGGCCCGAACTCCAGCGTTTCTGCTTTACTGCCGGTCCGGTAATGTGTCATGGTCGCCACCTGGTTCTCGTTGTTCCAGACCGGCTCGAGTCTGAGCATGCCTTCCGATCCGCAGATTTCTGCGTAGTGGGCCACGCCTGACCGCCAGCCAAAGGATAACTGCGCAGTCGCATCGTTTGGAAAAGTCAGAAGCGCATAGACCGCGTCATCAACGTCCATACCCATCTGCACAGTGGCGTACACCCGCGTCGGGTCTGCACCAAAGATAAACCGAGCGTGGTGAATGCAGTAACATCCCAGGTCAAATATGGCGCCGCCGCCTCTGGCACGGTCGAAACGCCAGTTTGATTTAGGCTTACGATTCGAAGCATCGCCGCCGGACATGCAGAAAGTGCTGCGAATGGTCGTGACTTCACCCAGGTCCCCTGCATCAGTCATTGCCTTCGCCTTCAGATGCATCGGGTGATGCCGGAATTTGAAAGCCTCGGCCAGCATGACGCCGTTTTCGACGGCCACCTTTACCATGTCTTCCGCCTCTGCAGCATCCTGTGCGAAGGGCTTTTCACAAAGGATCGCTTTTACTTTTTGCGACTGTGCGATCTGATTGCTGACCTCACGATGAAGAACGCCCCAGGTACAAATGATGGCGATGTCGAGGTCTTCTTTTTCCAACATCTGATCCAGGTCGAGGTAGCGATTCTCGACCTCGAAATTCTCACAGAACGCTGTCAATGCCTGTTCTGAGATATCGGTGACCGAGCACAGTTCAACGCGGTCAAGGCTCTGGCACGCGTGGGCATGGGAGCGGGAGATGCCCCCGGTGCCAACAAGCCCGACGCGAATTTTATTTTCTGAAGACATGGCTGTCAGGTTTACGGCTCAAGGTCCAGAGGTTTCAGGGAGGCACCTGTCTGCTGTCATTTCGCTGGCCAGTTCGATCGTTGAATTCCTCTGATCACATCTCCGCGTCTGCCCTGCCAGTGCCAGTCAATCACATCAAAACGAAAGCCCCAGTAGCGCTGATTCTGAGCGAGTTTGACGACCACCGGATTCTGACCCCGCTTGAGTTTGGCCGAGGTCCAAAGCCGGTTTGCTTCACGAGGCAGATCGATGGGCAACTCCGCCAGAAAATGGCCGTTGACCCAGAGCCATCCTGAATCATCCGGCTGAAAATTAAAGCTGCGATGGTTCAGCGCGAAATCCGCTTGAATCCACGTCACCGCGTAAGCGAATGCAGTGCTCACTTGACCGTAAACTCTGTTCAGGTCGATTGCTCCAGTCCAGTCGTAGCACGAACCATCCTCGATGATTTTCCACTCCGCCTTCTCGAAGCCTTTAATCAGAGCCAGGCCGCCCAGTTTGAGGTCCGCCGGTGAGGCGAGCTCGGCAATCTTTGAAGGAGAGCTATCGCAGGCCTGAACTAATTCGCGGAGTGTGCCCGTTCCTCGATAGATCTGTTTCGAGCGTTGGGATGCATCCTTGAACGGCCCCAGAAACGCCCAGGAGTGTCCTTTCAAGAACCTGATCTGTGTGCGAAAAACCGTCGGGCCATCCTGCTCTTGAATCTCGATGGTCACCTCATGAATTCGGCGGTCCGCTTCCGGTGGGAACTGCAATGTGATCTGCCGGGAAACAAACGGATGTTCACGGTTCGCATTCACCTCGGCATCACCCTTTACAGTCAGACCGGGTGCGCTGGGACAAGCGATTTTGACCGTGCCGGCGAAACCCTCTTTGTCTTTTGACAGCCAGGAAACCCCGATGGTGACCTCATTCACGTGCCCCTTGCCGATAGCAAGCGATCCCGTCGGGAGCGCGAAGCACTCGAGCGTCTGGAACACGCTCTGTGGTTCGAGCGGATTGGACTCACCGGCAATGTTTTTGAGACGCGCACCAGACAGTGTGTCCCATTCCGGTATGGGTTTTTCTCCCTCGGGCACAACTGCAATACGATCCATAACCGGCCCGTCTTCACGCAGTTCGACTCGGAGCCAGTGGACACCTGCCGCGAGTTCTGCGGCAGGGCCGCTCACCCATTGCCAGTCTGTGCTTTCGTCGTTGTCCTTGCCGATCATGCAACTGGGCTGGTCATCAATCCGCACGAACCAACTGTTATTGCAGACCACGACGCTGAGCCCGTCCGTGGTCCAGCGAGAGTGGCAGAATGCCCGGTATTTCCCCGGCTGCGAAATTCGGAACGGGTACAAGGCCCATCCTTCTCCCTGCTGCTGGATCTCATTGGCGCCGCTGCGCGCTCTCAGGCAGACGCGATTATCTTTCCGGTCAGGGCTGGTATCCGGGCCGATATCGAGTGGCCAGGAAATGCGCACTGGCTGCGTTGCATCCAGGATGATTGGAAAGGAGTCGGTTTCCGGCTCGGCTGTTTCTTTGTTCGCGCTTTCTTTGTCTACAGCCTCGATGACCTGCTCGGTGGAGGGAGATTCAGGCGCAACAGGTTTTGGCTCATCCAACCGGGTTTCCAACCATTCGGCCGATTGGAGAACCCGATGCTCGGGCTCGTTGGCCAGCCTTTTTTCTTCGAGGTAAGACTCCTTCGAACCCGTCCGGTAGCCGGTGTAGAAACCGAAGGCCCCTATAAGCAATGCAGACAGCAGAAACGTGAAAACAATCGCGCCGGAAGATCTCATGTGGGACAGTTTATGAAGTCCGTCCTGATGCGCCTCAAGGTCGTGCATCACGTTGGAGAGAGCATCGTAGCTCTGGCCTCCAGGCTGGAGTGGTATTCTCTGCGGGCTTCCGCCGCCCTGGCGGCACTACGATGGCTGCCGCCGCAAAGGTTCAATAACTCACGCCAAAGTATCGCAGCACGGTACCCAAAAAGACTTTTGTCGAGCGCACAACCTCGGCGATTGGGACAAACTCGAGGCTGGCGTGCGGGGTGCCATAGACGCCGTGGTAAATGCTGGGAACACCGGCGCGTACAAATTGTGAAACATCACCGACTGATTTGAAGCCGCCGAGAGGGAGTTCTTCACCGGTCGCATCTTTGAATCCGGCGCGCAGAGAACGGACGATGGGTTCGTCTTCCTCGAGCCGGTAACCATCCCGGACCGGCAGAAGATCGTATTCGACGCTTACGCCATATTCCTTTTCGACAGTTTCTTTCAGTTCGGCGAATTCGCCGATCACGTCGTCCTTTGTTTTCTCGGGCGCGTACCGGCGTGTGCCGACAATCTCGCAGAGGTTGGGCAGCCGATTGAAATAATCGCCGGTTTCGACTTTGCCGACAAAATAACTTTCCGGCCCGACATAAGGAAGGTCGTGAGGGAACATCTTCTCATTGCGTTCCTCCAGAATGCTCAGGATTCGATTCAACGCTCGAACCGGGTGCGGCACGTCAGGCGTGGCGGAGTTTTCATGGATGACCTCCCCCTCGCGGGTGATGCGAATCGTCCAGATGCAGAGGCCCTTACCGATGACCGGCGCGCAATCCCAGGGGCCTTCAACATTGATGCACGCGTCGCCTTTTACTCCGTTCTTCAGCAGCGCGTCCAGGGCTTCGCCGCGGCCGGCCGGGGCCTCGTGCATCCCATGGCAAGTGAGAAGCAGTGTGCCCGGCAGCTTGATCCCTGCCTCGATCAACACCCGCGCCACTTCAACCATCGAAGCCAGGCCGCATTTCATATCCGCAGCACCGCGGCCATATATGATGTTTTCCTCGATATAGGGCTCGCAGTGTTCGACGGGGATTGCGTCTATGTGGCCATCCAGTTGAAGCGTTGGGCCGTCCGGATCGCCGATGAGGCGTCCGATTACGTTTGGGTTTTCCGGCAGGTCTCGCTGAATCTCGACCTCCAGGCCGGTGCCCTCGAGCACGCCTGCATAGTACTCCGCAGCTTCGACGCAGTTCCCGGTCGGGCTGGGAATCTTGACCAGGTTGAAGGTGAGCTCGGTGAGACGTTCTTCTGAGACTTTGTTGAGGAGTTCCAGCATGACGAAATTGAATTCTGGTGTAGGTGGCTCTCACTACAGAGCGGGTTCAGCCAGACGCCGGGGTAGTTTCTGATCAATACTTCAAGCCATCGTAACTCGCAACATCAGCCCCTTGAGACTTGCTTCCAACCTTTGTTTCTGCGAAAGAGAGCAAAAGATCTGGCCGGTCATAGAATTCACCCTCACCAAGCTCGGCCCCTTGAATCTCGTCTTCGAGAATACTCATGCCAACCATAGCCCAACGGGAATACGGACCGATCGCAGGAGTGATCCTTCTACTCATCGTTCCGTCCCTTCACGCCGACCTCCTCGAACTCCTCAACGGTCAACGTATCAAGGGGCAGATTGTCACGGCTGCCGATGGCCGGGTCGCCATAAAAATCAGTGTGGGCCGGGGGACGGTTGAGATGAAATATCCCATGGCCAAAGTCCATGCGGTCACGGTCAAGGGCGTGCGGAAGGTTGTCAACACCAAGGGAAGCACGCGAGTTTCATCTACTTCATCGACCCGTCCCCCAAAGAAACCCACTACAGGTTCCAGGCAGACCACCTCTACAAAAGAGACAACAACGACGACGACGAAAACCGTTCCTTCGACCAAAGATATCCTGAAGCGCATCGATGCGGCAGGGCGTTCGCAACCCGATTGGTGGGATACCGTGCAAATGGTGAATTATCCGAAGAGCCTCGATATGAAATTCCCGAGGCCGCCAAAGGGAAGCCCGTGGAATACCAATAAGAACCTCGGCCAGTACATGTGGAGCGTGATTAATGAAAACCAAAGCCGCTGGAAGGGCGGCGCAAAATTCATGATGCACGTCATCGACGTGAACAAGAGTAATCCTGACGGCCTCGTCAAAGCCATGGATCAGATGGCTCACATTTACGCAGACCTTCTCGAGGACTACGAAAGGGGCGCCTTCTGGCTTCAGCAGAAAGCCAAGAGGTTCGGTAGGTCCTTCAGCTCCGGGAACGCGGTCAAACTTGCCAACTGCTACTACCGTCTGGGCAGCCGCTCGTTGGCGGAAGCCGTCTTGAGAAAAGCGGACGGTCGGAACACTGGCGTCATCAAACTGTGGGGAGACATGGGCAACCTGACCAAAGCCCTACAAAGTGCAGGCCGCCTTGCCTCCGCAGGTCGGGCCCACCACGCTTACATGGCTGCGGGAGACGCCTGCCGCGGAAACAATCAATTCAAGAAAGCCATGACGTATTATCAGAAGGTTCTCGACCTGAAAGTTCCTCAGGGCAAACAGGCCAAGCGTTACGACAAAGTGCGCGGCCGTGCACAGGCTAGCCTGCAGGCGATCAAGCTCTTTGAAACGCTCGATATTGCCAAGGTGTCGGACGGTACATATCGCAGCAGCAGCATCGGTTATGCAGGGCAGGTCAGCATTGAGGTGGTGGTGTCGAATGCGAAGATCACCAAAGCGCGCGTGACCCAGCACAGGGAAAAACAGTACTACTCGTCGGTCGTCGATACCCCCCGGCGGATCATCGCAAAGAACTCCGTCAAAGGAGTCGATGCGACGACTGCAGCGACGCTGACATCCGAAGCCATTATCAACGCCACGGCGAAAGCGTTGAGCCAGGGAATGAAGAAGTAACCCATCGATGCGGCTTGATATCTTTCTGCCATTCCTGCGCAAAGCGCACAAGAAGTTCCCTCTGAAGGAGCCGGGGCTTCTGATACGTGCGGCCACCTGTTTTGTACCGCGAGCTTTACTTTCTGATCATGAAAAGCCGAAGGCCGGCCCCATCAGACGATTGCTGAAGAAGACCGGGCTTACATGGCTGTCGTCCCCGCTTCGTCGGATCACTCAGGCCATCTGCTTCATCCTTTTCCTCGTTTTATTCTTCCACACATGCTGGCCCTATTCGGCTCAACCCGTCCCGAGACCAGAGACATGGCCGTCCCACTATGCGGAAGAACTTCAAAGAAAAGAATGGCTGGAAGCTGAGCTGTTCCTGATCATCGATCCCCTGGTCAGCATCTCGACAGCCATCGCGGCGAAGACCTGGATTTGGCCTCTGTGGTGGGCGATTGGAATTCTCTCCGTCTGCGTGTTCATACCCCGCGGCTTCTGCGGGTTCCTGTGCCCGCTCGGAACGCTGATCGATCTCTTTGACTGGGCCATCGGCAAGCGGGTCGGGCGCTTCAAGGTGGAGAAAGAGGGCTGGTGGGTACACCTGAAGTATTACATTCTGCTCGGCTGTCTAGTCGCATCGCTGTGCGGCGTGCTGCTGACTGGATTCGTTGCGGCCATCCCGGTCATCACGAGGGGGATGCTAATGACGCTGGCGCCGCTGCAGGTTGGGTTGGCGCGGGAATGGCATCAGATCCCCGCCTTCAATGCCGGACACATCTTTTCACTGGTGTTGTTCTTTGCGGTACTGGGACTGGGCCTTTTTCGAAAGAGATTCTGGTGCCGATACGTGTGCCCCAGCGGCGCCATATTCTCCGTCTTCAACTTCTTTCGGGCCTCCGATCGCAAAGTCGAATCCACCTGCATTCACTGCAACAAGTGCATCGAGATTTGCCCGTTCGATGCCATCAAGGCCGACTTCACTACCCGGACTTCGGACTGCACCCTATGCCAGACCTGCGGCGGAGTCTGCCCGACGCATGCGATCAAATTCGTCAGCCGCGGTGACAAGGTCGACCTGAAAATCGAAAACGATCCTCCGGCGAATGAAAGGGCGGTTTCCCGCCGCGGTTTTATCGGTGCGACGGCCGCAGGCACAGCGCTCTTCACAGGTATCAGCCATCTCTCCGGTGCAAATCTGAATACTGCCGATAACCGGGAACTGCCTGTCCGCCCGCCGGGCAGCGTCCCTGAAAAGGAATTCCTCCAGCTTTGTATTCGTTGCGGCGAATGCATGAAGGCATGCCCGAACGACGTGCTTCAGCCGATGGGTTTTAAGAAACAGGGCCTCGAAGGTCTATGGACACCAGAGGTCGTCGCCAACTGGGCCGGATGCGAGCCGAGCTGCAACATATGTACGCAGGTCTGTCCCACGGCGGCCATCCGTCCGATCCCGCTGGAGGAGAAACGATGCGCGAGAATCGGCCTGGCCGATGTCAACAAAGAGACGTGCCTGCCTTACGCGGGCAAAGAAGCGTGCCAGCTCTGCGTGGATGAGTGCTCAACCGCTGGTTACAAGGCCATCGAGTTCGAGCGGGTCCATGTGGAAGTGGATGAGGACGGCATGCCCCTTGACGATTCCGGTTATGTCGCCCCGGTCGTCCTCCCCGAAAAATGCGTCGGCTGCGGCCTTTGCCAAACCCGCTGCCACGTGATCAACGTAAAGGAGAAGAAGAAGCTCGCCTGGACCGCCATAGAAATCTTCGCAGGTGAAGGCAGGGAAGACCGGTTGATGACCGGCTCTTACAAGGCCCTGCGCGATAAGGAACGCAACCAGCGTGAGGCAGAGATGAAGAAGCGTGAGGAGGAATCTGGAACAGACGGCACCTTCAATCTTGATTTCCTGGATGGAGGTAATGAGGATGGGGATGGTAATGTTGACGGGCTTGATTTCCTTAACAACATCGGAGGGGAGGAGTGAGTGGGGAGTGGGGAAGTGAATGGTGAATGGTGAATGGTGAGTGATCCGGGCTGCGCGCTTGAGCGATTTCTGTCGCAGCCGGATTGTTGGTACTGGACCGCCAGCCAATGTCTGAAATCTGAAATCGGAAAACTCAGTCCTCTTTTGATAGATTACGTGGCATCGCCAGAACACTTGTTCACTTCAACAGAGGGATGCCATGAAAGACAGACAACTCAGACTTCGGATCGGATGGGCACAGACGGACATCACTCCGGAGGAGCCGGTGATGATCTCGGGGCAGTTTCATGTACGTATTTCGGAAGGCGTCGCTGACCCGATTACAGCGACTGCGCTGGTCCTCGATACCGGGCAGGATCATGCTGTTATGGTGAGTCTGGACGTCGTGACCATTTCCGCGGACATGCTTCAACTGGTTCGTGAACGCGTTTCGGGAGTCAAGGGACTCGATCCTGAGAAAGTGATCCTCAATGCCACTCACACGCACACCGGGCCGGAGGTCCGAATCGCACGCCCGGGCACGGCGAATGTTTCTACAAGACCAGGTGTGGAACTGGATGCCATGCCGGTGGAGGTCTATCTTGAAATTGCGGCAGAGCGGATCGCTGCGGCCGTGAAGGAAGCTTGGGAGGGACGCACCGCGGGGCGCATGGCCTACGGGCTCGGCTACGCGGTCGTTGGACGGAATCGGCGTTGGTCCAATGCTGAAGGTGAGGCGCGAATGTATGGAAATACAAACGACCCGGGCTTCAGTCATATCGAAGGCTATGAAGACCATAGCCTCAATCTGCTGGCCACTTATTCTGAGAGGGGAGATCTGACCGGGCTGGTGGTCAATGTGCCTTGCCCGTCGCAGGTAAGCGAGAGCGAGTATCAGTTGAGCGCGGATTACTGGTACGAGACACGAACGGAACTTCGACGGCGTTTCGGGGAGGGCATTTTCATTCTGCCGCAATGCAGCGCGGCTGGCGATCAGTCTCCGCATCTACTGTTCGACAAACAGGCCAACAACCGCATGCTCTCGCTCAAGGGCCGTTCTGTCAGGGAAGAGATTGCTCAACGAATTGCGCAGGCCGTCGAGGAAGTCCTGGCGACGGTGAAGGACACTGCCGATGGTGAGACAGTGCTGCAGCATCAAATCGAAACCTTGGAACTGCCGATGAACGAGCTCACCGAAGAGGATGCCCGTTCGGCACTGGCGGAGTCTGATTCGTATCGCCGCGATTACGAAGAGGAAATCCGAAAGCTGGAGGAGAACCCGGGCCTCCGTGACGAGTCACGCTGGTATGTGTCCGTCACGCGTGCGCACCGTCGGATGCTGTGGCATCGAGGCGTCGCCCACCGATTCGAGGCGCAGAAAAAGAAAGCGTCCCTGCCGGTGGAAGTACACGTCGTCAGGCTCGGGGGCATCGCTTTCGCCACCAACCGGTTCGAGTTCTACCTTGACATGGGTATTCACATCAAAGCGCGCAGCCCGGCCTGCCAGACGTTCATCGTCCAGCTCGCGGGAGAAGGCACGTATTGTCCGAGTACGCGTTCGGTGGCCGGTGGCGGTTATGGTTCGGTAGCGGCCAGTAATCCCGTGGGCCCGGAAGGCGGACGCATGCTGGCCAGTAGGACAGTAGAGCTGCTGCAGGAACTCTGGGAAGAGAACTGAGCGTCAGGAATACTTTGGGGCAATTGCTGTCTGGGCTGACAGGCTGGCACGAGCCTGCGGCGATGAGTTAACGCGGAAGCTTGTTGCTTGGTGTCGCGTCGGCTTCGATGTCACCCAACGCGTATTGGATGCCGTCGAGGAAGAATTTCAGCAGCGTTGGATTCCAGTAGATTTGGTCGCGATGGCCGAAAACGGTGTAGAAAGTGCGTCCTTTGCCTACGTTGCGAATCCAGGCGAGCGCGTAGTCGTGGTCTTTTCTGCCCCCCTTTTTCTTTACGGATTTCAGGTCGAGCGAAAGTAGGACGCGCAAGCGATCCCGAGAGTAAAAGCCTTTTTTGAACTGATAGATCTCATCGGCCACCTTGAACGGCTTACCTTTGAACGCTGCGACCAGCGGGTGTGCGGGCTCTTCGACTCTGACGCCTATTTCCTGATGCCAGGGATGCCCGCTGAAGAGGCCCCCCATCATCAGGCTGTAATCTTCCCACTGGTGGAAGGTGTCTGTACCTGCATGAAAACCGATGAGGCCCTTGCCGCCTTCGACGAATGCTTTGAAGTTTGCCTTCAGGCGTTCATCGGTTTCAAAGGCCTTTTTCCGCTCCTCATCTGACAGGTTTTTCATGTTCCGGGGAAGGAAAACCTCTCGCGTGGTGTTCAACATGCAGACCGCGTCGAACTTATCGAGGCTTTCCAATTCGAACATGGCTGCATCTTCGGAATGAACAGCGGTGAAGGCGCCTGTTTTTTCTCCGAGCATTTTCAGCGACATGGCGCCGCTGGAGATCGAGCCGTGCCTGAAGCCATTGGTTTTTGAGAAGACCAGAAGCCGCCGGGGTTTGATGGGATCGGCTCTCGCTCCGTCCGGGAGGGCCGCGGTGATGTACTTTCTGGCCTTTACTTTGTCGTAACCGCCGGCATCAACAGCACGGGCGGCAACAAAGGTCAGGAGGAAAGTGTGGACGAGTGTCTTCGTCAATGTGATCTTTCCGATGTTTGCATCAAGTGATGGAGAACCAGCGCACCAGCTCAGCAGCGACGACTTCGTGTCCTTTGCGGTTGGGGTGATTCGACCATGAGAGGAAATCCGTGATGTCTCCGGATGTGCCCGAATGGCGTTCGATGGCGGCCATGCTGTCTGCGAGCCCGACATCGTATTCACCTGCAAGTTCTCGAATTTGTGAGGCATGCCCCTGGAGTGCCATCCAGTTTTCCGCGGCGGGATCTTTGAGGCCGGAGGTGTCCGGGGTTGGCGTGAGTAGAATGACCTTGGCCTTCGCTTCCAGCGATTCGGCGATCATGGACCGCCATGCGACCTCGGCTTCCTGGAAGCCAATCCGGCGATCGTTCAATCCGTAATCTATAGTGACGACATCCGGTCTGTGACAGAGGACGTCTTCCTCAAATCGCTTGGCACCGCGGGCGGAGTGCTCGCCACCGACGGCTGTGACGATGACGTTGATTACAGCGAATGGGTAGATCTCTTTCAGGCTCTTGTGGAGCAGATGAGGATAAGCATTGAAAGTATCGACCATCGGGGTCGCAAAGTAGCCGGAGGGCACGCTGTGCCCATGGCAGACGATGTTGATCGAGCGGTTATCCGGCCACTGGGCCTTTAGCTCAGCGATCAGATCTGAGAGGTAGCCTCGAATGTTGGCGCTCATGAATCGTGAGTTACTTTGACGTGAATTGTCCTCTGCCGCGGGCCATCAAATTCGCAAAACCAGATACCTTGCCAGGTGCCGAGAACAAGTCGGCCGTCTTCTATCAATACTGTGAGGGAAAAGCCCATCATGGATGCCTTGACATGCGAGGCGCTGTTGCCTTCGGCATGGCGGTAAAAGGGCTGACGCCAGGGCACTATCACATCGAGCTGCTTGAGCATGTCATGGACTACATCCGGGTCAGCGTTTTCATTGATGGTGATCCCGGCAGTGGTATGGGGGACGTAGACGATGACCTGGCCGGACTGAACGGCCGCATCATTCACAATCTGCTGGACATCTCCGGTGATCTCGATGAACTGATCGCGCTGGCTTGTACTGACCTGGAGAAGCATCAAAACCGTTTGAGCTTGCGATAGAGTGTGCTTCTGTCAATGCCAAGAATCTGGGCCGCCAGCATCTTGTCACCGCCGGTTCGTTCGAGTGTTCTGAGAATGGCATCCTTCTCAATTTCTTCGAGCGGCTTGAGGTCTTCACTGCTGCCGCTTGTGAAAGGGGCCGCCCGGCTTGACCTGAAAATGGAAGGCGGCAGATCCTCTTTTTCGATCCTGTCAGACATGCCCAACGCAAGCGCACGCTCGACGAGGTTTTCCAGTTCGCGCACGTTTCCGGGCCAACTGTACGTGCTGATGGCCTCAAGCGCGTCCTCGCTGATCCCCACCATGCGGCGGTTGCCGGAGCTCTTGGTTTCAAGGAAATGGGCCACCAGCAGTTCAGTGTCCCCGCGCCTTTCGCGTAGAGACGGCAAGGTGATGTTGACGATGTTCAACAGGTAATAAAACTCCTGGCGAAACTGGCCGGTCTGGATGCTCTCTTCAAGAGGTGTGTTGGAGGCCGCGATGACACGAACATCGAGCTTGAGGTCATGGACGCTTCCCACGGGCCGGACTGAATTCTCCTGAAATGCACGGAGGAGTTTCACCTGCATCTCTATTGGGAGCTCTCCGATAGCGTCCAGAAAAACGGTACCTCCCTCGGCCATTTTCAGCAGGCCTTCTTTGTAGTTGCCGACCCCACCTCGATCCTGGCCGAACAACTCGACCTCGAACTGGCCGGGCGGAATGGCAGCGCAGTCAATTGGCACGAAAGGTTTGGAGGCCCTCGGACTGTTGTAATGGATGGCCTTGGCAACGAGCTCCTTGCCGGTGCCATTTTCACCTTCGATCAGGACGGTGGCGTGTTCCTGGCTGACTCGTTGAACAATCTGCCGGGCTCTCTTTATCGCGTCCGATTCTCCGACGATGCGATCGTAGCTGTAATCTTCTTTGAGCTGGCTGCGAAGGAGCTGATTCTCAACCGTCAGCCTCTTAATTCGCTCGAGCTTCCTTACCGCCCGCTGCATTTCTTCAAGCTCGAAAGGCTTCGGCAGATAATCGAACGCGTCATACCGGACCGCCTGCACCGCGGATTCAATGTCGGCGTACGCGGTCATGATGATGACTTCGGTACTCGGGCTCTTGTCCTTCACCTGCTGCAACACCTGCAGGCCGTCCATCCCGGGCAGTTTGTAATCGGCAACTACGAGGTCGTAGAACGAATCTTCAACCTGTGCCAGGCCACTCTCACCATTACCCGCGGATTCGACAGTGTGGCCGAAAGAACGCAGGAAACCTTCGCAGACGCTGCGCATGGAAGGTTCATCATCAATAACCAGGACATGCAGGGGTTGTGAGACGGACATGTTCAGATTGCTTTCGCTTTCAGCCTGGGCTTTTCGATGGTGTTCTCTGCATCGGATCGAGTAGCGGCCAGCACAACCGTGAACTGTGAGCCTCTACCCGACTTGGAATGCACATCGATAAATCCACCGTGGGCGCGCACGATGCTGTAGGTGATGGCGAGGCCGAGGCCGAGACCATACCCGACCTCTTTGGTGGTAACAAACGGCTCGAATACCTTGTCAACGAGTTCCGCGGACATGCCCTGTCCGTGATCGATCACGTCGATTTTCAAAACAGGATCGCCCTCTTCCAGCATCAGAGGCATGGAGAATTCCGCGTCCCGCCCCATCAGGCGTTGGACGTCACTCGTAAGGCCATCGGCATCTGAAATCGAGCCTTTCAGGACCATCATGTCATTCTTGTCCAGAGTGCTGAGAGCTGTGCTCAAAGTGATCGTACCGCCGCCCTTCATGGCTTCCGCTGCATTGGAAATGAGGTTGTCGAGCACCATGCGCAGGTGGTCCTTCCGGCCAAAAACATTGGCGTTCTGCGCGGCCAGCTTTTCTTCAACTTCGATGCCGGTATCGAGGAATCGCGGCCGAAAGGCGTCAAGCGCTTCATGAACAATCGTATGAATGTCGACCGTGCTTTTTCGGAGATCCTCTGGGTCGGGGTTGCTGCGCGCGAAGTCGTTGAGGCCCTTTACGATTTCTCGGATTCGCCTGGCTTCTTTCTGAACGATGTCCAGGTAGGTGTGCTTCTCCTCATCCTCTTCCGGAATCTGCATTGCGAGGAGCCGGATGTGGCCGGTGATTGCCCCCAGTGGATTGTTGATTTCGTGAGACACGCCGGCTGCCATGCGGCCAATAGCGGCAAGGCGTTCGGAATGGGCGAGACGGCGCTGGGCACTGGTCAGCAGTTTCTGGGCCTCGGTGAGGCGTTGCGTACGGCTTTCACTTTCCTCCTGAAGCTCTTTCACCCGCCGCTCGCGCAACCCGTCGAGAATCCCTGCAATGCCAGTGCTTATCAGTACCAGAAGGCCGACCACCAGGTAACCACTCTCCAGCATGTTCCGGCCGAGATTTGTGAGGTCAGAGGCGGAGACGAGGAGAAGATCAATTTCTCGCGCCGCCTCTGGAGAAGGATCCCTGAACCATATGGCGATGGCCTCGACAAGATCTTCCAGATTTTCCCTGGCGAAAAAATAGACATTGCACAAAAGGCCGATGGCCAGCCCCTTCAATCCATTGCCAATGACTGCAGTATCTCTGAGGAAGGACCACGATCTGGTCATTGATGTGCTTGGGCCATATTTCTTGAAATGGCACGGAAATGCGCCAAAGGCAGCCGAAGTCTAACAGTGGGTATACCCATTTCAAATATCGGCTATGATGCTAAGATTATTGAACGCAGCTAGAAAAAGATCACGAAACAGAACACAATAGTATTCTCTCCGGTACCCCTTAAGTTGGATTGACAGGAACTTCTCTCCGCCGATTTTTTCCTTCAGAGGAATAACGTTGGCTCAGATAATCTTCGCTAGCGGGCCGGACAAGGGGCGTGTCGTCCCTTTGGGAGAGGGCACATTGATATTCGGGCGAGATGTCAATTGCACTGTGCGGCTCTTCGACCCGCTGACTTCACGCAGGCACTTTGTTATCGAACCCGAGAACGGAGCGCTCTCCGTTTCTGACAAGGGGAGCCTGAACGGCACCATGTTGAACGGCCATGTCGTAGACCGCGGGCCGCTGCAGTATGGGGACAACATTCAGATAGGAAATACCAACCTCTACTTCGTCTCTGATGAAGAGGCCCAGCTCTGGGCCGGTCTGATCGACCGGGACCTGGGTGGCTACAAAATCACACGAAGGCTTGGCCGCGGCGGCCGAGCGACCGTTTACCTGGCGGAACAGCAATCCATGCAGCGAGAGGTCGCCTTGAAGGTCCTCTCCGAGGAATATGCAGAAGACGAAAACTACGTGAAGCGTTTCGTGGAAGAGGCCCAGGGCGCGGGAAGACTACAGCATCCGTGCGTGGTGCAGGTGTTCGATGTTGGAAGTGATGAGGGCCATCACTTTTACTCCATGGAGTATTTTGAGCTGGGTTGCGTGCAGGACTACCTCTGCCAGCGAGGCAGCCTGACCGTGCTGGAAGGCCTGCGGATGATGTCCGACGTCGCCAGAGGGCTCGAATACGCACATTCACAGAAGATCGTTCATAGGGATATCAAGCCGGAAAATCTGCTGCTGGACCAGAATGGGAATATCCGCATCGGCGACCTGGGCCACGCAATCAATGCTGACGATACGAAGATGGCAGAGGGGAGCATCGTGGGCACGCCGCATTATATGTCCCCCGAGCAGGCAAGCGGCCAAGCCGTGGATCACCGTTCTGATTTATACGCATTGGGATGCACCGCCTACAAAGCTCTGAGTGGAAGGTATCCCTTTGAAGGCCAGACCCATGATGAGATCATCACCCGCCAGATGACCCAGATGGCCAAAGCATTGCACGAGCTCAAACCAGAAGTACCTCTTAACCTATGCCGCATCATCCAGAGACTGATGGCAAAGAAACCAGAGGATCGCTACCAGACAGCCACGGAGCTCTTGCAGGATTTGACCCCGCTCCTGCTCACGACACTCCAGAGCTCGGCGCAGACCTCCACCACCCACACTCAGGTTTTGAGTAAACTGCTGTCGCAAGTACCAGGCGGGGATGCGCCTCTGGATAAGACCGTGATTATTGGGTGACCTCCGGCCTGGATTGCTCTTCAAGCGCCGCGGCGATTACTTTTTTCAGATCCTGTCCCCTGAGCCCTGGCTTGATGATTTTGCCGTCGGGTCCAATCAGAATGATCAGAGGGATATTGGTCGTGTTGTAGAGCAGATCAATGCCTTCTTCCGCCTTCAGATTTTTGTTGTATATCTGGGGCCAGGGCATTTCGTGCTTTTTGACATAACCTGTCAGAGCGCTCTTCTTCTCATCCAGACTGACACCAAGGATATCGAACTGCGCACGTGGGAATTGCTCATACACCTCTTTCAGGAATGGCGTTTCCTTTCTGCATGGCCCGCACCAGGTGGCCCAGATGATGAAAAGAAGGTTTTTGCCCCTATAAGCTGACAGCGAGATCTCTTTGCCTGCCACAGTTTTCGCCAGAAAATCGGGAGGCGTCCCACCGGGCCTGACCGAGAGCTTAGTAATCTGAGCCTGAATGGAGGCCCTTATCTCTTCGTTCCTGGTATGGGTCCTCGCGCCCCGCAGCACAGAAATCGCAGGCTCAATCTGCCCAATCTGCGTCAACAGCGAGCTAAGATTACAGAGCGCCAGACTCGCCTCATCAGTGCCCGGATGCTTCTTCACAAAATCCTGGAGGGATTGGAGAAGGGGAACAACTTGCTGCGGCCCTTCAATGCCCTTCATCTTTTCCGCAAGTGAGGACTGGAGGACCTTCCAGTCTTTAGCGGCATCCGCCGAGAGGAGATTCGAGCTCAGGAAGAGCAGGAGGATGTTCAGGACGAGATGATATGGATTCATAATGACTGTCGTGGTTTCGATTGAAGGACGGCCCGGCTATCTTAGGAGTGCTTCCAGCCATCACCAGAAGTAGAGCACCTTAAACAGTCAGGAGAAAGGTATGGCACAAAAAGAGTTTCGAATCCTCATTCCACCTTCAGAAGGCAAAACTCCAGGGGGAGATGGCAAGCCTCTGAGGCGCGCCAGAAAACCATTGAAAGAAATGGTCGAACGACTGTCTGCCTTCGACGGTGACTGGGAGAAACTACTGGGTGTAAAGGGAGATGCAAAAGACGCTGCGATTGAAGCCAACCAGAACCTGCTTCGAACGGCCACCAGGCCGGCCATCGAACGATACACCGGCGTGGTTTACCAAGGCATCGATTACTCATCTTTAAAGAAACCGGCGAAGACTTTCTTTGACAGACATGTGCGAATCGTCTCGGCTGTCTTCGGACTCGTAGAGCCTCAACTTTGCATACCCGATTACAAACTGAAAATCGAAAAACTCGACGCGGCGAAATACTGGCGACCGTTACTCGCTAAGGAACTTTCGAATTGTCTGGTCGTCGACCTGCTCCCGCAGGCCCACAAAAAAGCCGTTGCATATGAGGATGGTATCGAGGTTGAGTTTTTCATGGAGAAGTCAGGGAAAAACAAATCCGCTGGTCACTTCGGAAAGTTGATCAAAGGAAAGTTCGTCCGCTGGCTGTGCGAAAACAAAGTGAAAAGCGTGGCGCGCTTCAAAGAATTTAAGGAAGACGGCTACCAGTGGAATGGTGATTTCTTTCTGAAGATGGATTAGTAAGGCTGACCGCCCTGCCTGAATCACCAGCGGGGCAAGCTGGCACATTCTCAACGCAGGCTCGCGTTAAGCACATACTCAGAAGCCTGGGATCTATAAGAGAGCTGATATTCACTCCTGGATTTCCACCGCCTCTAACGGGCCAGAGTCTTCCTTCATCGTTTCCTCCTCCGGCCCCCCAGGTTCCACCACCTCTTCAGCGGGCATTTCGAAATACTGCATCTGATGATCTTCCAGGAAGGGCATCGCTCTCTTTCGGCCCGGCGAGTATCCGCTCTCCATCTGACCCGGTAAAGCATCCAGCATTGCCAACAGACGGGGGATCGCCTTTCTCGCCGCGTCAGCGCCCCGAGCCACCGCAGCCATCGGTTTTCTGAAGTCAGCCCAGTGGATGTCTCCAAGTTCCGGTTCAATAAGAAAGTCAGCCATGCGTGCCTGCATGTTCCTCAATGCATTGCCTTCAATCATCGAGTTTCGAATGAGCATGTCTGCACCTGTCCGAAGGTCCACATCCGCCAGACCGCTTGAAACATCAACGGCGATGACGAAGTCGGCGCCCATCAGGTACGCAGGCAACACTGGAATCTTCTGGACGCTTGCACCATCGACGAGAAGCTTGTCACCGGCCGCAACGGGACGGAACACGCCGGGTATCGCGCAGCTTGCATGAACTGCTCTGCGAATGGGGCCGCGATTGATGAGGATTTCCTCGCCAGTCATCACGTCAGTGGATACAGCGACAAATGGAATTTCTGTCTCTTGGACAAGACGGTCCGGCAGACACTGCGACACATTGTGAGCCATCGCCTCTGCTGTAATGAAACCGTTACTCGTAAGGGTGGAGCTGTACATCACACCTTTACGAATAAGCGATTTCAGTGTGTTTATGAATCCGGGCTCGGCCTGGTTGGCCTGCCTGATGAAATCAAATTTGCTGCTCCTGAAGCCGCTGCTTTCCGCGAAAGCGATGGACTGTTCAGTCACCTGCCGTGCATCGGGATTGCACGCATAGCATCCGGCGACGAACGAGCCAAAACTTGATCCGGCAATAAGGTCGACGCTGATCCCCGCCTCATCAAGAACCTGCAGCACACCAAGGTGTGCGACTCCGCGTGCCGCTCCCGCCCCCAGCGCCAGACCGATTCTGTATGGGTTATGTCGAATGCGCATGGGATATTCCTCCTTGAAAAGAGCCGGATTTCAGGCCGGGGTAAAGACCTGTTTCCCTTACATTATTTATACGCGATAAATGGCCCGTTCCAAGGTCGAAAACCTGCTCCGCAGGGCTTGCGACTTGTGCCTGAATTCGCTTAGTGTTACCAAAGCGTTGCCCTCTGCTACGCGCTCCTCATAGCTCAGACCATGAAAATCACCGAACTGAAAACCTGCATCATCAACAACGGTGTGCGCGGTTACGTCTTCCTCAAAATTGAAACCGACGAGGGGATTCACGGCTGGGGCGAAGGCACGCTCGAATCAAAGGAACGCGCCGTCGTCGCTGCCATCCATGATCTGAAACACCACGTCGTTGGAGAAGACCCCACTCGCATCGAGTTCTTGTGGCAGTGCCTGCGCAGGCACGGATTCTGGCGCGGCGGAGTGGTCACCAACACTGCGCTCAGCGCAATCGATCACGCGCTCTGGGACATCACCGGCAAGGCATATGGCCAACCTGTCTACAAACTGCTTGGCGGGGCATGCCGGGACCGCATCCGCTGCTACTGTCACGGAGGTGCGGGGAACGTAAAGGACAAATTCGATGAAGGGTGGAGAGCCATTAAGTGCGGGGCAGGAGGCGTGGATGCCGAAGGTGTCTATCACGAAAAGAACGTCATCCCCGACTGCACGGAAAATCTCTCGAAGATGCGGGAGCTGGTCGGCGAAGAGATGGACATCATGGTCGATGTGCACGGCCGTCTTCGTCCCTCCATGGCCATTCGTCTGGCCCGTGCGGTCGAGCCCTTCCATCTGATGTTTCTGGAAGAGCCCGTCCCACCGGACAACGTCGATGCGTTCGCCAAACTACGCGACAGCCGCCCTTCCGTTGACATCGCTACCGGCGAGCGGCTCTTCATGCGCTGGGGCTTCCGCCGCCTGATCGAGAAGCAATACGTGGATGTGATCCAGCCGGACATCTGCCATTGCGGCGGCATCAGCGAGCTCCGCAAGATCGCGGCAATGGCGGAGACCTACTACATAAAGGTTGCTCCTCACAATCCGAACGGCCCCGTTGCCACGGCCGCCTCGGCACATGTCGCCGCCGCTATACCGAATTTCCTGAACCTTGAGACAGTCGTTGTCGAAAACCTCTGGAACGAGATAGTGACAGAAAAGGTCTTCAGGCCGCAGAACAGCTACCTGGAGCTACCAACCCAGCCCGGCCTTGGCATCGAACTCGATGAAGAACGTCTCGCTGCAGAAGGAGAATTCCAGCAGGGGGCTTACGGGAAGAACCTGGACCCGGATGGCGCACCTAGTGATATTTGAAAACAAGTCTGGGACATTGGAGCGTTAGATAAATGCGAATCCTTAACTCAAACGACATCAGACAAGCCCTCCCGATGGGCGAGTGCATCGCAGCGATTCGCCAGGCTGTGGTTGCGCTTTCAGAAGGCGAATTCGTAGTGCCGGAACGCATTCCGATGGAATCCGACGGCGGCATCAGCCTGATCATGCCCGCGTTGTGGCCGGAGAAGAATGCCACCTCTACAAAGCTCATTTCCATCTATCCGGATAATCCTGCGAAAGGGCTGCCCACCATTCACGGGATTCTGATCCTTCAGGACTCATCGACCGGACGCCCGCTCGCCCTGATGGATTCGGCTTCGTTAACGGCCCTGCGTACCGGGGCGCTGTGCGGAGTGGCGGCAGAGGCGCTGTGCAAGGAGGATAAACCGGTTGTCGCTATCTTTGGCGCGGGGAAACAGGCACGAACACAAGCGGAAGCAGTCCTGGCAGTTCATGACGTATCGCAGATTCGGATCTACAGTCGGACCAGATCCAATGTGGAAGAACTCGTGGAGGAACTATCCGATCAAGCCTGGTGTGATTGTGAGGTCTCTGCCGCAGATTCATCGTCAGTAGCGGTGAAGGACGCGGACATCGTGATGTGCGCGACCACTTCCAGCACACCGATCCTGAATGGCGATGATGTCAAGCCGGGCGCGCACGTCAGCGCGATCGGCGCTTTCACGCCAGAAGACCGCGAACTGGACAGCCAACTGGTGCAGCATGCCGATCTGCTGGTGGTTGATACCTACGCCGGAGCCCTCGAGGAAGCCGGCGATTTTCTCATTCCGATGAATGAGGGCCTCATCCGCAGGGAAGATTTCTCGACCGAGATCGGCGAGGTCGTCGCAGGCGTGAAAGCGGGCCGCACAAGCCCGGAACAGATCACGATCTTCAAAAGCGTCGGCAATGCAGCATTCGATGTCGCTTCCGCGCCGATTGCATTGGCCAACGCTGAGCGAATGGGGCTCGGGACAATGTGTGAGATCTGATTGAGCTCAGTCACTTAATTCGAAAAGCATACTCACCTCGTTCCTGTTCATCGGACGATTGAAGACCATCACTTCATCAAGCAGGCCCTTCTCACCGCCCCGGGATCCGATGATGAGCGAACCAAAAAACTCTTTTTCGGGGACACCGCTCAGAGCTTTCGCAGCGAACGGCCCTGCATTAATGCTCCATTCCATTTTCGGCCAGGCCCAATTGGCCACGACCAGGTACCACTGGCCGTTCTTCCATGGCGAGTACCTGTTCAGCGACGTGAACTGTTTCTGTGCCGTTGATGCCTTGACCAGGAATTGGATGCATTCCGAACGAATGAGTTTGCCCTCGGGCGCTCGCAAAGGGCCCTGCCGCTGAAGATAAAATTGAGAGCCAGCCGTCATGGCAAAGACGATGTTCGAGCCGTTCGGGCGGGCCCATTCCAAGGGCTTCACCCACATGGCAATCGCTCCTCTTCCCTGGAAATCAATGTTGGACCCGTTCGAATAGATCGCCGCGCCCGAGCCGAGCACGAGGGCACTGCCAATTCGTCCTTTTTCAAAGATGGGTGATTCGGTCTTCTTTGTGTACGGACCGAGAACCCTCGGAATGAATCTCGGCCCGGCCGCCATATCCGGCAGCATGGACTTATTATCGAAGCTGATGTGCAGAGTGACCGCATCCATCAGCGATTGCAGCCTGGGTTTATAGTAGAGGCCGTTCGCAGTTGGCTCAGCAAGGCAGGCGAGGCACAACGAAAGGAGTAGGAGAACCGCTCGCAAAGTCATCGGACAGGCCTTGTGGCGGCGGGCTGGCAGGCTGGCAGCCTGCCGCCACGCCCTTGAAGACATCCCAGTTTCTGCTCCCATCATTCAATCACCAGAATGCGGTAATCGTGTTTCTGGAGGACGAGCTTGAAACTGCTGGCCGCGCTCCCTTCGACAGCTTCCCCTGTCTCAAAATCTTTCGCGCTGGCATCCTTCCTGATGCCGAGTTTGTCTGTCTGCACGTTGACGTTGCATTCTCCGCCTTCGCCATAGTCGGTAACCACGATTAATGCTTTTGCTTTGTGAGCAATCGCAATCGTGCGCGCATCCACGGAATTCGAATTCACCGTGACAGGATGACCGGCCTGCCAGTAATTGAAGACCTCGCAGCCATCTTCTCCGTATCCGAATTCGAAGAGGCGCTCGTAGAGCTTAGTATCCGAAGGCGGGCGCCAGTTGAATGCCTGGATCTCATGCACGAGGCAGACGCCGAGCCGGGTACGCCACAGATGTGGGCAGCGCGGGTCTTTCGGATCCGGATGGCCTCCGGCGAGGATCGTCGGCCATGCGCCAACTTGGCGTCCGATCGTTTCGGCGACGGTCAGGTCTGGCGAAAAGCGGTCCTGGAAATCTTCGTAACCGTACTTCCATTCCCAGTCCATGTTGCAGTTTCCGAACGAGAGCACCGGCACGATCATCGTGTTCGTCATGTGCGAGAGGGTGAGGAGCGGTTTTCGATTGTCGGGGAGCTCCTTGCTTTCGTTGTGGAACATGACAGCCGTACGCTTGATAAGACTGCGCAGGTGCATGAGCCCCATGCCGGGATGCCACCGGCCCTTGTCGTCCTGCCAGGCGTTGCCGACCACCGGATCGTAGTTCGCAGAGAGGAACGTGTTGTCCCAATAGACGCCATCGAAACAGACGAGCATCTTCCTGTAATACCAGAGCGCAAAATCCACGAAGCTCTTCGAAGGGCTCACATCGTAGCCGACCGCGCCCTTTGGCGACCATTCACGATTGAACCAGGCGTAGCGCAGCCATTCGTCCTGGAAGGTCTTGAATTCGGGTGAATGAAAGCCGACGCCACGAGCATTGGTGTAGCCGAACACGCGCCAGCCCTTGCTCCATGGCGATGACCTTGCCACATGCATGCCGCCGCGAACGTGTGCAAGGAAATTTTCCTCGGTGCGCGTCAGCAGCTCTTTCTTCTTCATCAATTCTTTCATCCATGCGGTGATGTATTGCAGATCCCACTCACCGGAGATTCGGGCCTTCTTGAGTGTGTCGAAATAGGAGTAGTCCTTCTCAAACGGATACACGTCGTAACTGATCCCACCCCAATAGAAGGTGGCGCCCATCCAGCGAATGGGCCGTGCGCCTTCCGGCCTCTTGGTGGCCGTCCAGCGGCGCCAGCCTTTTGGCATGGGCTTGGTGGGAGTGACCTGAAGGCCAAAGACGATTTCGCGTTCAGCATCAATTGCGACTGGCCTGTTGATGAGGTGAACACGCATTTCGAGAGTGCCGCCACGGCGGACGAGCTCGATCATCGGCTTGTCGTCGTCGAGTGACAGCCCCCTGTCCGTATCAGCAAAAAAACAGACACCGCGCTCTGCCCTGCCAACCCAGACGTAGGGGAAGAACGCGCCGATGATGTTGAGCTTGTTGGCTTTGCTGCTATCCCAGACAACGCCCTTGCCTCTGGGCACGAAACCAGCGAAGTTGTGGCGAAGGCCGTCGCCCACCGAATGCATGTACCTGGCCTCGGATTCTTTGACGGGGATTCGGAAGGACAGCCGGTCGACCGTTTCGCCGTTCGATCGGAGCTTTAGCTTGACGAGCATCATGCCGTCGTAATCCCACGTGGTCTGCATGCGCGCGCTGATCGGCCCGGCCGACCATTCGGATTCGCCCACGACTTCCGTGGACTTCCGGCTTGTGGACTTCCACGGCCTGGAGGCTGCGATCTGCTGCAGGCCGCCGGAATCCACTTCCCATTGCATCGGGCCGGTGAGTATTTGAATGCCCTGACTCTTCACGGATTCCCATAAACCGGAATCTCCATGCTGATGCTCGCGCAACACGCACTTCACCGTCTTGCCGTTCACTTCAAGCGGCGTGAACGGAGGAATCACATCATCACTGAAACCAAGCTTGTTGTTTTCCCATTCAAAACGTTTTCGCTCGAATGCCTGTGTCACCGGTTTATCTGGTATCCCCTCTTCGCCTTCTAGAAAGAGGGCCAGTTCGTACTTGCTTTCGTCCAATTCTGGAATCGGCAAAACGCCTTCAAAAACGTCCTTCTCAAATCGGATTTCATGAGACCAGATTCCGTTATCCGTTTTCGTGCTTTTCAGTTTCCTGATCAACACTCGCGCACCGGATACCTTGTCCTTGAGTTTCAAACCGGCGATATCGGCCCGCAGCCGAATTTTGCTGTGAGAGGGGTAATACTTGAACTGCAGAGCGACGGCCCGGCGCTGCTCTTCGCCAATCGACCAGACTGATTTCGGACGGTGCATGCTCCACCGAAAATGGCGAGAGAACCAGACCTTCGAAGCATCCGAATTGGTCACCTTTATCCTGCAGGTGTGGAGGCCCTCCGGCCCGCCGTCTCTGGCTTTGAGCGCTACTTCCCGTGTTTCACCGGGAGGAATCGCGAGCGCCTGTTTCAACTCGTCCGCGGGATTGTGATGCCAGTTGTCTGCGATGCTCGCTTTAACGGACAGGGGCTTTGCGCCCGGATTCCGAATGGAGAGTCTGATGACCGGAGCACCGTCTTCCTGGAGAGACCGCATTTGAATGACCGGCGCGGCCGCATCCCAACTCACCAGCGGCATGGAAGGCTGATCGATATAGCTTGCTCCGACTGATTCCCATTGCGTCTGCTCGCCGGGTCGCCGCCAGTTACGTGCGATGCGAATCCCCCAGGCCAGCTTCAGGTCGCTCTCGACCACCTCCAGGCTTTCGAATGGGATCGCAATCTCCACCTGCCACCAGCCGTCCTTGAGCTGATGCTCGAGCTCCCACTTCGGAATGCGCCAATTGAAGTCCACCGGATTCTGCTTGTTATCGGGATTGACAGCGCGGTCGTAGAGAGTGCCGCGGCCGTTAGTGATCAGGTGATAAAAAGTCCGCGCCCCCTGCTTGCGCTCGCGTTTCGGATCGATGGCGAGTTCGATCGAGTCGTCATGGAACGCGGCAATGATGTCCCGCTTACCATCGGGCACGGCGCGGTTGAGGATGCGGCCGTCGGGCGGCGCTTCGGTCTTGATCGCAATGAAGAGTTGTTTACCGTCGCAGCCCACCCAAAAGACCGCGTGGCGTGCGGTGATGCGCAACGAACGGTGTCCGATGAGGCCGATGTTTCGGGTTGCGTCTGTCCATTCATCTTCGTGAAGCAGCCCATCGATCTTTGGCGCGATACCCATCAGAGGCAGCGTGACGCGAGGCCTTTCGAGCTCTGCAGCAGCGGGCAGGAGAATGAATGCAAGAAATGGTGCGAGAGTAAAGATGTGTTTCATACTTGAGGTGATTCAGGGAATTCCGGAGTCGAAATCGGCATCATACCAATATGTGGCCTGATACTTGAATCACACTTTCTGGTGTGGATCTGACTGCAGAATTCCGGAGCGACGGCGGAGGAATTGGGCAAACGTTGGTTCGAATTGTGCGTAGGAAGCTGGGAATGCCCTGAAACGGGATTGAACGGCCAGAACGGCTAAAATCGTCCGGTCGCCTGTCATTAAGGCAGAAATAATTGCACCTCTGAGCCGACAACTTTCAAGCCCATCGTTGCCATGGCGAGGAAAAGAATCAGATGAAGTCCTATCAACTCTTTCGAGCATTCGGGATCGACGTAAAAGTCCACCCGACGTTCTTGTGGTTGCTGGGCATCTTTGCCTTCGTGGGTTTCATCAACGGCGGAGTGATGCTGGCCGTGACTCAATCGGTTTGGATCATTCTCGTTTTCGGCATCGTCGTTCTGCATGAATTCGGGCACAGCCTGGCGGCCCTTCGCTTCGGCATACCTGTGTTGGATATCACCCTCTTGCCGCTGGGTGGTATGGCGCGTATGGCGTACATGCCGCGGAATCCGCGGCAGGAAATGGTGATAGCGATCGCTGGTCCGGCGGTGAATGTCGTCCTTGCGGGATTGGCCTTGCTGATCCCTGGCCCCCTCGAGTCAAACATCTTCTTTGTCATCAATACGGCGCTTCTGATCTTTAACCTCGTCCCCGCGTTTCCGATGGATGGCGGCCGTGTGCTTCGAGCCTGGCTGGCTACGAAGATGGACTACATAGAGGCGACGCGAAAGGCGGTGAAGGTGGCCAAATACGCGTGCCTCGGCCTGTTCATCTATGGCTTTTCGGAAGGGCAGTTCATCGTATGCATGATCTCCATATTCATTTACTTTGCGGGCAAGGCGGAGCTGCTCTCTGTCCGGGCGCAGAATTGGGAACGCCGTTTCTACGAGTCTTCGCCCATGTGGCAGGATGCCCAGGCCGCGAATGCCACCGGCGGTGCCGGCACCTCTGGTGAGGAACTTCCACCCCAAGACTATGAGGGACGAGTGGAAGAACTCAAAAAGAACGGAGAGAAGGTTCAAGTCATTTACTCGGGCGGCAAAATCCTCGGAGTGCTCAGGCAGAAAGAATAAAGTTGAACGGAATGTTGAAGTGTTGGCTGGTTGGAGTTGTGGAATGTAAGGCAGTCCGGCCAAGTGCGCGATGCGAATGAATCTCTCCAAAGTAAGATGCTGCCGTCATCCTAACCCACAGAAGGATTCCGATGTTAGTACAGATAGAGGGGCAGGATTTGTCCGAACCACTCGCATTTGATGCGCCTCTGCCAGTCCAGATGGTCGACAACTTGGGACGCGTCATTAACAGCCTTCGAATTTCTGTCACTGATCGCTGCAACTTCCGTTGCACCTACTGCATGCCGGAAGAAGTGGATTTCATGCAGCGGGATCTTCTGCTCTCCTACGAAGAGATTGCACGGTTTGTCCGATTGGTCGTCCCGCTTGGCATTAACAAGCTTCGCATCACCGGCGGAGAGCCGCTCATGCGAAAATACCTGCCGAACCTGATCCGGCAGCTCAACGCCATCGATGGCATCAACGACATCGCCATGACGACCAACGGTTTCCTCCTGAAGGAACACGCTCAGGCGCTCAAGGACGCCGGCCTGCATCGGGTCAACGTGAGCCTTGACACACTAGTCAGAGAAAAGTTTGTCGAGATTACCAGACGGGACGCCTTACAGAGTGTCCTTGACGGAATCCACGCTGCAGACAGAGCCGGCTTTTCACCAATCAAGATCAACGCCGTCGCCATTCGAGGATTCACGGAAGACGAAATTCCTGCCTTTGCCGAGCTGACAAGAAACTATGGCCACCAGGTCCGCTTCATCGAGTTCATGCCGCTCGATGCGGACGATACCTGGGAAAACCAGAAAGTGCTGCCCGGGCGTGAAATCATCGAGCGCATCGATGCGGCGTTTCCATTGGAAGCCATAAACAACAGCCACAAAGAGCCGGCCACGCTGTACCGGTTCAAGGATGGAATCGGCGGGGATATCGGGATCATTCCATCCGTCACCGAGCCCTTCTGCGACCACTGCAACCGCATCCGAATCACCTCGGATGGCAAGCTGCGGACCTGCCTGTTCTCCAATCGCGAGACCGATATCCGCAGCCTGTTGCGAGGCGATGCCGGGGACGAGATGATTGCGCGCCGCGTTGTCGAAGCCGTTCGCAATAAAGAACCGGGCCACAAGATCAACCAGCCGGATTTCGTCAAGCCGCAGCGAGCCATGTTCTCAATTGGAGGCTGACGGCGGACGGCAGCGACATCCCATTCTTCAGACTATATCCCCGGAGGTTACACCATGGGTGACTTCATCAGAGTCGCCGGAAAGGACGAACTGCAGCCAGGGCAGGCTAGGAAGGTAAAGGTCAACAGTCAGGATATTGCGCTCTTCAACATCGACGGAGATCTGTTTGCAATTGACGACATGTGCCCCCACGCGGGCGGGCCTCTATCCGACGGATTTGTTGACAGTGAGAGTGTCACCTGCCCCTGGCACGGCTGGGAATTCAACGTGAAATCAGGCGCCTGCCGGGTGGTAGGCCTCGAACAGAAGACATATCCCGTCAAGGTGGAAGGCGATGATATTCTCGTTAGTTCGGAGCCCAGCCCGGTCGAGGACCCTTTGGGAAAAGAAGCTACTCAGAGAATTGAAGCGAGTGCCCAGCCGGCGGAGGCGGACGCCCCCCAGGGCTTTGTAAAGGTTGCTGCCGAGGGAGAAATCGCAGAAGGGCAATCCAAGCTCTGCGAAATCAATAAACGTCATGTTGCCGTCTTTAATGTAGACGGCGAACACCGTGCAATTGACGACCACTGCCCGCATGCAGGCGGCGCACTTTCCGATGGTTGGGTCGACGGGGATTGTGCGGTCTGCCCATTGCACGGATATGAATTCAGCCTGATAAACGGCGAGAGCCCTTTCGGGTACATCAACGATACTTATGATGTGAAAGTGGAAAATGGCGAGGTCTTTGTCAGCACTACTCCCCGCCATGATGCCGCGACCGCAACATCGAGTCCTGAGCCTGAATCTGATTCGGCAAGCGATGGCGAGGCGTCAGAAGCCGATGAGCTGACAGAGGGGGCTGCAGAACAATCCGGACCGCCCGGGGAATTGTCTTTCGTGCGCGTGGCTGCCTTAACCGAGCTTGAAGAAGGTCGTGGCAAGTTTGTTGAAGCTGGCAGCAAGAAAGTCGCTCTGTTCAAAGTCGATGGCGAGGTCTACGCGGTAGACGATGTCTGCCCCCACATGGGCGGGCCGCTGTCGGACGGTTTCGTTGAGGGCAAGAGCGTCATGTGCGGCTGGCACGCGTGGGAGTTCAGCCTGGAAGACGGCGAATGCCAGTTAGGGATGTGCATCCCCACCTATGAGGTGAAGATCGAAGGGGATGACATTCTGGTGGGAGTGGGGTCGTAGAGCAGCAGTTTTTTTTCGCGGCGGCCCGCTTGGGCGGGTTTCATAGTTCCTAACGCGGTCTTGCGACCGCAATCGTAGCTGCATCGTAGGATGGGCGTCCCCGCCCGTCTGAGGCCGCATTCACCAGAGACGGCCGAGACGGCCATCCTACGTCCTTAACTCCGCACCATTCAATCGTAGCTGCGGCGTCCCGCCGCAGAATTCGGCGGCGAGACGCCACCGCTACATTATCCCCGCGTGGCGCAGAGAAGGTACGAAGCCAGACTCTGAATTCGCTGAAGGGGTCACTATGAACCATCCGAACTTTGAGTAGGTTCAGACTGGTGCTAGAATGCTCCAACCCTCGATTAACCCGATCCCGTTCCCATGCGCCGAATTCCGGGACTTTTTGTCACGCTCTTTCTGCTGACCGTTGTGCTCAGCCTGGCCTTCTTCCTGGCCTTGAATGAGCCGGCAACGGATCCCACTCCGGTAGGCGCGGGCGCGTTGGCACTGGTTGCACTGGGCTTCACCATGTGCCTGATGCTGGCTTACCTCGGTTATGCGAGCTACAAGGCGGCCTCACTTATCTATCGGCATGGCTCACGATTCACAGAGGCCCAGCGCAAAAAAACCATCCAGCGGCTGGTGAAGACGCTCGCATCCAAGGACAAAGAAAAAGCCAGGCGCGCGGCGCGACTGCTCGGCGAATTGACCGACGCCGGTGAGGTAGGCCCCGGGCTCGAAATTCAGGAAGGCAAACCAGGTTGGCGACGCTGGAACGACTGGTGGATGGAGCACAGAAGCACCACTCACGCCAATGAGGATCGGTTGTAGGAAGAATGGTGATGGTTGATGAAAGCCACATTTCCGGATCACTCGGATGCTCTACGACAAACTCGCCCGATTGGAGGAGCAATACTCTGGCAGTTTCTCATTCGAGGTACAGCGTCTTGATGCTGAAGCCGGCTTTGCTCATCGCCCACGGGAGGTGCTTCCAACTGCCAGCACTTTCAAGCTCTTCGTCCTCTGCGAAATGTTCCGACAGGCCGGAGAGGGCGCTCTCGATCTGAACGCGCCTATCACCTGGAAGCCTGCGTTTCACCGGGGTGGGGACGGTGTCCTGCGCGCCATGATTCCCGGTCAGGAGGTTTCGATTCACAATATGGCTGTGCTGATGATCATCGTCAGCGACAACATCGCCACGGCTACGCTGGTCGATCTGGTCGGTGCGGAAAACGTTACCCGGACCATGCAGTCCTGGGGACTCGCTGATACCAACATTCATCAGGGCATTCCCGGCGGCCCCAACGCGGCTCAGATGCAACAGCCGGTCAGCAGCGCGCACGATTTCTGTTCGCTGTTGGCTCGGATTTATCGTCGTGAAATCCTGACCTCTGAAACCTGTGATGAGATTATCCGGATTCTGCGCGCCCAACGCTGCAATGACATGCTGCCTCGCTACATTCCGGTTGGCGAAGACTGGGGCGAGGCGGAAACCTGGATTGCCAACAAGACCGGTTACGGCCAATGTCGGGTCGATATCGGCATTGTCAAGACAAGTGAGTCGATCTATTCGCAGGCGATGTTCTTCAGATCGCACGAGCCGCCAAAAAATCTCCTCAAATGTCTTGCTGACTACCCGCCCGTGCTGGCTATGGCGAATGCATGCAAAGCGGTCTACGACGAGATTGGACGGGAGTCGGGTTGATGCTCAGCTCCTGAGAGACTCTGCAATCTCCCTCGCCAGGTCTGTCAGTGAATGGTCCCGTGCTCCCATCACCAGAACCACATCGCCATCATTGGCCACATTCTGAAGATCGTGGACCAGTTTCTCTCGATCGACGGTCTGTGCCAGGGATGGCCGAATCCCGTTGATCGCATTCGCCATTTCCTCGGACGACACCGTCCGGTTTGCCGTTCCGCCCGCGTCAAAAATGGACAGGAGATAAAGCGAGTCTTGATGGCTTAAGTGACGCGCAAAGACTTTGACGTAATCATCCCATAGAAAGCGGGTGGGCCCGAAGCCGTGCGGCTGAAACACAGCGTGCACACGTCCACGTGCATATTGCGCGGTATCGAGCGCACTTTTAATTTTGGCCGGGCTGTGAGCGAAGTCGTCTATCACATCCACCCCTCTCATAGTCTCGACGCGATTCCACCGTCTCAGCAGGCCTCCAAACTCACTGAGCGCGCGCTGGCAAACCTCATACGAAATGCCAAGCGCACGAGCAGCAGCAATTGCGCAGAGCGCGTTGGAAATGTTGTGCTGCCCCGGTACAGGTAAATTGAAGCGATGACCCTCCAGAGCGAATTCTGCGTGCCATCCTCTGCACTTGAAACTCGCAAACTCGAGGGGGCCCTGCTGGCCGTATACCACCGCTTTGTGCTGGCCTCGATCCACGAGAAATCGTGAATGGTGGCAATCACCGTTAAGCACGGCGAGGTCTGCACCATCAAGGAATGGCATGAAGAAGTTAATCAGTTGAGCCGGCTCAAAATGATCCTTCGAGATGTTCGTAAGCACGGCCACATTGGGACGAAAGTTTTCGACACTGCCGTCGCTTTCGTCCACCTCGGCCACAATCAGAGAACTTCCCGGCCGGTAATTGCCTATGAACATCTCATCCTGATAGCGATATGCCGCAGCACCAACAAGGACAGTGGGATTCATACCGGCGTATTCAGCAATCTGCGCCACCATCGCAGTTGTCGTTGATTTGCCGCAGGAACCGCTGATGGCCACGCCCTGGTTGCTGTTAACAATGGAAGTAAGCAGTTCGGGCCGCTTGATAACGCGAATGCCCAGGTCCCGGGCCGCAGCAATCTCCGGATTGTCCTCTTCAACAGCCTGTGTCATGACCATGCAGTCTGGCTTCATTCGGGACTGCGTACCATCCTGTCGAATGAGGCGAATGCCTTGTCGCATCAACTTTTGATACAGCCATGAGGTACGCCCGCGGTCGTAACCACGATCGGATCCTGAGACCAGGTAGCCCTCATGATTCAACAGTTGAGCGAGCGCGCTCATACCGCTTCCGCCAATGCCGGTGAAGTGGATACGCCGGCAGGCTTTCAGAATGGGTACACGGTGAGAGGGGCAGCCCATGAGTGAACAGTCTTCAAGATCGGAGGTCCAGTCGCGCTGAGACGGTCGTCTCAATGAGGAGCCGGGTGGGGGGCGGGATTATATTTCGAGTCTTGTTTACGTGCTGCCCAAAAGAGGAAAGGTGCGCTTAATATCTCTCCCAACGAGTTGAGCGCAGCGTAAGGCCACCGTTGAGAAGCC
>Ga0187827_10001495_pt1 | contig 34254 bp, 31 predicted proteins | sample ETNtaG_39_FD_167969 | JGI IMG/M metagenome (GOLD analysis project Ga0187827, IMG submission 167969) | Marine microbial and viral communities from oxygen minimum zone, Eastern Pacific Ocean - ETNP2014_SV_150_PacBio MetaG (Illumina Assembly) | ecosystem: Environmental > Aquatic > Marine > Hypoxic...
CGTGGTAATGGCTGCTGAGGACGCCACTCCCGAGCTCATAAATTTCATGGTAACCCATGCCCGTGGTTTAATTTGCGTCCCAATGTTGGGAAAAGACATTGACAGGGTAGAACTACCCATGCAGGCTAAAAAAAATACCGACCCCAATCACACTGCATTTACCGTTTCAGTCGACGCTTCAAACCAAATATCAACTGGTATATCAACTGCCGATAGGTGCGCCACAATCAAATTACTTTCAAGCCCCAGTTCAACCCCGTCTCAATTCGTACACCCTGGCCACGTTTTTCCACTAAGATATCACCAAGGCGGCGTATTAGTTAGGGCGGGCCATACAGAAGGTTCAATTGACTTAATACAAATGTCAGGCAAACATCCAGCCGCAATAGTGTGTGAAATATTAAACGAAGATGGAACGATGGCAAGAGGAATTGAACTACAACAAATGGCTCAAAAACATAATATACCCGTAGTTTCTATCGCCGATATAATAGCTTATAGAATTACCCACGAAACACTAATAAACCGAGTAAGTGAAACTCGTATACCAACGGAATACGGTCAGTTTAATCTTTACGCTTACAGCAGCTCCGTTGATAAAGACGAACACCTAGCATTAGTAATGGGCGATGTGTCAGCAAGACCTTCAGTACTAGTGAGGGTTGAATCAGAGTGCCTGACAGGTCACGTCTTCGGAAGCCGCCGATGTGATTGCGGAGACCAAGTTAAATTAGCTATGAAACAGATCGCTGATGAAGGTAGTGGCGTGTTGGTGTATATGAGGCAAGAAGGCAGGGGCATAGGTTTACTCAATAAATTGAAAGCTTATGAATTACAAGATAGAGGCATGGACACCGTCGAAGCAAATGAATCTCTGGGATTCCCAATGGATGTAAGGCGATACGGAGTTGGAGCCCAAATCCTTAGAGACATAGGTATTACGAAATTTAGATTACTAACCAACAATCCCAAAAAAGTTGCGGGCCTCTCTGGGTTTGGACTAGAAATGGAAAAACAAATCCCATTTATGGCACCCGTTAACGACGATAATCGGGGATATTTAAAGACAAAAGCGTTAAAAATGGGACATACGCTAAAACTAGATGATTAATAAGAGAAATTTATCGAATGTCCCCAACAATAAAATCATCAGATAGAATTGGCGAGTTGAAAATAGGCATCGCTGCCGCTCGATTTAACTCACACATCACAAACTCAATGTTCGACCGATGTCACAAAAGATTATTGGACTTAGGGGTAGCAAAAGGCAACATTACGGTAGCACGCGTTCCCGGATCATTTGAACTTCCATATGCCATTAAATCCTTAATAGTAAATAACGATTTAAATGCGGCTATTGCTCTTGGTGCCGTGATTAAAGGTCAAACATCTCATTTTCTGTTTATATCTCAAGCTGTCAGCCAAGGACTATCGACCGTATCCATCGAAACTTCAGTACCCGTAATTTTTGGTGTTTTGACAACCGATAACACCGAACAAGCATTAGCTCGAATCGAGATGGCTGTGGGTTACGCCGAATCAGCCGTCGAAATGGGTTCTAAAATTTTTGATCCCTAAAGACATACGTAAAAGTTTTGTTTATCGTGGTCCCTTTAAAAGTCCGGCTTCTCCGGCAAGTTCCATTACAGTTGATTTTTCACTTTCGTTTAGTGTTTTTACAGGTGGAATGGGTATCCCACAGTCTACACCGGTACGTTCGGATAAAATTATTTTTGTGACATGAGCTGGAGTGTCGAACATTCTGGTAATTGAGACTATCTTCGAAATTCCATCTTGAAGTTTTTTAGCATTAGAAATATCACCATTTTTCCAAGCTTTATAAAGGCTCACGTAATGCCATGGTGATATCGATAAAGGAGCGTCCACCGTCCCTACAGCTCCCAAAGTCAAAGCGGGTAAAGGCAAAGCTCCATTCCCCGAAAAACACTTAAGGCCCATATCGGAAAATATTTTTATGTCTTGAAAATTTGGGGCAGAATGTTTAAGACCTACAACATTTGGAACTTTATCAACGATTTCCTCCATCATGCTGGGAGTAGTTTCAACTTGAGTAAGTTGTGGCAAGTTGTATATAAAAAAAGGTAATCCATCCGCCGCTTCAGACACCCTTTTATAATGTTCTACAACTGTTTCAACAGTAGACCGGAAAAAAAATGGCGGGACACAACACACAGCATCACATCCTGATTTTGCAGCTGCCGATGCTCCCTTTACCGCACTTTCTGTACTGATAGCGCCAACGTGCATTATTGATAAACATCTCCCAGAACATGTCTCACCAGCGATTCTCGCAACGGTTTCTCTCTGGGAGTCGGATAATACAGGACCTTCGCCGGTGCTTCCAGCAACCCAAAATCCATTAACGCCGTGAGAAATATTGTCTTCAAAAATTTCCCGTAACGCATTTTCCAATACATTCCCATCACGAAACGGAGTGGGGTTAGCGGGGAATACACCTTCGAATTTGAGTTCATTTTTCATTTTTGTTACCCTCAGTTTGGTTAATTATTTTACCTAAATATCAAATACTTATACTTTAAACATTCTATACATACCATTACGTGAAAATCGTGCTAAATGATAAAATAAATTGTTACCTTACGAATGATAACTTTGCCGATTAGGTTAGTGGTAGACCACCAGACTCTGAATCTGGGTGCCCAGGTTCGAATCCTGGATCGGCAGCCAATTGGCGCTATCGTCCAGAGGCCTAGGACGCAGCCCTCTCAAGGCTGAAACCGGGGTTCGAATCCCCGTAGCGCTACCATCACTAACTATATTTCAGGTTTATATTGGCCCCATGGTTTCACATCTTCGAATCTTTTCGAGGCAGACAATATAGTTTCTTCGGACCACATATCGCCAACTATTTGGAGACCAACCGGTAACCCTGATGATGAAAATCCGATTGGTATAGTTGCAGCGGGGTTTCCCGTCAAATTAAACAGATATGAATAAGGGGTGAACCCCCATAAAGGATGAATCACCTGTTGGCCGTTGATTACCGCTGGTTGATCATTTATTTTGAATGCTGGGACAGCTAGAGTAGGTGTTAAAAGAAAGTCGTAACCATCAAAAAATACATTCGTATAATTCCTGTACCAGCCCATGTTGCAGTTCACTTCCCACATACGTTTGCCAGAAATAGATTGAGCGTGCTCCATATATCCAAAGAAGTAATCGGTTAAAAGATCTGGAGTTTTTTTATAGTCATTCTCATATACGTAAAACCCTTTGATACAAAAATAATCGAACCAAGTTTGAAATATTTCTTCATATGTCCCTGGGGAAAAATTCACTTCTTCGACAGCAATACCCAATGACTCAAAAATTTTAGCAGCCCGTTCCCCCAAATCCAAAATCTCCGGTTCAACGGGATTGCCCCCTATAGTGGTAGCCCATCCAGCTTTCATACCTGTAACATCCGCGTCGATGCCTGCAAAAAAATCTGGAACTTCCAAAGTCGAAGCTCCATATTCCGCTTGAGGGTCAAAACCAGATATGATCGATAAAGTAATAGCTGAGTCAGAAACTGTTCTAGTTAAAGGTCCGGGTGAGGAATTATTAGTTATATTGAATGATCCTCTTCCTGTTTGATACCTAGGAGATCTTCCTTGAGTAGGTTTTATTCCATATATTCCCGTAAATCCCGCTGGTATACGAACTGAACCACCCCCATCTCCACCCGGTGAAAATGGAGATAACCCTGATGCTACAGCAACCGCCGATCCTCCGCTCGATCCACCAGGAGTCTTATCTCTGTCCCAAGGATTACGCGCTGGTCCACAAATACGGTTTTCGGTAGTACCAGAAAATCCATTTTCTGGTGTATTGGTTTTCCCTGCAACTATTCCTCCAGAATTTTTAATTCTCCTAACCGTGAGGCTGTCATTATCAGAAATGAAGTTTTTGTAAGGCAAAGAGCCATGTGTGAAAGGCAAACCTTTTACTGACTCCATATCCTTAACAGGCACAGGAATACCTGTCAAAATTCCTTTACCATTCGAGTGTCTAATCGCTTCATCGGCTTTTTCAGCTTCAATTAATATGGAATCATCAGGTGGGGTAATAAATACACCACATGAAGTTAATTCTTCGGATCTATTCAAAAATCTTTCAGTCAATTCATAAGATGAAATTGCCCTACTGTCCAATAAATGGCGTAATTCAGTTATGGACTTATAATCGAATTCACGGTTTGTTGACATAAATCACCTCGTTTCGTATTCATTCCATTTTTGATCCAACAAATTTCGAAAGGGCACGCGCTGTCGGGTCAGTATGAACATTTACTATAGCGGGAACACCACTATTTGATGCTCTATCTAGTGCCGGAATTATATCTTCGGGTTGTTCAACTAACTCACCGTAACCCCCTAATGCTTCAGCTATCAAGTCAAAACGGGTAAATCCAAGTTCGCGACCAGGTTTTCTGACCCCTTCGATTCTAGCAGTCCACCCTTCATTATTTGACACAACTATAATCATCGGTAGAGAGTGACGAACTGCCGTATCAAAATCCTGAATATTCATACCCAGAGACCCGTCACCATGTAATGCTATAACTTGTTTGTTTGGTTTGGCAATTTTAGCTCCAATTGCATAAGGAAGGCCAACACCCATACAGCCTGTCACTCCAGAATTTAACCTATGACCGGGGTAATAAGTTGGTATAGATTGGCGCCCATAGTGGAGGATTTCATTCCCATCAACTACAAGAATAGCGTCCCTATCCATAAAATCCCTAAGGTCCTTACACAGTCTAAGAGGATGAATAGGAGTCTGAGAGGAATTTTCTAGATCGAAAACTTTTTTCTTCCGATCGAAATCTATGTTTTTTAAATATTCAAGCCAATTTTGTCGAACATCGGTGTTTACGTCAGCGTTTGTATTACTAATCTCATCATTGAGTTTAACCAAAACATCTCTTACATCACCAACTATACCGATGTCGACGGGTCTATTATTTCCAATTTCATCAGGATAAATATCAACTTGAACAATTTTCGCGCCGGGATTGATTCTTTTCCCAAATGTCATGACCCAGTTAAATCTTGTGCCCAAAACGAGAACTAAATCACATTCTCGAAAGGCTGTTGACCTTGCCCCCGGAAAAGAATATTGGTGATCATCGGGTAAAAGGCCTCGGGACATTGGTGTCGTGTAAAAAGGGACTTCCGTACTATCTACTAATCTGGAAAGCTCATTTTCCGATCCGGACCACCAGGCTCCTCCTCCCGCAAGAATTAGGGGTCGGCGGCTTTTTGCCAAAAGTTCAGCAGTCTTCTTGATTAAATCAAGGTCTGTTTTGGGCAATGGGACAGTTTGGGATGAGTTCGGAAAATCCACTTCGCTTTCCGACAGGGAATCATACAAAATATCTTCATTGCAATCTATATACACTGGCCCAGGTCTTCCGGTGGTAGCTATCCTAAATGCTTTGGATATGTCTTCAGGATATTGCCTTGGATCCGTGGGCCGTATAACACATTTTGACACAGGTTCGAAAATTGAAACCTGATCAATTTCTTGAAACCCACCCTTACCAAAATCGGATATTGGGCCAGCTCCACCTAACGTTATCATTGGAGCACAATCTACAAATGCATTATATTGTCCAGTCAACAGGTTCAGTGTGCCAGGTCCAGAAGCGGCCGTAGTAACACCTGGTTTTCGTAGTACCCGAGTATAAGCGTGCGCAGCCATAGAAGCCGCTTGTTCGTGTCTAAAATCAAAAGTATCTATACCCATATCTTCCGAATTATTCACTATTTCATAATTTGGACCCCCCATTAGATAGAAAATTTTTTCTACATTCTCTTCTTTTAGGGTGCGGGCTATTAAATAACTTCCATCAATCTTCGGCATACGTTTTCCTATTAGAGTTTAATTTCCTGAAGTAATAATTGTAGGCGTCACTAATAAGACTGTTTTAGTCGATTTTTTATGTTTTGCGAAATTTTCGGAAATGAATTAGTAACGGCTATCGGTGATTTGGCAGTCATCATTTCATATAAAAGGCTAACACCATTAAAATAATCCTCCATGGATATATATTCCATTTCAACAGAATTTTTGCCTCTGTTATGCCAATTACCTAAGGGGAAAGCGATTCCCGAAACGTTGTAGCCATAAGAACCAAACGCAGACCCTTCACAGGTACCAGCATCCATGAGAGACCTTTGGTATTTAAATGAATCAGAGCGTTTTGAAATCTGATTAGCATACCATCTAACCAATGATTCAGGTTCGTTATGGAACGTAGTCATCTTATCACCAACTCGTATCACAGGTCCGTCACCAATTTTAACTCCATCGATTTCCGAACTGGTTTCAATGGAATACACCATCGACCTGTTATTCAATTTTCCGGATTGAGCCGCCAATCGTGCACCAATTAATCCTATTTCCTCCGCTCTCGTGAATAACGCTGTTACTGGTCTATTGAATTTCCTCTTTGAAGCCTGCGTAATAGCCGCTAATATCGCAGCACAACCGGCCAAATCATCGGCAGATCTAGACCATATAAACTCTTTCCCGTAATCGATTTCAAAAGGCGGTAAATCTAATATTACTGGCCTAGGTAAATTGCCAATCTCAGTGTTTTGATCAAGACGCGCCTCTAAATAATCCACCATTAACCAATCAGAATTATCGATAGACGTATCTTTATACTTATTTTGTTCGACACCCAGGATCGAGGCAGGAATAGCCTGCAAATTATCTGCAATGACTTTCAATTTCAGTCCAGTTGTCGCCACATGTTTAGAATGCCCTCCAAGGACTTTAATTTTTAATCGGTTCCCTACCTTTTCTACGACCTCAAAGGCGGGATGATCCATATGGGCAACGAAAACAACCGGCGTATTATCTTTCTGGACCAAAGATTCAACATAAAGGTTACCCCATTCATCCTCACTTACCTTCAGTTCAAAAGGGATAAGAATATTTTTTATTTCACTGCATATTTCACCCTCATGGAAAGAAGCCGTGGCAATATCAGATAATCTCCTGAAATATTCTAACGCAATATCATTTGTTCCATTTTCCATAAATACTTCATCTCCTATCAAAACTGCAAGTTCCAATTAATGGTTATACCAATTACAATCACTAACATCATTGTTGCATTACCAACTTTAAGCCACGATTAACATAAAAGAATGCCAAACGTACTAGTTTTATCTTCGAGTTCCTTGCCACTACTAAAAACTGCAAAGGAAATGGCTCCAAAAGGATGGCGATTAAATTTAGTTAATGATAGCGATGAAAATTCAAATCTAGATTCCATTGCCAAAACATCTGATTTTATTTTAGTGTTTGGTCATTCGGTCCCTGACCACATAATCAGGACAGGGCGAAAAATTAAATTAATACAACTATGTTCCGCTGGATTCGACGGAGTAAACATTGAATTAGCTCAAAAATTGGGAATACCCGTCGCAACGAACGGTGGAGCAAATTCTGTACCTGTCGCCGAATTCGCTATAACGCTCATGCTTGGAACTATTAGGCATTTAATCGTCGCACACAAAAACACAATAAATGGTAATTGGATGACTCCTGATTTAAATGGCTACAATAGTTACGAACTTTACGAGAAAACCGTTGGTATAATAGGTGCCGGTCGGATAGGGACCAATGTGATACGAATTCTTTCTGGTTTTAGAGCTAAAACTTTATATTACGATCAGATAAAAAATAAAGAAGCTGAAATGCACGGAGCAAAAAAGACAGATTTGGCAACACTATTGTCAAAATCGGATATAGTTAGTGTTCATATCCCTTTAACAAAAAAGACAAAGAACTTAATTGGAACTAAAGAATTTAGCATTATGAAACCGAAATGCATTCTCATCAATACGTCGAGGGGTGAAGTGGTAGACGAAAAAGCGTTGGTGGATGCCCTCACCAACAGCAAAATATGGGGCGCTGGACTTGACGTTTTTTCAATTGAACCTACTGAGGCTACTAACCCTCTTTTTGCCTTGGACAACGTGGTATCTACACCTCACATAGCTGGAAAAACAAGTGAAAGCTATCCTCGAAGATTATCTTTTGCTTTTGAAAACATGCTTGCCGTTTGGAACGGAAAAACCCCAAAAAGCGAAATTACTTTAACTATTTAGATGGAGAAATATATGTCTAATAAAGAAACAAAAATATTGTACTTAGGACCAAAAAAGCCTCGTCACAAAGATGATTTGGACACTTCTCTACAACGTCAAGCTCCTGAAGAGGTTGGGATTGAGTTTGTCGCCTATGGTGGAACCAGTGATGGAGAATTACTCGAACAGCTAAAAGATGTAGACGCTGTTATGAACCAAGGACACCAATTTCCAGAGGAAATGTTTGAACACATGGGACTTAACGGTAGGTGTAAAGGGATGGTCTCTTTGGGGCATGGTTTCGATACTATCAATACTGAAAAAGCTTCAGAAAATGGCGTAATATTGGCTAATACCGCATCATTTGGTACTGAAGAAGTGAGTAATCACGCAATAATGCTCATGCTAGTTTGTGCAAGAAAATTTGTTCAACACAATGATTTGGTAAAAAAAGGCGTGTGGACACGGGATCAATTATCTCCTATGGGTCATATATCCGGCCAAACGCTAGGAATAGTCGGAATTGGCGACATAGGAAGAGCTGTCGGACGTAAAGCGAAGGCATTCGGTCTAAATATAGTAGCCTTCGACCCTTTCGTTTCTTCATGGGATGCAAAAGAGTACGGTTTTGAAACTTTAAGCGACCTGGGAGAATTAGCGTCAAGATCAGATTACATATCCCTGCACTGTTATCTTAATAAACACACCTACCACATGATAAATTCTGATTTTTTTTCCAAAATGAAGGAAACCGCTTACCTTATAAATTGTTCCAGGGGCGGAGTAGTCGATGAAGAAGCCCTGATTCAAACCCTAAATTCAGATGGAATTGCGGGAGCTGGATTAGATGTGTTCGAACAGGAACCGGTTGATCCCAATAATCCACTTTTGAAAATGGGTAACGTAGCCGTAACAAGTCATTACGCCTCATACAGCGAGTACGCATTTTACAGGGCGAAAATACAGTTAGGTGAAGAAGCAGTCAGAATAGCAACCGGTTATATGCCGATGTCACTAATAAACCCAGACGTAGCACGAACAATACCAAAAAGAGAACGAGCTGTAGATTGGGCAATAATGTCAAAAAATTATAGGAGGTAATCATGGCAGAATTCAAGATTGTAGTTTTTTCAGAAGACCTCGCGGATCCGCTCCATCACGAACGATCAGAAATGGCTGATTTGGATGTTGAATTTTCGGTTGAAAAACCATCATCAGAAGGTGAGGCAATTGAAGCGGTAAAAGACGCAGACGCTATAATGATCAGAGGAGCATGGGGTACAGAACAAGTTATAAGATCAGCCAGCAAAGCAAAAGTCCTCGCTGTCTATTCTCATGGTTTCAATAACATAGACGTGGATGCCTGTAATGAAATGGGTATCATTTTGACGAATTCTGCGGGTATGTGTGCCGAAGAGGTTTCAAATCAAGCCGTAACTATGTGCTTAGCATTAAACAGACAAATTGTTCAATCAACCAACCAGTTAAGAATTGGCAATTGGGATAGAAAACACTTTGAACCAATTGAACCAATTGATGAACAGACATTAGGGATAATAGGATTTGGAAATATTGGTCGGCAAATCGCCAGAAAATTAGGTAGCGGCTGGAGGATGAACACCTTGGTTTACGATCCTTACATTCAACCTTGGATAATCAAAGAAGCCGGCGTGACACAAGTTTTTGGAATCAACGAAATATGTAGAAAGTCCGATTACTTGGTTACTATTGTTCCTCTAAATAAAGAAACCTTCCACATGATTGGAAAGGACCAATTCAAAAACATGAAAACTTCCTCATTCTTTGTAAATGTATGTAGAGGATCTGTGGTCGACGAAGAGGCTTTGATTGATGCTTTAAATCAAAATGAAATCAGGGGAGCAGGATTAGATGTTTTTGAACAGGAACCTGTTGATCCGTCTAACCCTTTGTTACAGATGGAAAACGTTATTACCGCACCTCATATAGCTGGTAGTTCTACCAGAGCCGCCTGGCTTTCACGGCAAAGAGCATCTCAGCAAGTAAGGTCAGTATTAATAGGTGAATGGCCGATGGCTGGTCAAAATCCGGAAGTTATAAATAAACTAGACACAAAAAAACAAGCCATAGGAGGAGTGGGGAAACTTACAGGCACACCTGAATAATACTTTTCAATAAAAAAAATTTAGAGGATCACTGATCCTTGGAATGCAAAAAGAATAATCGCTAAAACAATACTGTAAATTCCGAACATCCAAAGTTTGCCCTTGATGACTAGTTTTATTAAAACATCAATACCAATATAAGCGGTAATAAACGCGGTAAGGGCTGAAACAAATAACAAAACCGGGTCAATTATAAGTCGATCTGCGGAAACTTGTTTCAGTACTAAGTAAAGTGAAGCACCCAATATAGATATAGCTCCCAAAAAAATCGAATACCTAACGGCATCGTCTCTTTCAATACCCAACAATATTCCTATAGATATAGTAACGCCCGATCTGGATAGCCCGGGAATCACCGCTAATGCCTGCCCTAACCCCACGATAAAAGAAGAAATGTAGCCTAACTTTCTTTTCTTTAATCGGGTAGACATAAGCTCTGATATTAACAACAATATTCCAGTGAAAAAAAATGCTGAGTAGAGTGTCGAATTTTGAACGGTTCTTTCTTTAAAATACGACTCAAAAAGAAATCCTGTCACGCCTAAAGGAATAGACCCTAGTATCAAAAACGAAAAATATTTGAACGGTAACGTTTTTTTATCATGGGATGATACGGCATTGACGACTGAAGCAAGGAGGTAACGGATATCTCTCCTAAAATAAACAAATACCGCTACGAGAGTGCCAAAGTGGACCGAGATATCTATTTCTAAATGCCTTGATTCGACACCGAAAATTTGTTTCAAGATCATTAAATGCCCTGTCGAACTAATGGGCATAAATTCAGTTATTCCCTGAACAATACCTAAAACAGCAGCTTGAAATAAGGTCATTATGTAGTGAATTCAGCTCGTATGAATAGTAAATTTAACTTTATCTATTCAATAACATACTTTGGAAAAAACATTTGAGCAACGCAGTTATAGAACAAATTACAACTATTAGAAACCCAGAGTACCCACACATCGTGTGGCTAGAAATTAAATCTTCAGATGGTCACGTAGGATTAGGAGAAACATCGTTCAGTACCGACGCAGTGGAATCATTGATCCATGGGGAATTCTCCGAATACCTTATCGGTAAGGATCCATACAAAATGGATCTTCATTGGGACCAATTAGCACGAAAAATCCGGGTTATACGTGGGCGAGGAGTAGATGGATCAGCGGTATCGGCAGTTGATATGTCTCTTTGGGATTTGTTTGCCAAGAAGGTTGATCAACCCATGTTTCAGGTATTGGGTGGCCTATCACGTGATCGTATAAGAGTTTACAACACATGTGCCGGCTCGTCATACGGAGTTAAACGTAAAGACTTTAGAACGGAGGCTGGCAGCGTAGATCATCGCCCAGGAAGTTTGTATGAAGACCAGCACGCATTCATGACTGACGCAGGTGCACTTGCTGATAATCTATTATCCGAAGGATTTACAGCCATGAAAATATGGCCATTTGACGTATTTTCAAACGAATCAAATGGACAGTTTATATCCTCCTCACAACTTGATGAAGGCACAGAACCATTCATTAAGATTCGAGAAAAAGTAGGAAGAAAAATTGACGTGATGGTTGAAATGCACGGCCTTTGGAACCTTGTATCAGCAATACGTATAGCAAAATCTGTTGAACCCACCGCCCCTTTCTGGTTTGAGGACCCCGTGCCAATGGATAACATAGACACCTTGGCAGAATTCAGACGATCGACCCATATAGCAACCACTGCCAGCGAATTGTCTGCTCTTCGATGGTCATTTCGTGAAATGTTTGAAAAGCGAGCAATGACAATATGTATGTTAGATATTTCGTGGGTTGGGGGTATTTCCGAGGCAAAAAGAATTTCTGGAATGGCACATGCATATCATTTGCCTGTCGCCCCACATGATTGTGTTGGTCCTGTAACTTTAATGTTTTCACTACATCTTTCTCTCAATATTCCAAATGCAATAATTCAGGAAATCGTTAGGGCCTACAACGCCACATGGTACAAGGATATAGTTAGCGTATTACCTAAGATCGAGAACGGTTATGCCTTTCCTCCAACCGGTAGCGGAGTTGGAACCCAATTACTTGAAACATTTAGGAATAACAAAAATACCACTTCTATGGTAAGTTCGTTATAAAGTAATGAAATTAGGGAAAATATGTCGTCTCATAAAACAGCAGATCCAATACAAGTGTTTGTAGCACCAGGCACAAAACCCAATGGGTTGCAGGCTAGTGAAGATGGATTATGGGTCATTGACCAAGATGATAGTTTTATATATAAAATGGACTGGAAAACCGGAGAAACAATCCACAGCGTTCCCACAGATACGGTACATTCGAGTGGTATCACGATAGGTGGAGGTTACATATGGATTGCCTCAACATATTCATGTGAAATATTCCAAATTGAAATGGAAACTGGAAACACAATTGAAAAATACCCATCTCCTGGCGCAGGAATTAATGCTACCCGTGAACATTTGAAACCAGCATCGGGAAGAAAATCAGAACCAACGGGTGATCACGGTTTAGAATGGAAAGATGGAAACCTGTTTGTTGCTTCACCCCCATCTCAATTTGTCCATGTAATTGATGTCTCCAACTGGAAAGAAACACACCGCATGAAAACTCCTGGTTTTAGAGTTCATGGGATAGCTTGGGCCAAGGAAGATGGACATATTTGGATAGCGGATACTTCATTTGGAGTGGTTAGTCGGCATAAATTGGATAACGGCAGGTGTTATGATTCGTTCAGAGTCCCAGATCCCGTACAAATTCACGGTATGACAATCAAAAACAACATACTCTGGTATGCTGACGACAGGGGTCCGATTGGAAGATTATCAGTAGATATGGAACCAGATTTCTAAGTTAACTGCCCTGACTTATCTGATCCAAAAGTTTTTTCGATTGTTCAATTATGTCTGGTAGTTCAGGGTCTTCCGCTAGAGATAATGCTTCTTCCAAATCCGTTCTAATAGTATCCTTTTCGGCATCAACAATAATTTTAAGTATTGCCCTATCAAGGTATATACCTGCAAATGATGGATCTAATTCAGCTGCTTTATTAAAATCCAACATAGCTTGATCAAACAACTTCAAACTATCCCGAAAAAATCGTCCTCTCCACCAATAAGTTAAACCGTCATTTGGAAGAATCCTCACAGCCTCGTTGTGATGATAAAGGGCCTTGTCGTTTTCACCGTTTCTAGAATAGATACGACCGAGCACGATATTAGCATCCACAGATTCTGGTTCCATCTCAATGGCTGCATCTGCATCTAGTTTAGCTCCGATCAGGTCTCCCAAGGAAAGCTTAGCTATAGATCTGTGAGCATATGCCTGGGACAAATTAGGTTTAAGGGTGAGAGCTCTATCAAAATCTTTAATTGCTTCTTTATATCTTTTTTGTAACAGAAAACTTTCTCCTCTGCCATCCCAGCCTCGAGCAAATTCAGGTTCGATTTCTATTACTGTATTGAAGGAACGTTCAGCTTCAACAGGCTCGTTCCTAGTTAAATAATTATGTCCTCTTATATAAAAAGTTACACTTTCCGTTGATGGTTCTTCTGTTTCAATAGATGGAACAACAGTCCCAATAACGGTTTTACCTTGATCCTCGCCCAAGATCTCAACAGAATCATATTCTTCAATAGAATCTTCTACATTCTTTTTTGTGTCTAGCGAAACGATCGAAGAACAATTAACTAAAGACACGTAAAAACACAAAATTATTGATAATATCCAAATTCTGGTCCACACATTCGTTACCCAGAAAGATCAGAAACTAAAATTTCGATTGCTACATTCTCATCAATAATCCCACGTTTTATGGCCACATCAGTATCAAGAAGTTTCCTATGGATTTGGTAAAGGAATTCTGAATTGTAATGTCTAGATTGATTTATGATTTTGTTTAAGGCAAATCTGTTACTTACTCCTATTCTTTTACCTATTTCCCAAGGGTCATTTTCAATTTTTGATATATCTATCGTTAGGATCATAAGTCTTGTTTGCCTCGAAAGCATTGAAATTATTGAACCAACCGTAGACCCTTGGTCCAATAATTTTATTAATTGTCTTAGTGCTGAAGCGGATTTTTTTTCAAATATAGCGTCAATAGCGGTAAATATATTACCTTCTCTTGCCTCCGTCACAAGTGTATTGATATCGCTGATTTCGATCAGATTATTATCGCTAAATAGTATTAACTTTTTTAATTCCTGATCAATCAATCTTAGATCATTCCCTAATATAAACCCAAGTTTTGAAATTGCTTTTTCACTGGCTTTACCATTCAGTTTAACAAGCCTACTTTTAATCCATCCATTTATTGCTCGACCTTTGGGTAATTCAAATTCTTTTATTTCAGCAAACTGTTGTAACAATTTAAACATCTTTCCAGTAGATCTTAATTTAATGTTTTCGGCAAAAATTAAATATGTCGTAGGAGGACACGTTTTTAGGACCTTTTCCAACTCCACAAGAGCAGTTGATGAGGCCCCTTTTCGGGATTCAACACTTGATAACAATCCCTCCACCATGACGAATCGGTAATCCGCCATAAATGGTACCGTGGAAACAATCGATTCCAGTTGAGGGAGATTAATATCAGGAGCTTGAAAAATTGTTGTATTCGGATCTGACAGATCCGCCGAAAACAAATCAGTTTTTATTACCTTAATGTCTTCATGCAAATCAAATTCGTTATTTCCATGGAACAGTTTTATCATGTCACGCCTTAAGTTATAACTTTAATCGATTAAGGTTAATTACAAGCGTGTAGAATTAACCCAGAGGCATAAAAACGGAATTAGTTCGATCTACAATTCGTAAAAAGTTTTAAACAATATAGAACCTGGTCCTGTCAAAGTAAATGATTACAAGCGTTTTCAAAGTATAAATCCATGCAAACTGGAATAATTGGGCTCCCATCCGCTGGGAAAACTACAATTTGCAATGCTTTAACCGGGAACAACACACCAACCGGTGGGTCTAACATACAAAAATCTCCAAAATTAGGCATAGCTCATGTCCCCGACCGTAGATTGGAAGAGTTGTCGGAAATATACAAACCTAAGAAAACTATACAAGCTGAACTAAATTTTTCTGAGATACCCTCACAACTAAGCGGAGAAATATTCCATGGAAAAAGTGTGGAATATCTGCAAAAAATGGACGCCATAATATCCGTTGTACGCGGCTTTAACAATGAATCCGTACCACATCTTTCGGGAACAGTGAATTTTATCAGAGATATAGAAAAAATTAACTTTGACATAATGTTTTTTGATATCAGCCTTTTAGATCGAAGAATAGACCGTATCAATAAACTTATTAAGGGTATGCGATCAGCCGAACGAACCTTGTCACTAAAAAAAATAGAGAATTTAAAAATTATTCAAGAAGATCTTGAAAAAGGTATAGCTTTACGGGATAGACATTTATCCCCTCAAGAATCAGAAGCTATTTCTGATACTTTCCTTGTTAGTCGCCTGCCATTGTTAACCATAGTAAATATTGACGAAAAAGATCTGGATCAGACTGAAGAAATCCAAAAAGAGGTATCCTCCGTTATTGACAGTGAATTAAGTGGCAGCATGGTTATGTGTGCCCTTTTGGAAGAAGAATTATCAAAATTATCATTCGGAGACGCCAAAGAATTACGAACCGATTTAAACATGAAAACATCTGGGCTTGAAAATGTAATAAAACTCACTTATTCTGTTTTAGGACTGGTTTCGTTCATAACCGTTGGGAGTGATGAAGTTAGAGCTTGGACTGTGAGTAACGGCACCCCAGCTCAAGAGGCCGCACGAGTTGTTCATTCAGATATTGCCAAAGGATTTATAAGGGCGGAAGTAGTTTCGTATGAGGATTTTATTTGTGAACGTTCAATGGCGAAAATCAGAGAAAAAGGTCTACTAAGAAAAGAAGGAAAAGATTATTTGGTTAAAGATGGTGATATCGTAAACTACCTTTTCTCCATATAAAAAAGGAAAAACATATGGCTCCAGAGGAAATAGGAAAAATAAACAAAGCGGAATTCGGAAATATTATGACTAAACGCAAGGCATATTTAGTCACCATACTGCCAGATGTGCAGTCCGCACCAAAAGAATATACTGAAAAAATTGGACGTTATTGGCAGGCAGTTGACGATCAAATTTCACAGCTTGAATCTAAGGCTGGAACAGTAAAAAGAATATTAGTTGAGGGCGTTATTGGGCGAGGAGCCGACGCGGAACTAATGTTGAAACAATCTACTCCGAGCGCCTTAAGAATAATACGATCGCGTACTTCATCTGGGGCGGTCCTAGAATCGTATGAAGATCAGGAACTTTTTGAACAGATGATAGATTTTGGTCGGTGTTTACAAATAGGTTTGATAAGTAAATCTGTTTCAGACATGATGGTAACCAAATATCAAGAAATTGCTGAACAAAGACTGAATTACCAGCAAAAAATAGTTGATGAAGTTGTTTTAGAAAATGAAGCTTTATTGTTACTAGGGTCAAATACCCAAAATACACTACCAAGTGATTTTGAAAAATTTTTTATATCTCCTCCAGAACTTGATGAGATTTCGAGATGGATCAATGAAAATAACAAAACTTTGAACAGTTCAAATCAGGAAGCAGACCAAAAATCTGAAACCAAACAATCTTCAGAACAGAAAGACTCTGGACTTTGGACCCCAGGTCAAGGTGTTTGATAACAATTAACACAATAGGTGATGCCTGATTTTTCAACAGTCCAAATCAAAACCCCAGAAATTTCTGATGGTTTAGGGCTTTACGTTCATATACCATTTTGTTTTTCAAAATGTAATTATTGCGACTTTAATACATACGCCGGTATAGAAAATCAATTTACAAGTATTACGAATGCATTAGTTAGCGAACTTAACTATTGGGGTGAAGTACTCCAACGACCAAAAATCAATACTGTATTTCTAGGAGGTGGAACTCCATCCTATCTACCAGATAAACAAAAAACACTTATTTTTGAGACTATTAATAGCAAATTCAACTTGGATAACGACGTTGAAATCACCATGGAATGCAACCCCGATGACATCACGCCATCTAGATTAGATCAGTGGGTATCGTTAGGGCTAAATAGATTATCTTTAGGTGTCCAAAGTTTTGATGAAACAATCCTACAATCTATTGATCGACGTCACACAGGAGAAGATGCACTTAAAGCAATTGAATGCTCAAAAAATTCAGGTGTTGACAATATAAATATCGATCTTATGTTTGGATTACCTAATCAAGAATTATCCGACTGGGCCAAAACCATAAAACTCGCATTAGAAACAAATGTTAGTCACTTGTCAATATATGGATTACAACTTGAAAAGGGTACGCCTTTAGAAGCAAGTGTACTTACTGGTAAGATCAGTACTCCGGGTGACGAAAGTATGGCAGATATGTACGAAACAGTGTGCAAACTTTTAAAAAACACAAATTATAAACAATATGAGATATCTAATTGGTCGCTCGAGGGGAAACAATGCAAACATAACCTTTTGTATTGGGAAAACAAAAGTTATATAGGATGCGGCCCAGGTGCAAGTTCATATGTGAATGGTGTACGTTTCACAAATATAAAATCTCCAAAAGGATACGTAAAGGCCATAAAAAAAACAAAACCAAATGGTAGTGACATTTTCCATAGTGAGGCAATTTTTGAATTGGAGCCTCAAACAGTACCCATAGCAGTTTTAGAAACTATGATGTTAGGATTACGTTTAAACGAAGGTATTTCGGATAACCAATTTCGTAAAAGGTTGGGAACGAGCATGTTTACAGTGTTTGAAAAAGAGATACGAGAATTGGTTGAATCAGGTTTAATTACCAAAAATGACCGCTGTTTAAAACTTACTAGAAGAGGACAATTGTTGGCCAACGAGGTGATTTCTAAATTCGTTGTTTAAGAAATGTATATGACAAGTTCCATTCCTCTTTCAGTCGAATACGTGATCGGTACCGCGGGTCATGTCGACCATGGAAAATCTAGTTTAGTACATGCTTTGACTGGTGTTGACCCGGACAATCTTAAAGATGAAAAATCTAGGGGTCTCACAATAGAACCGGGGTTTGGTTGGATGGATTTACCATCAGGGCGCCGTGTAAGTGTTGTAGATGTCCCTGGACATGAGAGATTTATAAAAAATATGGTCCTAGGAGCATCCAGCATTGACGTTGCGCTCATCGTCATTGCCGCCGATGAAGGAATCATGCCACAAACCATAGAACATTGTTCAATTTTACAAATCTACGGAGTGACTGATGCAATCGTAGTAATTTCAAAGAGGGACTTAGTCGACGATGAATGGTTCGAATATCTAAAGGAGGAAATTACAGAATATTTCATCACCAAAAACGTTTTTCCTGACGCCCCTATTGTCCCTGTATCAACAACAAAAAATATTGGTTTCGAACAGTTAAAATTGCAAATAGACAAAACCGTCGGCAATAAACAAAATCACATGAATTTTACCTACCCGAGAATTCCAATCGATCGGGTGTTCAATAAACCGGGCTTTGGTACAGTCATTACGGGCAAAGTCCTAAACATGGAAATACATACTGGTGATCAATTAGAACTTCTGCCATCTCTAGATCCCGTCAGGGTACGGACTATTCAGGTACACGGCAAAAAGGTTGATAGAGCCCTACCAGGAAGCAGAATCGCTATAAATCTTGGAAACACCAACACTGATAACGTTTCAAAAGGAAATATTCTAGCCACTCCCGGAACAATACGACCAACGATTGCTTTTGACGGTTATTTTAACTGTAGTGAAACTTTTCCTAGATATCTGAAGCACAATCACAAGGTGACTGTTTTTACGGGAACCGATGAGGTAGAGGGCACCGCCCGCATTTTCGGTAAAAACGACATTCAAAAGGGTGAAAGTGGCTGGATTCAAGTAAAAACAGTGAGAAACATTTCCGTAACTCATGGTGATTTTTACATTTTAAGGGATAGTGAAGAAACTATAGGGGGCGGAAAAGTACTAATCCCAAATGCAAAACGACACAAAAGAGAAAACCATCCCAATTTAATAAAGAAACTGGAATTTTTGCAAGCACGCAAGTATTCTACCGTAATAAAAAACCATATTGATGAATACCCTATTACCACCAAAGAAGAAATATTTGAAGAGTGCCAAATAAACTATCGGATTATAGATAATATTTTAACCAACATGGAGGATGATAAATATTTACTCCTGTTATCTAACAAAAATGATAGCTACTTTATAACACAAAATAGACTACAGATAATGATTGAGAAAATTGTAGGAATTGTAAACAAGTACCATAAAGATAATGCTTCAAGACCAGGAATACCCGTTGAAGAATGCAGGTTTTCGATGGGTTTACGGGTAGGACCTTTCCAAGCATTGGTTAAATACCTGGAATTACACAATTACTTACAAATAAAATCAGCAAATCTCTGTTATCCAAATTACGAACCTACCTTGTCAAAAATTCAGTTAGGTGAAGCAAAACAATTTGTTAAAGATCTTAAAAATTACGGATACACTCCACCGGGAAATATCCCAATTACCCAAGAGATTTTAGATTTCCTTACATTGAATGGAGAAGTAGTAAAAATTTCCAGTGATATTTTTTATGAAAAAAATACCGCAAATGAGCTAATTAATGGCATCAAAGAATTGGCTTACAAAGATAATGAAATCACAATCTCTTCCGTTAGAGATAAATTCGGAACAAGTCGTAAATATACATTGGCGATTCTTGAATACATGGATAGTAAAAATATCACTAGGCGAAACGGAGACTTACGTTACATTAGATGAAATCAAATAACCGTTTAACATTGACAATTCGAAACCGTGAACACCTAGTTTCAAATATTTCTTCACTTCTCAGAACTCTTCAAGCAGCCGTCAGGGAGTCAGGCGATAACATCGTCGAAAAATCTCAAAAAGAGAAAATTGTTTTGGTACTACAAACTACCACAGATAAACAAAACTGCATTTATTCCTTTTCCTTTAGGTCTAAAGGAGATTTTGATTCGAATAAACATGCTGAGAAAATATTTACTTCATTCATTGGTCGCGTTGACAAGGAAATAAATTCAAGTACCCAAAAAACATTATGGGGAACATCGGTAAAATCAATCAAGGAAACTGAAGGAGATACAACAAACAATCGTCTTCGGTTATTTTTATCAGATTTTTCAAGGTTAGGCATCGCAAGATTAGAATTCCAAAACAAAAAATTTATTCTAAAAGACGGAAATATTTTATCTTCTTATCGATAAACAGTTCCTGTCTGTCTTATCAATGAAAATCACCTACTTTAATACCTACCCATTTTTTCCAAATCTCCATCATCTATCCCAAAATAATGGGCGACTTCATGTAAAACTGTTTCCCTAATATTAACTTTCAATTCTTCGATCGAGTTAGAAATTTCTATTAGCGGTTTCTCATAAATGGTTATTACATCAGGCATGTACGATTGGTCGTTATATCTATCGATTAAAGGTATACCCTCAAAAACCCCTAATAAATTTTGTTCATTGTCGTCTTCAATTTTGATTTCTAAATTAGTCATATGTTGTATAAATAATTCTGGTATATTTTCAACAGCTTCCTTAACCATTCTTTCGAAAACCTTGTTATCTTCTAAAAACAATGGTTTCACACTATTCAAGAATTTTTCTTACTCGTTTGATGTTTTCTTTATCAGGACCATTTCCTTCTATCCCTGGAACTTCAAGGTACATAGGTATTCCATTAATCTCTTTTCTATTCAAAAAATTTCCCAGGCCATTAGAGCCAATAAAACCGTCACCAATATTTTCGTGCCGATCTACACGAGAGTTGATTTCTTTCTTCGAATCATTCAAATGAACTGCTTTCAATAGGTTGAGACCTATTGTTTTATTGAAAGTATTAAAAGTACTATCGAGTCCTCTTGGTGAACTTATGTCATAACCAGCTGCCCATACATGCTGCGTATCCATACAAACCCCAACTCTGGGGTTATTTATATCATTCAATAGATTTGCGATTTCTTCAAAATTTGAACCAATATGATCTCCAGATCCAGCACTAGTTTCAAGTAAAAGTAGAGAATCACCGTCTACGTCTTCCAAAATTTCTTTCACTATATTGGAAAATTGATCTCTAATTGATTCAAATCCTTGACCTCGGTGAGAGGCGGGATGGAATACAAGACCTAAAGCTCCTATTTGATTGGCAATGGTGAACTCTTTATGCAATGCCACCGATGATTTTCCCCGTAGAGTAGCATCAGGAGAACCCAAAGCAATCAAATATTTACCGTGAACTAGTGTTGGGCCTAGTTCAGATTTATCCATTTCTATATTATATAATTCGATTTTCTCCTCACTCAATGTTGGTACATTCCACATTCGAGGAGAAGAAACAAATATCTGTATACAGTCAGCACCAATTTTTTTTCCTCTGATAACACCCTTATCCAACCCGCCCGCTGTAGAGACATGAGCACCAATAAACATTATGAATAACCTCCTGTAAAGTTCAAATATCTGGGAAGCAACAACCATTACCTGGTCATAAAACAAAATTATACAGACGTTGTGGTGAGGATTTAAATTTTTCTACGCCAAAAAAATATGCCCCGTGAATCCCAGGCAACCAAAATTTGGGCAGCTATAAAGATAGAACTATAAGTACCTACAATGACTCCAGACAATAGCACGTAGAGAAAATCTCTCAGTGACACTCCACCAAAAAGCAATATCGCCAATATAACCGTTAGGGTTGTAACACTCGTACCTAAGGACCTCGTTATCGATTCGTTAATTGATATATTGACATTAGCCCTGAATGCCCTATTTGGAGCAAGGGATACATTTTCTCTCACTCTGTCAAAAATAACTATGGTATCGTTCACTGAATACCCAATGGTTGTCAAAATTCCCACTATAAATATGGAGTTGACCTCAGAACCTACCACAATACCTAAAATGGTAAATATTCCCAAGACAATTACTATATCGTGTACCAGAGCTAAAATTGCTGCAACAGCATATTTATACGATTCTGGAACTGACCTGAATGCGTACATGATGTATAACATCACAAACAAAACCGCCACTGATACAGCAATTACGGCATTCTTAACCGTATCATCGGCCACTGATTTTCCGACGGAAGTGGTAGCTAATGTAATTAATTTTACATCTTGGATCTCTCTAAGTTTTTCGTCAATTACGTCTTTACCAGTGTCCCCAAGGTCAGTGGTTCTTACAAAATACTCATCTGTTCCGCTCTTCTGAATAACAGCATTTCCATGGCCAGATTTCTCCAACGCATTACGGATAGACGAAAGACCTGGATCGCCACCTTCAAATTTATAAGTGATGCTTGTACCAGACGCAAAGTCAATACCAAGATTAAGTCCCGGTACAAAAAGTATTACCACTGCTATTACGGATAAAACCATTGATACAGTAAGAAAATATATTCGCTTCCCAATAAAATCCATCAGCTTCTTCCACTATTTTCAATTTCATCTGACACCGGCATAAACAGTCCGGTTTTCTTACCTACAGGAGTTGACGCTATGGCTCTCAGAAATACTCTACTCGCGAAAAAAGCTGTGAACATACTGAGCATTACACCTATAACAAGAGTTAATGCGAATCCTTGCATAATACTTGTTCCGAATCTGTCCCCAAACCAAAACAAAACAGAAGCAACGATTATCGTTGATAAATTTCCGTCACGTATAGATGGCCACGCCCTATCAAAACCAGTATTAATAGCTGCCAAAAGACCTCTTCCTGCTCGTAATTCTTCTTTTGTCCTTTCAGCAATCAAAACATTGGCATCCACTGCAAAACCTAATGAAAGAATTACAGCTGCGGCACCCGACAAGGTAAGAACTACAGGAAGAATTTTGAAAATAGACAATAAAATGATGGCATATGAAAACAGAGCCAACGCTGAAACTACCCCGGGAATTCTATAGTACGATACCATAAATACCAACAAAATGACCATACCAATCGATCCTGCGACTAAACTACGCCGAAGTGAATCCTCGCCAAGTAAAGCGTCAACATTTCGTTCCTGGGTCAGTTCTAATCCTAAAGGCAGAGCACCTGAACGTAATTGGATTGCGATAGTTCTAGTAGTATCAGACGTAAACCCTGGACCCTCTATAAAAGCCCTGCCACCTGCAATGCCAGTACTTGCATATGGGGCTACCAATTCGTCACCATCTAAGTAAACCGCTAATCTATCATCTTCCCTAGCAATTCTGTCCGTAACTTCATAGAAAGCTTCACCTCCCCCATCATTAAACACTAATTGAACTATAGGTTTATTTAAATTTTGGGATATATCCGGATACGCATCTACGAGATCACTAGCATCAATTTCTGTAGCAGTCTCATTGTAATAAGTAGGATTATTACATCTCTCAAATTCCCATGCAGCCTGAGGTATCCCATCAGGCGGCCAAGGAATATCTGGATCAACATTGTTCAAATCGCCACATTCTCGATATTTGAATTCTAACATTGCGGTGGAACCGATAAGCCGTTTCGCTTCCTGAATACCACCACCAACAGTCCACTGTGTTATATCACCCTCATGAAAGAAAAATTGAAGATTTCCCAATTCACGCAGGCTTTGTTTTATGTCTTGTACTTGCGATATTTGCCCATCATAACGTAGACCGTAGATAACTGCCGAAAAAGTTCCTTCAGCACCTTGCAACATCTCAATTTCTGCCTTTTCAAGTTCAAACGAATCAAAAACATGTTTGACTTCATCAATGGTAGGAAATTTGTAATCGGTTGGTTCTGCGTCGTTAGATTTAGACTCAGTTTCGGAAGGACTTTTGTCTTCGATTAAATCTGGGTTGATGTAGGAAAAATGTATTACGACTGGGAATTTTTCCGATAATTGTTTTTGCCAGAGCTGTATGGTTTCTGGATTAATCGACGTAGTATCACCGGTCAATAAATCTTCATCTACATCCTCAAGATTTACTGTATAAGATGTATCTTCGTTTTGACTGACCGTAGTACTACTTATGCCAATTTTATCTCTGAAAAAGTTTTCAATGGTACTGGTCTGAACAGTATTCCCATTGAAGGATAGAGTTAGATTAAGACCCTTTTGACCGGGAAGTTGAACTAAAAGACGGTCTGGGGGATTGCTACCTAATAATTGAACATTTGGTTCTGAAACCCCAAATTCATTAACTCTCTTTTCTACTATCTTCCTAACCCCCTCAACGTCCTCACTTGTAAACGATTGATCTTCTTGGGGCATAAATTTATAAACGAGGTGGGTCCCACCTTCAAGATCAAGCCCCAATTTTAGACCCAGAGGCGAATTTTTTTCACCTCTTTCAAAAGATCCAATCGTAATTTTGGGAGTTAGAATTATACCTAATCCAACAATAACGAGAATTATTATTAGGAATATACCCTTTGAGTTCCTAAACAATTAAACAAATACTCACAACAAAAACGCCACAAACTGTGGCGCCTTAAAATGTATCCTTCAATAACAACAAACTTTCTAAAGTTTAGTAGACAGACTTTAATTTAAGTCGTCTCAAAGTATAGCACCTAATACACCAAATCCGATGGGCTCTTTTAGTCCGAAAAATAACGTTTTATTCACGATCTAGTAAATATCCTGCGTCATATAAGTCATATTGTAATTCTGATAATGAGGAATCAGAATACACTTTATTTAATTCAACCCGGGTTTTTAATCGTTCGTAAGTATCATTATTTTTAACGTTAACCGTTACGTCCAAATCATGATTGTGAGATTCCAACGAATTTTCTGTAACTGGTCGAGTCAAATGTTGATGAGCAACCAGATGATCTACAAAAAGAATCCCATTAAGATGATCAATTTCATGTTCGATGGCCTGAGCTAACAAATCCTCAGCTGATATCTTAAAATACGAACCATTCCTATCAATCCAACGCGCTTCTACTGTAATAGACCGAGTCAACAAACCTTGATAACCAGGGAAGGATAAACAACCCTCTCTAACCTGTCTAACTCCAGAACTAGCCTGTATCTCAGGGTTTACCAAAACTCTATGGTCTTCCTCTGGCAAATGAAGAGTCACCACTCGTTTCAAAACCCCAACTTGATTAGCAGCCAAACCAATTCCACCAGCGTAATCCATAGTTTCAATCATATCGTCAGAAAGTGATTTTACAGAATGATCGATTGCTTTCACAATCCTACATTTTTTTCTAAGTATAGGGTCTGGGAACGTTCTAATTTTTCTTAGCGACATATTCCAATCTCCTTATGTTGAAACACACGTGTCAAAATCAATGATCCAATTTCTAGGTATTGCCAAATCATTTAACAACTTCCTGCATGACGATCCTTTGACAATTATTTCATACCTGAAATTGTTCTTCAATTTATATGGAAACGAAGGTATGGGACCCAGAATATTGATGTCTTCTTTTTTTTGTGAACTTATTTGAGTCAAAAGCGTTTCTCTACAACTCGATGCATTTTTTTTTGCAATTTCTTCTACAGTGTCAAAAACAATAATTTTTACAATTTTTGTGAAGGGGGGCAAACGTAAATCTTTCCTTTTTTCGATTTCATTATTATAAAATCCACTCATGGAACCGTTCGCTATTGAGGTCATTACATAGTGTTGGGGATTAGAAGTTTGAACAACCCCCTCACTTTTTAATAGGCGGTAATCATTTATCAAAAAAGTTTGGAGAATTGACCTGTAAACGTCATCGGTTGCACTGATTTTCGGGAGATTTAATTCGTTATCAACCGTTAATACCGCAGATAACGAGACATTTGGTATGCTACCCAATTTAAAGGATAGTTTTGTGCCAATCATAATACTTGATGAACTTTTTATAAATTTTTCATATGTAATCCACTGTTCGGTTACATTAGAAAAAGCATTGGCATCCATTCTGAATACAGGTGTGGAAGGAAATTTCTGCTTTATTTCATTGGCCAGTGCCTGAATACCACTGTTCGTCTTTGTATCCAACAGTTTCCCACATGTGGAACACTTGGACGAAAAAACTTTTTTGAATCCACAATAGTGACAAATCAACTCGCTGTAATCATTATCTTCAGATAAATGTAAAACAAGGTTTGAATTACAACCAAAACATTTTTCGCTTGTACCGCAAAAATTACAGAGTATCAAGTTCGATAACCCAACCCGATTAATGTAAATGAACACATTTTTACGTTTTGTAATGACATCGGAAATCATTTCGGTCAATTTCTGACCCATCAACGAAGAATTACCTTGCCTAAGCTCCTCTCGCATATCCATTATTGTGACGTCTATAGATGAAAGCCTTTTTCTTACTGAAAACCCATCCAAACGAATTTTTGGTCCGCTTTTTAATGAAATTAATCTTCTGTTCATCAGTAATTTTGTGGATATTACATCAGGAATTGGCGTCGATACAAATAATGGAGAATCATTTAATTGGGCTAATTTTTCAAAAATTTTTCGTCCATCAAAATACCTTTTCCCAACTGTACGTTTATACGCCTCATCATTATAGTCATGAACAATTATGGCTCCTAATTTTTTATGTGGTAAAAAAGCAGCATAAAGTGTACCAATTACTACTTTTATATCCCCAGATTCCACTCTATGCCAAAGATCATTAGAATAAGATCCTCCAACCCGGTTGTGAAGAAATCCTATCTTTTTAGGGTAATTCTCCCAAAGCATCTGATATATAAATGAAGAGGAAAAAAGGTCTGGACAGAAAATGATTACAACAGAATGATCAGATGAAAATTTATCGACTATAGACTTGTACACAGAAATTCTATTTTTTAATCGGTCCTCAATGAGAATATATTTTTTTATTGCTTCTTCTTTAATATGTCCAGTGTTTCCTAGTTCTTCGCCGACCGATCCAGCGAACATCTTCAAAAATGAACAACGATTAAAATCTTTAATGAATTTCTTTTCAGTCTTCGTTCTATCTTCAGGAATTTTAACTTCTAGAAAATCTTCACCAGACGTCGCCCAAGAATACGCCGCTCTTCCATATTTTGTTTTTAATTTTTTAGTAGGTATTTGGGATTTATCTGCTTTCAAAAATTCTTCCACAAATAGATAACGTTTATGATTTCGGGTGTCCTTGTAAACGGCTACTTGCTTTGCTAACGGGATAATGTCAGAAACGACCTTTAAGTAACTTGTAAATTTACGATTGAATATTCTTTCATTCCATATTAATTCCCGTTCGATAACACCTTTGTCCATTAGTTCATCTATTAAATTCATATCAATACCAGAAATCGTCCTGATAATTTTTTTATCAATTACTGATCTACCGTTGAATATCCTTTTTAAAAACAAAAATTCACGATCGGTCAAATGAGTTTTCTTGTTCGAAACGGGAACAAAAGTTTTATTTAATTTCAATACTGTGTTCCGTTTTGGAAGAGTTCCAACGGAAAAAAACATTTTACAAACCGAAAAAAAACCAATCCGGTACCGAACTGAAATCCATTCAGCCAGGTCAAGTTGACGTTTAGATAAATTAGGAGTTTGGTCTATGGATCGTATTATATTTCTCAACTCAATCGAGCCATGCGGAGGTAGAGTAAATACTGACTTGATTATTCCTAGTGTGGATTTTTTACCAAAAGGAATTTCAACGACTTGACCAATTTTTACATGGTGATTGGCTTCAAGGGAGTATGTATAAGTTTCCTGTGCACTACCGGGAAAATCAACTATAAGATCAGCATATTTTTTCTTTTCGGGGGACATATACCCTTAATACTTTAACAACCCCCCTAATTCATAGGAGGATTTAACATTAAGAAAAAAGGCTAACGCTTTTCCTTAATCCTAGCTTTTCTTCCTGTAAGTCCACGCAAATAATACAATTTGGACCTTCGAACCTTGCCCCTACGTGTCACTTTCACGGATTCTACATTTGGAGAATGAAAAGGTAAAATCCTCTCCACACCCACACCGTATGAAACCCTTCTTACAACAAAATTAGCGCCTGGGGGAGGAAGAGTTTTAGATTTTTTGGAGCCCGATATTACGTCGCCCTCAAACGATTGAGTCCTTTCCCTCTCTCCTTCAATAATTTTTAGACTGACAGTCACCGTATCTCCTGGTTGAAACTCTTCTATATGATATAAATTAGGCTTTTCCTCCGCTTCAATTACTTCTTCAGCTTCAGAAGAAACAGCAGCCTCCGGAGAATCATTAGGCTTTTCCTCCGTTTCAATTACTTCTTCAGATTCGGAAGGAACAGCAGCCTCCGGAGAATCATTAGGCTTTTCCTCCGTTTCAATTACTTCTTCAGATTCGGAAGGAACAGCAGCCTCCGCAGAGTCATTAGGCTTTTCATCCGCTTCAATTACTTCTTCAGATTCAGAAGGAACAGCAGCCTCCGGAGAATCATTAGGCTTTTTCTCCGCTTCAATTACTTCTTCAGCTTCAGAAGAAACAGCAGCCTCCGGAGAATCATTAGGCTTTTCCTCCGCTTCAATTACTTCTTCAGATTCTTTTTTTGAGCGCGATTCCATAATTCGAATACCATTTGAGATTAGTGACGTACATTAAACCTGCCACTACATTTAAGTGTACTCTTGTGAGGTAAACCGATTCAACATTTAATTCCAGTCATTTTATTAGCATTGTTGATTCTCGTCGGTAAGTTCCGGTCTTCTTTCGTGAGTTATATTCTTAGATTGATTCCAACGCCATTTTTGAATCTCGCCGTGGTTGCCTGACATTAATACATCGGGAACATCAAAATTTTTAACTCTCGCCGGTCTTGTATACAATGGACCCTGTAACATCCCGCAGTTGTCTTTGGAAAAAGAATCATGTTCAACCGAATCGGGATTACCTAAAACGTCAGGAAGAAGCCTAGCGGTAGCATCCAAAATTGCCATAGCTGGAATTTCTCCACCCGTGAGAATAAAATCACCAATCGATATTTCTTCATCACATGCTATGTCAATAAATCTCTGATCAACCCCAGCGTAGTGCCCGCACACAATGATAAGAGAGTTTTCCTTCGAAAGTGTGTGTGCTTTCTTTTGATTGAATAAAGAACCTTGAGGGGTCATTAATATTACCTTAGCTGGCTTTTTTTTGGGCATTTCTTCAGTTAATTGCTTTTGTGAATAATCAACAGCTCTAAGTAATGGCAAAGCTTCTATAACCATCCCTGGACCACCACCATATGGAGGAGAATCTACACTCTTGCGTTTATTCTCACTGAAATCTTTCAGATCAACAACATTTACTTTTATCAACGAGTTATTTAAAGCTCTACCCAAAATACTCGTCTTAAGTAATTGATCAAAAAGGCCAGGAAAAAGGGTTATTATGAAAATAGTCATAATTATTTTGTCGAACTGTGGTCTGTATCCGTACCTAACATCAATGATATGGCGTGTGGTAGTACCGGAATCAAGTAGTCTAAACTATCCCTAACACCATCAGGGGATCCAGGAGTATTGATTATTAAGGTGCCATTACAAACCCCAGCGCAACCCCTACTGATTATAGACATTTCATTTTTATTAACAGAATTCTGCCTTATAAATTCAGGAATACCGGGAATTTGATATTCAATTACAGACAAAGTAGCTTGTGGAGTTACGTCGCGTGGTGAAAGACCTGTCCCCCCAGTAGTTATTATCAGTTGAACGGAATCATTACGTGACCATTTTTCTAGGACTTCCACGATACTACTAAAATCGTCCGGTACAATTTTTTTCTGAACCACAGAAAATCCATTATCCTTCAGGAAGTCCACAGCAATTTCACCACTTAAATCATCCATTTTTCCAGACGCACACCTATCACTGGCTGTCAGCACAGCGACTCCATGCATAGTTTGCTCCTATTCGTATAAATATTCAAATTATAATTTAGTTTCCAATGCATCAGTTCCTCACCCATAAGTAAAAATGTTTTTTTTCTGTTCTCATCTTCCATTGCAGTATTTTAAAATAAATGCAACAATTTGTCTTAATATGGGATGAATAGGTCCAATTTGGGTAATTAATTAACTACTAAAAAAATGATTTTTTCAGGTGAATTTGAACATAAAATTGACAAACAAGGCCGGGTAAGTATACCGGCTAGGTTTCGAAACGCCTTTTCCTCTGGCATAGTGCTTTCACGCGGATTTGATAAATGTATAGTCGGATACACCCTAGAAGAGTGGAACAAAGTAGCTGACGAAATTTCCAAAATACCGACTACGTCGACTCTAGGAAGAAAAGTGGCAAGATTTACTTTTTCAAATGCATACACACTAGAAGTCGATAATCACGGAAGGGTATTGATTCCTAATCCACTTAGGAACTATGCCCAAATTAAAGAAACTTGCTCATTGATTGGTACTGGAAAATTGCTCGAGTTTTGGGCCCAAGAACTTTGGGTAAAAGAGAGAGTATCCATTACTAAGACCGCAGAACAATTAAACGAATCTCCTAATAACCTTGCCATGGGGGGACCAAATTGATACTTATGGGACTTGAATTACACCATAACCCCGTTATGACACCCGAAGTGTTGCATGGGCTTTACGTTCAACCGGGAGGCAGATACATTGATGCTACTCTAGGTGAGGGTGGACATAGTAAAGCTATAATTGAAGCCTGTAACCCAGGCGGACAAGTATTGGGGATAGATGCTGACCCAGAGGCTATCCAAGTAGCAAATAAGCGAATTGATGTTTCATCAGATGAATTTTTGGGTATCAATATAAATTTTAGGGATTTACGTACGACTGCATTGCGATACAGGTTTGCACCGGTCCACGGAATTTTATTTGATTTAGGAGTCTCTTCACTGCAATTAGACAAAGAAAGCAGAGGTTTTAGTTTCAAAAGGGCCGACCCACTAGACATGAGGTTTGACTTGGACCAAAGGATGTTAGCTTCAGACATAGTAAATCATTATCCTGAACAAGAGCTAGCTGATTTAATTTATCGATTTGGTGAAGATCCAGCTGCACGTCATATAGCAAAATGTATAATCCGAAACAGGCCCATCGCCACTTCGTTAGATCTCGGTGAAATCATTCAAAATAATTCACCTAAACGGTCCAGAAAAATACACCCAGCAACCCTTACATTTCAAGCCTTGAGAATAGCCGTAAATGACGAACTAAATTCTCTAGAAAATGGGCTGGAACAGGCTTTATCACTATTAGGATCAGGAGGACGAATAGTTGTGATTTCTTACCATTCCCTTGAAGATCGAATAGTAAAGAATTTGTTTAAAAGAGAATCGTCTAACTGCATATGCCCCCCACGAAGCTTCTCCTGTCAATGTGATCATACTGCAATCATAAAACTAGTTTCCAGAAAAGTATTTAAACCTTCGAAAATCGAAATTAATAAAAACCCTAGAGCTCGAAGCGCAAAAATGCGTATCGCTGAAAGGATTTAATAAAATAAATTAACTCATGAAAGCAAATTACAACGATCACAATCAAATTATGGCCCTAGATATTGGATCATCAAAAGTATCCTGTGTAGTTGCCCGGAGTCAAATTGACAAAAAAATATTTATCGAGGGTATTTCGAGTATTAGCTACAGGCCTTCAGATAAAAATAAATCATCTGATAATCAAGAGATGATAGAAGCAATAAAAGAATCTTTTTTCACAGCTAATGCGCGTTCAAGTACCAAAATGCGATCAGTAATCGTAGGTCTTTCAGGTACCTTCATCAGTTCCACAAATGTTAATTTGAACATACCCCGATCAGACAACATTAAGTTGGTTACTCAATCCGACATAGATAATGCAGTAAAAATAGCAAAACATATCGATCTGGAAGAAGGTAAGGAATTGATTCACGTAATACCTCAATCCTTTTCGTTAGATGGAATGCAAGGTATAAGAAATCCTCTTGGAATGCATGCAACCGAACTAAAGGCCTCATGTCACATAATCGCAGGATCAAAAAATAATATTTGCAACTTAAACAAATCAATTTTGGAAGCAGACATACAACCAACGAACCAGGTAGTAGGCTCAGTCGCAACAGCACGCGCACTTCTGACAGCAAAAGAAAGGGAAGAAGGGGCTATTATGATCGATATCGGGGCCAGTACAACCGATGTCGCTGTGTTCAATAATGGATCAGTAATACATACAGACAGTATTCCAATGGGCGGTGACCTATTTACCAGCGATATTGCTACAGCTTTTGATATTGATTTTAATGAAGCTGAAAAGATTAAAATCAACCACGGTAGTACCACTCCCGAACGAGCTTTAACTACTAATACCATAAATATAAAACCTCTAACATATGACGAATCAGTAGAAATAACAGAAAGAGAATTAGCTCAACTAATGAAGGAGCGCGCTAACGAATTAGTGAGACTGATCGCATACAAATTAGAAAATAATGTTGTCACTAACTTAGAAATAGAACAAATAGTACTGACTGGTGGATGTTCAAAGCTTGATGGTTTAGTTCAATTAATGAGATTTTTATTACAAAAACGAGTACGCTGTCCCGATAATCAACTAGTTAACGGTTTACATGATGAAAATTTTGACCCATCGTTATCATGCGTCATTTCTTTGGCAATGTGGGGAGAGTACGGAGCAGATAAAAGTATTGGACATGTTCATCATAGGAAATTCAGATTTATTCAGCCTGGTTTTTATTATAAAAAAATAAATGCGTTAAAAATATTTACATCCCTGAAAATTAAGGTAATTGGAAAGAATTATATTCCAACACTGTTTAAAACCACTAAACTCAACTAATTTTTTCAAATGAGAGAATGATTTTGAACGATATAGGCTACACGAAAATCAAAGTCGTAGGCGTTGGTGGAGGCGGATCTAACGCTGTTTCAAAAATGTACAACAATAGGATCAGAGGAGTTGAGTACATCACAGTAAACACTGATTACCAAGATCTTAATGATAGCCAAACCCCGGTGAGATTAATGGTTGGAACTTCTGGGATAGGCGTAGGTGGAGATCCAAAAAAAGGACGAATGTTTTTCGAAAAAAACTCAGATGAAATTTCTAAACTTTTGAATGGTTGCAATTTGGTTTTTGTCGCAGCCGGAATGGGCGGAGGAACAGGAACAGGTGGTGTTTCGGTCGTAGCAAAAATAGCAAAACAGTTAGGCGCATTGGTAGTGGGGGTGGTAACAACCCCATTCAGTTTCGAGGGAGTAACGAGAAAAAACAACTCCGACTGGGGCATAAAAGAATTAAAAAATAATGTTGATACCCTAGTGACAGTACCTAATGACAAAATTCTACAATCCACGGCCAACAAATCAACTCAAAATCCTTTCCGTAAAACTGATGAGGTACTAGACCTATGCGTTAAATCAATATCCGAAATGATCCTAGAAGCAGGCAATATCAATATAGATTTCGCTGACGTAAAAACAATTATAGGAAAATCTGGATCAGCACGGATGTCGCTAGGTAATGGATATGGGACAGATAAAGCCCAGCAAGCACTTGAATCAGCAATATATAACCCATTATTGGAGAAATCTATAGTAGGGGCAACACGAGTGATTTTCAATGTTACAGGCGGGGAAGATATGACCTTGTCTGAAGTACATGATATATCGAAAACTCTTACATCTCTTACTTCTAAAAACTGCGAAATTATATTTGGTACGAAAATAGATCCCATGATGGAAGACGAAATTTATCTTACCTTAATAGCCGCCGGATTTCCTGACGATCAAAAAGATCCAAAACCCGAGTACCGCAAAAGAACTTTGGAAATTTTAGAAAACAATCAATTAACTGTACCCTCTTCTCTTGTGCCTGCATCAGGAGTAGCATAAAGCGATTCGTTTCCCATAATCATCACTGGGAAATTTTTAAGGGCAAATTTGTTTAATATCTCGAAAATTAACGTCTTTAATTTACTATTGATTTTGTCATCACACAAAGTTGATTACCACAATGCAA
>Ga0187827_10001498_pt1 | contig 34194 bp, 29 predicted proteins | sample ETNtaG_39_FD_167969 | JGI IMG/M metagenome (GOLD analysis project Ga0187827, IMG submission 167969) | Marine microbial and viral communities from oxygen minimum zone, Eastern Pacific Ocean - ETNP2014_SV_150_PacBio MetaG (Illumina Assembly) | ecosystem: Environmental > Aquatic > Marine > Hypoxic...
TCATGCGGAACCAGGGCATCAGTTTACCTTTCAATCCGATCATCGAAGCAACGTTGTATCCGAGGTCAGCATAATAACCGCCGCTAGACTCATAACCCAATGGATTGTGCTCATAGGAGATCTGTCCTAATTCCAACACTGCATAGATGTTATTAGCGTCATATTTTGCATGGACTTCCATGAGTTGAATACCAACTGATGCTGTATCAGCTTCATTCACTATTTTGTTGCCATCAGCATCTGTGGTGAAGTAAGCGGACGTGGGTGCATTATTCATAGTTAAAGATCCGCCAACGCGCAAACCGCTGACACCAGTATAATAAACGCTGATATTTTTCACCAAGTCGTAGGCAGTGGATTTATATCCTTTGTCACGACCGCTGCGGATACCTTTACCTATCTCATCGCCATTGAGGTCTTCCATTAGCGCAAAGCGCCAGTGTATACCGGCAATGTTACCATACACCGCCGCGCCGTTACCGAACCACGTTGTTGGAATGACGTATTTATTGTATTCCGGCCGTTCCACGCTTACGAATAAGGGTGGTTCATGGTATTCGTTAATGAGCCCAACAGACGGCAGGATAACACCTGCCTGAAAACCAAAACGGTCCGTATGATAATTCACAAACGTTTGCTCCAGCTCCAATTCGCCCTCACCATCATGGACAAAATTATGTTCCAGTTCCACTTCCGATTTGAATGACCATTCTTCTGAAAAAGCATAGCCGTAATAAATGATGAAACGATGAAAGTCTAACTTGGTTGTAGCGGCATCTGCGCCAGCTTGACTACGATTGTAATGGAGTTCGCCATAACCGCCAATTGAATAGCCCGCTTCAAAAAATTCGTCCTGTGCCAGCAGTCCAGTAATGAGTAAAACTTCACATATTATTTTCTGCATTTTCTCCTCTTTTAAATTAGAAATGTTGATTTACTTATTGTTAATGAGAATAAGTCTCAATAACAAATTAAATGTTTTTTGCAACCCCTTGCAAGAATTTTTAAAAATATTTGGAGAAAATAGTTATCATACGTAAACTCGACCGACCAGTCAGTATAGATTATGAACGAATCACTACAAACTCAACGTAAAGAACAGATCTTGGACGCAGCTCTAGCAGTTATAGTGAGTAACGGATACGACAATAGCCGCATGGATGATATAGTAGCTACCTCCAAATTGAGCAAGGGTGCCATCTACTGGTATTATAAATCCAAAAAGGACGTCTACCTCTCCCTGGTTAATCACTGGGTAATGAAATACAGTGCTGTGCTAAACCTTATTATTGATAAAGATCGTCCTGCCGCAAAACAATTGGAATCTCTTTTCCAATATTTTATTGATCAATATGAAAATGATCCGGACGTTTTTAAAGCGCTGCTTGAATTTTGGACCATGGCCGGTCGGGATAAGGATTTCAATAAAAAACTGCAAAAAGTGTATACTGAATTTATCACCTTTATTTCCGCTATTATTCAGAAAGGAATTGATGAAGGTCAATTCAAGAACTTAGATGTAAATATAACAGCAATGTCTATTATGGTTAATATTGAAGGCATCATGTGGTTTACGCTTTTCAAACGCCAAAACATGAATGCCCGAGATTATATTCAAACCATTTCTGATTTTATTTTAGCCGGTTTAACAAAAAAACAACAGGAAGTAATTTCATGAATCGAGAATCTTTATTGCTTAAAACTGGAGGACAGTTTTTGGTGCAACCTATAGGGTCACAGAAATTTTTCAGCCGTGAACAATTTTCGGATGAACACCGGGAAATAGATCAAATGGTCCGGGAGTTTGCCCAAGAACATATTTATCCCAACGTGCACAAAGTTGATAAACACAATAAGGAAGTGATGTTGGAACTGATGAAAGAGATGGCAGATCTAGGACTCTTTGGGGTAGATGTTCCGGAAAAGTATGGTGGTATGGATTTGGACAAAATTACATCAGCAATTGTGATTGAAAACATTTTGCGTGGTGGATCAGCATCGGTCGGTGTAACGGCCAGCGTTCAAACTTCCATTGGCAGCATGGGCATTGTCTGGTTTGGTACAGATGAACAAAAAGAAAAGTATCTCCCCGGATTGGTGGCAGGTGATACCATCGCCGCATATGCATTAACAGAACCATTCGCAGGTTCCGATGCTACCTCATGCAAAACTACAGCTATGCTTACTGAAGATGGGAAATATTATATATTAAATGGAGAGAAATGTTTTATCAGTAATGGGACCTGGGCAGATATTTTTACCGTTCTTGTCCAAGTTGATGGCGATAAATTTTCCGGAATTTTGGTTGAAAAAGGTACGCCTGGATTTGAAATCGGTGCAGAGGAAAAAAAAATGGGCATGAAGGGATCCTCCACCGTCAGCCTCAATTTTACGGATTGTAAAGTTCCTGCTGAAAACCTGCTATATGAAGTGGGTAAAGGATCAGCAATTGCTTTCAATGCTTTGAATATCGGCCGGTTTAAGCTGGCGGCGTCCTGCCTTGGCGGAATGAAAGTGTGTATTGAAGAAACGATTCGATACACCAAAGAGCGCAAACAGTTTGGACAGGCAATTGCAAATTTTGATGCCATCAAAAAGAAAATTGCAGATATGACAATTCGAACCTATGCTTGTGACAGCATGATATACAGAACCATCGGTCACATTCAGGACGTAATCAACGATCTTGATCCAAATGCTGATGATTATTACATACAAATGGGAAATGCGATGGAAAAATATGCTGTGGAAGCATCGATGACCAAAGTATACGGCAGCGAAACCAGTTCATTTGTAATCGATAATGGACTACAATGTTTTGGCGGTTACGGCTTTATCGAAGAATATCCCATGGCTAGGGCCTATCGTGATGACCGCATTAACAGTATTTGGGAGGGGACCAACGAGATCAACCGCATGATCATAACCAGCTTTCTGATGAAAAAGGCACTCATGGATGAAGTAGATATTCGCGGCACATTGGATAAAATCGATGAATTTCTTAATGATCCTCAAGCGTTATTTTCCATGGATACGCTCCAAGATGAAGCCCGCGCAATTGAAGCCGGTAAAAGGTTAACCTTGCTAGTCTTCAATGAAGCCATTTGCGAATACGGACAGGATCTAAAACACCAGCAGCAGTTGGGTGAACTCCTGGCCGATACCTTTACCCTGATGTATACAGCAGAAGCCACTGTTTGCCGGGTGAATAATATTACATCGGGTAATGGACGTTCGAATATTCCGACCTTAATCGCCAAGGTAAATACCACTGAAGCAACCCAGGAAATAATGATAAAATTACAAACTGCAATACGCCATTTATTTCCCTCCGGAACAACAGCCGGCCTGGCTCAAAAAATTGAAAAATTAGAATCCGCCATGAACCTGGATACGGATACAATTTCGTTAAAACAGGAAATAGCACATTTCATGGTTAAACAAACAGCTTACCCTTTTTAGGAGAAAAATATGTCAAAATCAGTCATTGTTGATGCTGTCCGCTCACCCATTGGTGTAAAAAACGGACAAATGATCGGCATCCGCCCCGATGACCTCACAGCCCAGGTTGTGCAAGGTCTTTTGGACCGCAACCAGGATATTCCTGCTGATCAGATTGAAGACCTTTCCCTGGGCTGCGCTTTCCCTGAAGGTCCTCAGGGTATGCTTATGGGCCGCGGCGTAACTATTTTAGCTGGTTTCCCAGAGACTACTACAGCCAATACAGTAAATAGATTTTGCGGTTCCAGTATGGATTCTCTGCACCAGATAAGTTCCCGCATCGAAAGTGGAGACATTGATGTAGGTATTGCCGCCGGAGTAGAAGACATGTTTTCAGTCCCCATGGGCGGATTCACTCCAGATTTGAACCCGCAACTGGCTGAAATGGAATTTTATATCGGGATGGGTGAAACAGCGGAGAACCTGGCCCAGGATGGCCAGATCAGTCGCGAAGAGCAGGAGGAATTTTCGATCGCCTCCCATGAAAAAGCTCTTAAAGCCTGGTCAGAGGGCAAATTTGATAATGAAGTGATTCCGATCGATATTTACGGTGAAGTGACTGTTGAAAAAGATGAAGGACCCCGACAACCAGAAATGGAAAAAATCAAAAGCCTGGATCCCGCTTTTTTAGCTGAAGGGTCAGTGACCGCAGCAACCAGCAGTCCAGTTTCCATCGGCGCCGCAGCGATCCTGCTGTGCAGTGCAGATTACGCCCAAGAACATGATCTTAATATTAGGGCAACTGTTGCCAGCCGGGCTATCGCCGGGGTGGCTTGGACCCGCATGGGCATGGGTCCCCTGCCGGCTACAGAAAAAGCTTTGCACAAAGCTGATTTTACCATGGACGACATAGATGTTATTGAATTGAATGAAGCCTTTGCGGCCCAAAGTTTATACGTTATCAAAAAAGGCGGTTGGGATAATGCTAAAATCAATGTGAACGGCGGGGCAATTGCTTTAGGCCATCCCCTGGGCTGTTCCGGCGCCCGGATTATCACGACGCTGATCAACGTAATGGAACAGAATGATCTGCATAAAGGACTGGCCACAATGTGTATTGGTACCGGCCAGGGAATTGCCACTATTATTGAAAGATAAAATACCAATGAGGATAAAAGAACCGTTCAGTGCTATTTCTCATGCTATCGGTGCCATGCTGGCCATACTGGCCCTGATCCTGCTGATCCTGGAATCAATCAACCCTATTAAACCTTGGCATATTGTTACGTTTTCTGTGTTTTGTTCCGGGATGTTTCTTTTATATACAGCCAGCGCAATCTATCACTGGCTTCCTGTAGCTCCAAAATATGTTAAAAAGCTGCAAATCCTGGACCATGCCATGATTCACGTCCTTATTGCAGCAACGTACACTCCTGTTTGCCTGATCCCCTTAAGGGGAGTTTGGGGCTGGAGCTTGTTCGGTGTTATCTGGGGGCTGACCATATTTGGAATCCTGCTGAAAATTTTCTGGAAAAATTTGCCGGGTTGGTTTTCAATCACATTTTACATTTTCATGGGCTGGCTTGTAGTGATTGCTATTTGGCCAATGATACAGACACTGCAAGTGGGTGCTTTGGTTTGGATCTTTGTGGGTGGTTTTTTCTATACAGTCGGTGCCATTATCCATGGTATCAAGAAACCAAATCCCATTCCCAATGTTTTCGGCGCCCATGATATTTTTCATGTCTGTGTTTTACTGGGCAGTTTTGCACACTTCATGTGCATGTATAATTACATTACGCTATTTGACTAATTAACGAGGAATTCATGTCACAAAAAATTGAAAAAGCTGCTGTATTGGGCGCCGGAGTCATGGGCGCACAGATCGCCGGGCACTTGGCCAATGCCGGTATCCCCTGCCTGTTATTCGATATCAATCAGGAGTTAGCCGAAAAAGGTGTTGCAAACCTGACCACACTCAAACCTGCCCCTCTTTTTGATAAAAAAAATGCTGAACTGGTTACACCCTGCAACTATGATGATCATTTGGAACAGCTCAATGAAGCAGATTGGGTATTAGAAGCAGTCGCTGAAAAAATCGAAATCAAATATAAGGTTTATGAGAATATTATTTCCCATCTTAAGGATACGGCGATTTTAACTTCAAATACATCCGGAATTCCCTTATCAGATTTGATCAAGGTAATGCCTGATGACCTGCAAACCAGGTTCATGATCACCCACTTTTTTAATCCGCCGCGCTATATGTATTTGCTTGAACTGGTAAAAGGTGAACACACAGCAAACGATGTTTATCAAGCCATGGCTGATTTTGGTGAGGATGTACTGGGGAAAGGGATTGTCCATGCCAAGGATACGCCGAATTTTATTGGCAACCGCATAGGTGTTTTCAATATGTCGGTTACATTCCACACTGCCATCCAACAGGGACTCACTGTTGAGGAAGTGGATAAATTAACCGGCACCATTGTGGGCCGACCCAAGAGCGCCACGTTTCGCACAGCCGATGTAGTAGGCCTGGACACAATGGTAAATGTGTCCAAAACGACCTACGAAAAAGTAGTGGATGATGAGGAACGGGATATGTTCGCCATACCGGACATCCTGCAGAAATTAGTGAATGATGGCCGGCTAGGCCAAAAAACAAAAGCCGGGTTTTATAAGAAAACAGATGAAGGCATTTTATCCGTTGATATGAATACGGGTGAATATAAACCACAGAAAAAAGTTCGTTTTGATGGTTTCAGGTTAGCTAAGGACCATACGTCCACTGGGGAAAAAATCAAAGCCCTGGCAAACAGCGATGACAAAGCAGGAAAATTCTTTTGGGAGAATATGGCCAGGGGACTCATTTACAGCGCCAATCGAATCCCGGAAATCAGTGATGATATTGTGAACATTGACAACGCAATCAAATGGGGTTACGGCTGGGAGATGGGACCATTTGAATCCTGGGATGCAATTGATGTCCGTGCGTCTGTTGAACGCATGCAGGCTGAAGGTCGGAAAGTACCCCAATGGGTTTTGGATATGCTGGCCGCTGGACGGGAATCATTCTATACTACCGAAAATGGTGTAAACACTTTTTATGATGTTCTTTCAGGTACGGCTAAACCAATGCCGGCGAGTAAAAAAGAAATCAATTTAAATCTACAGAAATCTGCGAGGAACCTGGTCCACAGGGATTGGAGCGCTAGTTTGATTGACTTGGGAGATGGAGTGTTGAATGTTGAGTTTCATTCTGTTCTGCAGCCCACACTTAATCCCATCGACGGATCTCTGATCGAAACGATCGATAAAGGATTAGACCTTGTGGATAAAGGTGATTATGTAGGAATGGTCATTGGCCACCAGGGACAAAATTTTAGCGCCGGCGCTAACCTGGCATTGATCCTGGAAGCCTGTGAAACAGAAAATTGGGAAGCACTGGAACTGGCCATAAAAACCATGCAGGATACAACACAGCGGATTCGTTTTTCTAAAGGCCCGGTAGTTGCCGCTCCTTTTGCCTTAACATTAGGCGGTGGAGTGGAAATCGCCGCTCCCGCTGCTGCCCGTGTTGCCGGTGCAGAACTGTATATGGGACTGGTCGAAGTCGGCGTGGGTCTTATTCCCGGCGCCGGCGGAAACCTTAGAATCATCCTCAATTTAATGGGAGATTCCAACAGCCGTGTAGGCGGTTTCCAGAAAGTACAAAAAGCGTTTGAAAATGTTGGCTTTGCCAAGGTCTCCTTCAGTGCAGACATGGCCAGGAAAATGGGCTACCTTCTTGATACAGACGAAATTGTCATGAATAAAGCGCAACTCATTTCCAGAGCTAAACAAAAAGTATTGGAACTTGCAGACGAGTACGAACCTCCTCAATACCGTGATGATCTAAAACTTCCCGGATCTGGCGGACGTACAGCCATGCAAATGGCATTAAAAGGATTTAAGATGCAAGGAAAGATATCAGATCACGATGAAATGATCGGTCAAAAACTGGCATATGTACTGACAGGTGGTGATAAAGCAGGTTTGACCAAGACTGTAGACGAACAATATTTGTTGGATATAGAACGTGAAGTGTTCGTTTCTCTTTGCGGTGAAAAATTATCTCAAGACCGCATTCGACACATGTTAAAAACGGGAAAACCTTTGCGCAATTAACAAAATTGTTTACAATTTGTTAACAGCATAAAATATATTTTCATTATTAACTTTGTGTTCTGATTCCTTACGGATAATGGACTCAAAAACAGCGAGCACAAGCAACCCGCCACACGGCGAAACCATCCTTAAAACGATAGCTGTTTTTGCTATCCTCTATTTATTTCTCGTCAGTATCGGCATGATCGGTTCGGCCTTTAAAGGCATGGGTAAAGGCTTTGCAGAGCAATTGATCCAAAGCAACGCTGGTCCCCTCATTGGGCTTTTTATTGGAATTCTGGCCACCAGTCTGATCCAAAGTTCCTCCACAACAACATCACTGGTTGTAGGCATGGTGGCAGCCGGGACATTTGGTGAAGACCTCCACATTGCTGTGGCCGCCGCTGTCCCTTATATCATGGGTGCCAATATTGGTACAAGTATTACCAACTTAATTGTATCACTGGGGTATATTGTTAACAAAAACGAATTTCGCCGAGCTTTTTCTGCTTCAATTGTTCATGATTTTTTTAATGTTATGTCTGTATTAATCCTCTTCCCAATGGAAATAGCATTTGGCTTGATCAGCAAAAGCGCAAGCTGGTTAGCGGAAATTTTAGTTGGGACAGAATCTTTTTCGTTCAATAGCCCCATCAAATTAATCACTGATCCAGTAGTCGCCTGGGTGAAAGAACTCTTCAAACAACAGGAAATCATTAATTATAATTGGCTATTGCTCATTGTTGCCCTTTTATTGCTGTTCTTTTCCCTGCGTTATTTAACAAAATTGATCCGCAGTTTGGTTATGTACCGGCTGGAAGCATTTTTTGACAGCCACATTTTCAAAACAGCTGGACGTGCCATGTTTTTCGGTGTATTTATAACGATTCTCGTGCAGAGCAGCTCAATTACAACTTCCCTGGTCGTTCCCCTGGCAGGTGCAGGTATTTTACGGCTTGAACAGATTTTCCCCTATACACTTGGTGCAAATATTGGTACTACTATAACAGCGCTTCTGGCTAGTCTAGTCTCCGGCACGATTACTCCTCTGGCCGTCGCTTTTTCGCACTTGATATTTAATATTTTTGGCATTGCAATCATCTGGCCCATTGAAAGAGTTCGAAATATACCTATCATATCAGCACAGTGGTTTTCAGAAATAGCGATACAAAATAAAATTTATCCAATCATCTACATATTGGTTGTGTTTTTCATCGTTCCATTAACCTTAATTTTCCTCGTGAGGTAAACCATGACATTATTCAAAGACATTATCAACCTTTGGAAAGCAGAAGATTTACTTTCCCAGTCCTGGGATCAATCTTATGAAATGCTGAATCTTTCCCATGAAATCTTCCAGCAGGCATTAATATACCTAAAGAATGGAGAAAACATTGACACTCTTAAAGCGCTGAAGAAACGGGATAAAGAGATCAATGAATTCCATCGGGACGTCAGGCGCAAAGTATTAACCCACTACGCTGTGAAACAGGATACATCGGATATGGCGGACGGGTTAATCCTGATCAACATGGTGGTGGATATTGAACGTATCGGTGATTACTGCAAAAATATTCTGGACCTGGCCATCAATCATGAACAGTCCATAAAGTCCGCAGAAATTTCTAAAGACTTGGTAATGATTGAAGAAGAAGTCAAGAACCGGTTTGAAAAAACCCTCCAGGCAATTCAATCCCAGGATGAAGAAATCGCTAAAACGCTCATGGAAGGCTACCGCGAGCAAATGACAGGAAAATCAGATGATATTGTCCATGGAGTTCTACGAGATAAACTCCATTTCGGCAGTGAATCTCGGACAGCAGCTATTGCGCTGTATGCACGTTACTTGAAACGGATCGGTGCACATCTAAAGAATATTACAACCACGCTGGTGAATCCTTTTGATGCTATTGGATATAAAGGATAATAATAATATTTATTCCGTAATACGGATTTATCCTTTGTAAATACAGCCTGTTGTACAATTCTCACTTACAATAACTTGCGATAAAAGAGGCAATAGTGGCTTAATTTTATCCCAGATCCAGATAGCTAAGTTTTCACTGGTAGGATTTTCCAAGCCTTCTATATCATTCAATATTCTATGATCAAGTTGCTTTAAAATTGGATTAAATATTTCCTTTATTTCTGCAAAATCCATTATCCATCCAATTTTCGAATCGATCGGCCCGTCTATATAAATTTTAACGTAAAACGTATGTCCATGCATGCGCTTACATTTATGGCCATCAGGCAGATTGGGTAGATAATGAGCAGAATCAAATGAGAATTTTTTATAAAGCTGCATTATGACTTTAAGGTATGTTTAAATATTTATGTACTTGCAGACTCAAATGCCATTCAGGATGTGTACGACAGTATTTCATAGTTTCCTGAAGATTGATTTCATAATCAGTATCATACATAGGCTGCAGTGAAAAGATATTGAAATCTAAGTTCAAATAATTACCCGGGTCTAATCCATCTTGTGGATATACAATTTTTAATTCATTCCCCGATTTCAATTTTATTTCTGTTCCTGCTTTAGGGCTGACACATATCCAATCTATGTCTCTAGGCGGTAATAATGTTCCATTGGTTTCAATAGCAATTTCAATATTTTCTTTTTTTAGTATTTTAACAAGATTCTCATCTAATTGTAATAGTGGTTCGCCGCCTGTGAAAACAACAAAGGGTTTTTCTTTTCCCTGCCAGAATGATAATAGATGATTCGTTAGTTTTTCCGGTGAATTAAATTTCCCCCCTCCAAGTCCATCAACACCTATAAAATCCGTATCACAAAACCTGCATTCAGCATTTGCACGATCTTTCTCCAGGCCGCTCCATAAATTGCAGCCTGTAAATCTACAAAAAATTGCAACCTTGCCGGTATGGGCACCTTCACCTTGAATAGTTAAATACGTTTCTTTTATAGAATAACTCATTTTTGATTTTTTGGATAATTCAGTGGATCCCTTGCATCAATTTCCTCAAAACCCTTCAGTCTTAAAAGACAGGCATCACAATCTCCACATGGTTTTCCTTTGGCAATGGGATCATAGCAAGTGTGTGTAATGGAATAATCAACTCCCAGAGAAAGTCCTGTTTTAATTATTTCTGATTTTTTCATTTTAATCAGCGGTGAATGAATGTACAGTATTTGATCAGCTTCAACAGCCACTTTCGTTGCCAACCTGCCCATGGTTTGAAAAGCATCAATATACTCCGGGCGGCAGTCAGGGTAGCCGCTATAATCCAAGGCATTGACACCGATGAAAATATTAAATGCACCTTTCACTTCTGCCAGGGCCAAAGCATAGGATAAAAATATCGTATTCCTCGCAGGTACATATGTCACAGGTATTCCTGAACTCATATCTTTAAGGTTACGACCTTTAGGAACTTCAATATTATCAGTTAATGCAGAACTGCCAAGGAAGCCAAGGTTTATATTTAATATATGATGGTCTTTAATATTATAATAATCAGCGACTGCTTTTGCAGCTTCAATTTCAAAATCATGTTTTTGTCCATATAAAAATGAAAGCAGTGAAACACTATAACCCTGATCAAGCGCAATGGCCAAAACTGTTGTAGAATCAAGACCGCCACTCAGTAATAAAATAGCTTTTTTCATAATTTATTTTTCTTCTTTATTCTCTGGAATAAGAAAATTATTAATTAAAAACTATATTTCACACCTAAACTCAAATGTGAAAAATCTTCCATTTCTTTGAAGTGAGTTCCCTCTTCCCCAATAAATTTGGAAATGAAACAATCAATTGCCCAGTTTTCCATTGGTGAATAGGTTACACCCCCTCCAAGCATTTTTTGCGAGTCCTCAAGGTCCATAAAAGTATTGCCCTTGATTTCCAGAGCATTGTCCCAGTAATTGCCCGTTGCAGATAAAAACATACCCAAGTCTGTAAACATGGCAAAAGGTGTGCCCATGCCTTGTTGGAAATCGTCTTCAGTTATATCTCTGCTGGGGAAACTCATTTCTCCACTATATTCATAGATTAGCCCTTCCAAAGAATAAATTTCACTCCCAATGAGTTGCCCAGTAAAAATATAATCATTTTCCGTAATATATTCTATTTGTATGGCATATTGAAAATATGAAGCATCAAGTACATTCTTAAAATCATAAGTATAATCATTTTCTGTCTTAAAGTATCCCCCCTCCCCACGAAGTGTAAAATCACCTATAAAAGAAACTAAATCAGCGCCTATCATTGTTGTTTTTCGATAACAAAATTCTGGTAATATAACTGGGAAATCAATAGTAGGCTCACCAGTATCAAAATACCCACCTAAAGTAAAAGAACGATCTCTCCCGCTAAAATAGGACACACCATAATCGCTGTTTCCAATGGTTGTTTTTATATTAAATCCATACTCCATTTCTGAAGGCAATTCTTTCAAATAATCTCGTGGATCAAAATTTTCAGTTGATTGAGAAACAGGAAAATCCGGTTCATTAAACGGAAGTCTATTTCCTTCATGTTCCGGTATGACTACTGCTTCTATTTGCCAGTCATTCCAGTAATATTTTACCGATAAAGACTGTGTTCCAATCTTGCGGTCTGTCCCCGGCAAAAACATGAAATAATAATCGTAGGGGTTGAGATTGTCCGTGGGATTGTTGCCGTCCACGGCTCCCCAAGCGTGGATTTGTTTTCCCACCTTAACCTCTCCCCAACTTGGATACCAAATTATATACGCTTCCCGTAAATCAAATTTGGGATCGCCCCCAGTCCATCTGTATTCAACTGCGGAATTTGTTTTCAAATCAAAATCTCCTTTTGAAAATCCGACTTCAAGTTCTGCGATCCTAAATGGTAAGGAGATGGATGATCCATCGGACGTTCTGTTCATTGTAACCGGATGAATGGAGCCGGACACATTCCATTGGGCCGCTGCGAGAGACAAAAGCCACCATGTCCTCAGGATTAGTCGCATGGACTACCTTGGCATCCGTTTCAAATTCTTTTCGTGAAATATACTGTTACCAATACCGGTATCCACTTGAACATCAGTAAATGTCACTTCTGTAGAATGCTGTTTTTGGACATTTTCCACAAATACTCGATCGATGATATAGTATTCTTTTAATTTTTGAAATGTGTATTCTTTATTCTTGAGTAAAATACCTCTCTTATCAAATGATTCTTCTTTTACACCATACAATCCATCTTTTGCTATCCATGAGATGTGTTTAGTGTAAGATGATTTCGCTTCTTTTTTCGGAATGATTTCCAATACGTAGCACTCAATGCCATTTACTGTTTCATCCTCGAGTCGTTTGTATTCATTCTCATTAAGCTCACGATTGGATAAATCTTCGTAACTCATATCAGAACCCATAAAGGAGTCGCCTTTTTTCTTGGAAGATATTCTTCGTACTTTTTTAAAGGCCGGCAGCCACATACGCATTTCATCATCTTTTTCTTTATGCTCAATTTTTAGAAAAGCCACGCCTCTGTCATCTTTCGGTTCCATAAACCAGATGATCTGTTTTTCGTTACCACCAGTGGATTTTGATACCATTTCGTTTGTCCGTGTTTTACCCTTTGAATTGGTCAATACCATCTTGGTTCTGTTTGACATATCCACCGGGGTAAGTTTTTCATCTATCATTTCAGCTATTTCATAGCCAGTTTGACCAATCACAATTGTGATTATCAAGGGAAGCGTAAATATCAACTTCATTTTTTACTCCAATTCAGTTTAGTGAATTCATTAATAAATATTTGGTTATTTTTATAAATAATATCCCTGTCCTTTTTCCAATTCACAGGATTGTTTCGGATGTAATTCCGAGTATTTTCCAGTTCTGATTCATCCCGGGATTGTTGTAATCCCAATGAGGTAACCGCGTCGATTCAATCCTGTATTTGTTTTTAAATTTTGTCATTTCTCGATCAATCTTTTCTTCAACAATTCCGCCAACGCGGATAAAACTGTCAATGTCCCAACAGACGTTGAAACCATGGCAAATACCATTAATCCGCCAATATATTGAATAGGGAGAAATACAGAAAACAACAAAGCGCCAAAGCTCATATTGGAGCCAGCATTCAAAATAATGGGATATCCAACATCGTCAATCACTTCACGACTTAGCTGGTTGGGATTTACTCTCCGGGACAAACGGCGAAATTGGGAAATGTAGTGAATGGCAAAATCAACGCCCACACCTATTATAATAGACGATAAAATTGCCGTAATATGATTCATTGTTACACCAAAGTGGCCCATCAATCCAAAGTTTAGTATCACAGCGGACGTCAGCGGAATCACAGCCAAGGTTCCCCATAAAATACGCTTAAAAAATATTGAAGCAATTAGCCCGATCACTATTAATGAAAAAATGATACTGAATGCGGATGATCGTATAATCATAATCACCATGTCGCGGATAACGATAATCATCCCCGTCACGGTTACCTTCATGTCCGAGGTTAAACTTTCATCAATATATGCATCGGTTTTATTGGCATAATGGAATATTTCATCCGTACTCATTATATTGGCAAGTACCGTCACCAATCCGCTTTCATAATTCATATCATCGACAACAGACGAATTATCGCTTGAAAATCCCCTAATCAAATTTTTTATCTTTAATGCTGAATCTGGAATTGTGTAATGGGCCGGTTCGTCGTCCATAAACGTACGGTGCATTTGTTTCACTACATCGGCAAATGAATAACTTAAGGAAACTTTATCTTCTCTTTCCAAGAAGGATTGAAGCGAGCTCACGTCATTAAGTACATGCGGGTCCCGCATGTCACCCTCTATTCGAACTCTTAAATCCAAAGTACCTGTCATTTCCTGATCCATGAAATCCATACTGTCTCGAATTTCGGTCCCCGGTTTAAAAAAGTGTGCAAAATTCACATCTACGGAAATTTTATGAAATCCAAACAACCCGAAAATCACTAAAATGATACCCGCTGAAAAAACGTATTTTGGATGGGTCAATACGACTTTTCCCAAACGATCAATCGTTTTTTCAAACAGACTCATTTCTTTGATTGCCTTTGATTCCAAGTTCCATTTTTTAATGGAAATAACTGCAGGAAGAAGAACCGAACTGAGAAACCACGCCCAAATGATACCTGCAGAAACGGTAACACCATATCCAATCATCGGTTCCAGTGGAGAGGAAATCATTGTCAAAAAAGCGGCTACGGTCGTTATACTTGTCAAGAATATAGGGACTAGCAACGAATCCATAGTCGTTGACAATGCTTGTTGAACCTCGCCTTTCGACCTCATCTCCTTGAAAAATTTTGCCATCACGTGTACACCGTCAGAATTGGCTATGGTTAATAGAATAATGGGCATAGACGTATGCATCATAGTAAACAAAAATCGATCCGATCCCGTTAATTTGTATACCCATCCCATAAACCCCATCATAGAAACCAATGATAATCCAATCACCATCATGACCATCAACACGCCAGGGATGCTTCTCAAATTCAATAAGAGAATAATCACCATGATTAGAATGCCCATCTTCATCAAGGACTGCACGTCGTTCCGGATCAGTGCAGGAACCGTACCCGTGATGTAGGCGGATCCGCCATAATGGATTTCGTAATTCGTTAGAATCGGATCAGTAATTTCTACAAGTTTATTCCGAAATTGATCCAATCCAACGTCATCATATGGCTGTACCATTAAAATAAGATAGTCCTCCTTTTGACTGATGAAACGTTTCTTTATGTTCGGATATTTATTGAGGTAATTTCGAATGCCGGCTATTTCAATTTCATCCAGATCACGATCGGATTGCAAATCCTGAATGAGCAAATCGCCTTCATCATTGTCCATTCGCGTCGCAGTCGCGATGCTGGTCACTTCCTCCACCTCCGGCAAGCCTTCCAACTCCATGGCTAGGTCCCAGAGCGCCCGTAAGGCATCCGGGTGATAAATGGAACTATCCTTATTGCCGAATGCCACGAAAATAACTTCCGTACTGCCGAATTCATCCTGGAGAGAATCCCATGCCTTCCGCGACTCCAGATTTTGGGGTAGCATTTTCATCATATCGTCATCTATTACCAAAAATGTTAATCCAGATGCCATCACTATCGTTGCGAGCAACGACACGACAATGGATCGAATCGGATGATTTATGTTTTGATAAATAAACCATCGCCGTATAGGATGATCCGAATAATTATTAATCTTTTCGTACATAGTATTTTTCAATTGCCTTCATTCCTTTTTCGGTGAAGATCCCTCGAGCCACAACCTGTACAAACCCTCTAATGGTTTCCCGGATCGGAAGATCATTTTTAAGAAAAAATTCCGGCTGAAATGTTGAATTAATAATGTTGATATAGACGATGGCTGCGGATTTCATATTGATATCTTCCCGAGCCAATCCCTGGTCCTGGGAATTTTTTAAAATAATATAAAATTTATCCGCTTGACTTAATCGAAAGGTTTCCATTTCTTTCCAAATACCAGGATACGATGATTTCAATTCTGCTAAACGATGAACGGGTGTCCTTCCAGCAAATTTTGAGATCGTTTCCATAATCTTGATGTATTGAACAGCAGGATTCGGTTCTTCGGTCATGATTTTATCAAATACAGAGTTGATCTGATTAAACACAAAATGGATGATGGACTGAACCAATTTTTCCTTGGTCGGAAAATATTTGTAGATGGTTTTTTTACTCATAGCCAGGCGCTTGGACAGAGCATCTACGGTAAAAGACCGGACGCCTGAATTGGCAACCGATTCAAACCCTTCTTCGAGGATCTGTTCTTCTTGTTCTGTATATTGATTAACCATTGGAAACGATTTACGTTTATATCGTTTCCGAAATTAGAAAAAAATTTATTTCAAGTCAATAACAGAGTTAATTATTCATAGCCAATTGAACCATTATTACTATGTCATTCATCGTAACAACCCCATCTCCATTTAAATCTGCAGGTGGTGTTGGGTTATAACCTGTACCATAAATCATATCTACTGCTAAACTTATATCTTCAATATTTATCTCGCCATCAAAATTGACATCTCCCGATGTAAACACTGGAAAATCATCTATTAAATAGTTTAATTCATATCGTTGAGCTCTGGCGATCATTATGTTATTTCCGGGGAATGTATAATCCCATACAATGCTTCCACTGGATGTCACTTCAAACATATGAGCATCATCTGCTTCAGTGATTAAGGTATTGCCATTCGGCATGCGAAACGCTCCGGACTGTACAAGGGAATGAAAACCGCCTGAATAAAACCAAAAAGGACCCGAAGGACCAAATGCATCCGTGGCATTAATTGGATAATTACCTGTTGAATCAACTGGCGTATTTATTTCAAACACAGCTGAATTGTTATTTTGGTAATTATTATTGTAACATATTAGATGACCTCCACCAGGATAGTTAGCAGGAATCCAGTTAATTCCATGCTGGGAATTCAATTGTTGACTTGATCCATTACCTCTATCATACACTTGCGGATTACCCCATCTATACAAATAATCTCCACCTTTTCCTGAATTACCACCGGAGTGAGATGCCGCTTCAGCGGTGGTTGTACTGTGATCAATGATATAAATCTCACCCATTGTCCTTGATGATATAACAATTTGATTCAGTGCTTCATTATAATCAATGGCGTTAAAATGCATCCAATCAGCGTGATTTCCACCAGGGCCTTGAGATCCACCGACGTTACCATAATTGATATTCATTAATTCAGGATGGTCAGCAATAACACCATAGTTTGGTAAGGCCGAGTCTACATCTTGAATCAAATGGTCCCATAAATGCCATTCCCATACAATGTTGGCATCATTTGTACCTACTGGCTCCAGTTCCAGTATTGCTTCTGACCACATTTCATTTAGAGGATTATTGATCGTTTGCCGGCCCAAGGCATAGGCTTCTGCAGCTGTTTTTCTTTCCCAGGCAATAACAAGTATATTGCCATTAGGTAACGGCTGGATATCATGATGGTGCTGATATTGACTGTCAGAAACTGTATAATACCAAAGAATATTGCTGTTCCAATCTAAATGGGCAATGCCGCCACCAACACCGCCATTAGTCATAGTGGGGTTCTGTACCCGATATGGATAAAAAATTGTACTGTCTTGCTGCAGATAGGCCATACTTGCAGGACCTCGAGAATGATTCCAAACATTTATTACATTGAGCTGATTATTAATTAAATAGGAAATTCCATTAGCGCCTCCTCCTGGCCCACCTGCTGCAGGGCTAAAGATGGTATAGCCTTGAAACGACTGGCCGGATAATCCTGTTATAAACAGAAAAAAGAGAATATAGCGTCTTATGATCATTTCTTAAATTATAAATACTTAACTAATTGACTTGGATAGTGTCATTTAGTTAAATCTGATGCTTAAGTTTTATTGTATTATTAAATTAATATACTGTAACACAATACACCAAATTAACTAATAACATCCATGAAAACATCCAGAGCATTTACATCATATTTAACTGTGCGCCGCACTTTTGGTGCATGGTTCAGCCCAATTTTGTCCGGACTTCTCTTATTGATTCTGCGCTTGCTTGTCAACATAGGATTAATTTTTGATCATGTCTTTTTCCCATCCATCAGGAAAAAACATATTTCACCACTTGTTATAGTTGGCAATCCCCGGTCAGGAACAACCTTCCTACACCGTTTTCTCATAAGGCAGGGACTGGGCACCGGCGCCCAGTTATGGCAAATGGTCTACCCCTCATTAACACTGCAAAAATTGATCAAGCCCATTTTACCACTGTTGGAAAAGATCAGTCCGGCGCGGCATCATTCCACTGCGGCCCATGAAACAAGTTTGTCCTCCATCGAGACAGATGATGTTTCATTGCTTTTCAAATATTTTGATGGCTTTTTTCTTTATGGTTTTATTTTAGCATTTGCCGAAGAAGATCTCTTTGACTGGTTTGACCCGAGAAAAAGGAATACATCCAATCGTGATTTTGACTGGTATGAAAATTTGTGGAAGCGGTTGGCGGTTTCAGCAAAACATGATACAGTGATACCAAAATTATTTTCGTTGAGCACGAATATACCGGCTTTTCAGCAACGATTTCCTGATGCAAAAATATTGTATATGGTTCGGGATCCACTGAATGTTTTGCCATCCGGGCTGAGTTTAGTCACAGGAGTTCTGGACAAACGCTTTGGTTTTTGGAGTCTTGAAAAAGAAGTTCGTGACAGATATTTAAATCGCTTATATAAAGCATTGGTAGAATTACTACATCGCTTTCATGAGGATTGGACAAACGGATCGATCGATCAGACAAAAGTTCTAATTATTAAATATGATAGCATAATGAATGATCTTGAAGGCTTGATGGATGAGATTTTCACATTTACCAGATTCACTCCTAACGCAGAGATTATGGAAGAAATCAAGAAAACAGCGGACAGCCAGCGGCAATTCACGAGCGCCCACAAATATGATCTGGAGAAATTCGGATTAACTGCAGAACAGATACGCACCGACTGCGCATTTATTTATGACACATTCTTAAATCCACAGCTAAATGATGTTGACTAAAATACTTTTATTTATATCCAGTTTTAACTTGATCTTTGCCCTGGATTTTTCCGGGCTGGATGCAAACCAGGATTGGAAGGTTCTGCAGAATGGTAAGGTCATTATAAAAACAACACACTACCTTGGATTTCCCATTTGTACTGCTGAAACAATTCTGCCCTTTTCATTAAAATCCATTTCTGCTGTCGTTGAAAATGTTGCAGAATATCCCAATGTATTCCTGCGGGTAACACGCTCCAAGGCTCTTGAAGATGACGTGGTGCATATTATGCTGGACATGCCATTCCCTTTTTCAGGGAGGGATTACATCATAAAGTATAACAAGCATAAATTCGGCAGCGCATGGACATTTCAATTTTCAGCAGTGGAACATGAAAACGCACCGCCGGAAAAAGGTCACGTGCGTTTAATCCATGCTGCCGGCGAATGGAAGTTAACGGAAATCAATCCAAATGAAACCAAAGTTGCTTATACATGGAACGGCGAACTGTTGGGCGATTTTCCCGAATGGGGTTTGTCGAGAGCCTGGGTTACACAGGGCAATGAAATGATGGCCTGGCTAAACGACGCATTGCGAGATTGAACATGAAAATGAAACATTTGTTATTTTTGCTGTCTATCCTGTCTGCCCAGACATCGACCCAATTCAGCGGTAATGTACATTTATACGACATTCACCGTTTATCCGACCGTTCGATCATTAACCTGCCCTGGCGGATTTTCAGGTTGAATGTGGATCATCAAAGAGGGGATTTTGCATTTAATTCAACCTTGGCAATGGAATATAAGATCCGTGAGGATGATTCCTTTTTCTCTAGCAGTGACCCCCAGGAGTTTACTTGGGACTTGCGGGAATTGTACGCCAGCTGGTTTACATCCTTTGGAGAAATAAAGGTCGGCAAACAGATCCATTCCTGGAGCAGCGTGGATGATAACAGCCCTATTGATAACATCAACGCCTATGATTATTACTACATCTTCAATTTGGGCAGCGACCGAAAATACAGTTCACTGGGATTAACCTTGGACTATTATTTGAATAATACAAAACTAGGTTTCTATTATTCCCCCCTGCACCATATCAATAGGCTGCCCATCAATGATCCTGATTTTCCTATTCAACTGCCTGTAACGCCCCGATCATCACAAATGATAAGTCCCAAAAACCCGGATGAATTCGGCATTTCACTGCAGCAGAAATTGAACTTTGCCGATCTTTCATTCACCTATTTCAGCGGTTACGACAGGCTGTTCAGCTTGAGCGGTACCAATGTCTTTACAAACCAATTCCAGACAGTGACCGTTCTGGATACCGTTTATTCATTTCGCAAAACAGATATGATTGGTACCGGGATCGTCATCCCAACAGAATGGTTTGTTATCCGCAGTGAATTCGCCCATTTCTCAACTGCTGATAATTTGGATACACTTGATATACAGCACGAGCACCCGAAATATCCCAATGTGTACACAGACATCATGTTTTCCCATACCTTCAAGACGAAAGCTGAATTTTACCAGGTCATTGTCCAATTAGAAACTGAATTGCCTGGCGGCATTGAATTCATCGGGCAGTATTTCAAGTATGATACCTTATCATTTGATGCGGACAATTTGCCGGACGTGGACCTGCCCTTATTGGAAGCAGGTTTTGACCCCTATTCTGTATTCTTCCCCGGAATGGGAACACCTTTGGCAATTATGGCTCCTGAAGTTATTATCATGATTTTTAATAAATCCTTCATGAATGAGCAATTGCTAATTGAAACACTATTTTTATTGGACCAAGCCACTTATAATGGTACTAAAGGAAATGGGCGCTTGATCGAATTAAAAAGTACGTATGACCTTTCTGCATCATTAAAACTGATCACCGCACTGACGAAAGTAACAGGCAATTCATCACTGGATGACAACTATACTTTTAATAATATGGTAGACTTCTCCCACATTCGGTTTGAATTGAAATATTTCTTCTAAATTATTTCAACAGCACCATCTTCTTGGTCTGTATAAAACTTACGCTTTCGATTTGAATAAAATAAAGACCGCTTGGCTGACGACTGCCATCCCATTGGATGCTGTGATTGCCTGTCAATAATTCATCATTTATAAGTGTTGTGATTTCATGTCCAACAATATTATACACCTTAACCGTAACAAACTCTGTTTGAGGAATTGAAAACTCTATTGTGGTCGTTGGGTTAAAGGGATTGGGATATGGATTAAATAAGTGAATTTTATCCGGTAGAAAAAAATCTCCGGTGACAGCTGCGGCATCACAATCCTGGGAGTCTGTAACCATAAATGAATAATAGAACTGGTCCAGCGTGATGTGAAAATGGTCACTGCCGGCTATACATTCAGGCACATCATCACAAAGCTGATTGCCGCCGATGGCGAAATAGGGATACCAGGCCGCATCCATGTCATTCCAATTAATATCAAGCGAGCATATACATGTCGGTATAAAGCTGATCTCATTATTAAATAGCCATAAATAATTTAGATTCTCCAAATTGCAGAACGATTCAGGCAATGAATCCAGTTCATTATAGCCGGCGTCCAGCAGGTATAGATTGGATAAATTGCCAAAATCCTCCGGAAGATTTTGTACTCGATTATTGGAAATATACAAGGACTGCATATTGGTTAATTGGCTGAAACTGGGTGGTATTTCTGCAATTCTGTTCCACTCCAGGTACAGTGCGCTTAATTCATTCCAGTTGCCTATACTGTCCGGAAGTACAAAAATAGTATCATTCACTCCACTGTCATTACCATAATTGCCGGCAACAAGGATTTTTAACCTGCCGTTATTCCACGTTTGTGTTCCAAGCTCAAGGGGAGAATCATAGTCCAGGCCATTTTCACTGATCAGTGTATCAAGCACATCAATATCGTTGGTATAAAAACAGCTGTCCCCATCAATAATATTTACTGAAGCAGGAATGGTATCAAAATAGGTGTATTCAGGATCGCATTGTGCATGTAATGGAAATTGGATTAGGATCAGGAGTATGACTGAAAATTTCATTTATTTAAGGAGTAGTACTTTTCTTGTTTGTGTTTTCATACTTGATGTTAGTCTAAGAAAATATACGCCGCTTGGCAATGAAGAAGCATTCCATTGAATAGTGTATTCACCTTGGTTTAAATCCTTATCGATTAATGTTTCTACCAATCGCCCGGTTACATCAAAAACTTGCAGAAGCGACGCATGCGTCGCAGCTATACTAAACCGTATGGCGATTGTGGGATTAAACGGATTTGGAAATGGTTCATATAGCTTAAATGCATTTGGCAATAATTCATCATCAATTGCCACGGGGAATGTATAGGCATTTACATTGACTGTTTTTGTTAATTGAATATGATTGATTGGAGTTACAGTGAAAACCATTGGATTCGCTGATGCAAGATCACTTATTTGATCAGCAGAATATACGGCTGTGAAATTTTCTCCCGGTTGAATGAATACTTCTTGAATGGATGAATCAAACCAGCCTTCATCATCTACTAATGAATATGCATACGTAACTGCATTATAACCTTCATTATGAATTTCAAACGCAACTATGGAATCTTCTACAGAAACACTCGGCTCTGATTCATGCGTATGGAGATCTTGAGTAACTATACTAAAAGCCACCGGATAAATTCCCGGAATGCGCATCGCTCTGTATACTGCACCATTGGGCAATGTCAAATTCAGGTCCGCTTCCCAGACGATTTCACCATTGGTGTTCACTTCCAGGGATGTACCGCCGCCGCCAACAGTGGTAATTAAATAATTGCCATTATCCAGTTTTTGTGCATTGCCGGAAGCAAAACCAAATAATTCTGTCGGTAAAACATATTCCCATTCTATCGTTGCATTTTGATTTGCATCATCGATTTCAATTTCTATAGCTCTGGAGGTGGGTTCATCTGTCTCCAAAAAAATCTCACTCAAATTACCGTTATCAAAGGTAACAATATTGCCATTATTCAGTACTTGCAGACTGTGCTGAAAACTGAAACCCAGATCATGTCCAAAATCCACTTCACCGGATGAAAATTCATGACCCATATTCCAAACAATATTTCCAGTAGCATAATCAATCTTTGTAATACGTGACAAATGGCGGACAGAAATATAGATGGAGTTGGAGTTTTCATCAAAAGCTATGGCATTAACATGTGTCCAATCGTACTGCTGATCTATATAAGCCTGGTTCCATGTGCCACCCTGGTAATCATAATCTTGTGTATCAAAATGATCAAAGATATTCCAACTCCAAACAACTTCTTTGGTATCTTTGTCCCATTCCACGATTTTATCGCCCACCCAGGGAAATTCAGGTGTAACACCGTCGGCAACATAACCAAGGCTATCGAATAAAGATGTCCAACTGCCAATAGGAATTGGCCCGATTTGACTTACGGAAACAACGCCCATATAATTGCCGTTAGGCAATTGGATAAGGTCGTGATGCAAAAATTCATCATTGGGTTCCTCCCAAACAAAATCATTATCAATATTAAATTCCACTCCCGGCAAATTGTTATTTAATGAATTGTCCAAGTAACAGCCGAACAGGTCGCCATCCTCATTGGTATTATAAAAAACCAGATCGTCGTTCCCGGAATTCCAGATTTCATTTCCATTAATATCAACCACTGAGCTGTAATAATTGAAAAATGAACCGAATATTGTGACTCCATCCGCTATAACAGATTCATTGGAAAAAGTAGTCGTTACATTTGATATTTGTTCGGCTGTGGTAAATGTGAAAACGTCTGACCAGGGACCAAGATCGCCACTCAGATTATGTTTTCGGACTTTCCAATAATATTGCGAACTCCATTCGATATTTTCTCTAGCGATATAAACCAAGGTTTGGTCTGTCACATTAATCACAACGTCGGTAAAATTATCATTATTGGAAACCATTAGTTGATAGCGATCTGTCGATGGAATTTGCTCCCATTCAAACTGAACGTATGTATGATACAAAGCGCTGTAATTCGGCGGCTGAATCAGATCAGCATTTGTTATGGCTAGAAATGAAATAATGAATAGTAAGTGTTTCATAAATTTATATCGATAAATCAGTAGCAAATTTATTAAACCCAATATAATACTATTAGTTAAATGTAATTTTAGTTTCTTATGACAACGTCTTTTCAACCACCAATCGTCGTTTTGGCCAATGGCCGTTTTCCATCGCATACAATTCCACTGCAAATCCTTGATGAAGCAGGGACAGTAATTTGCACAGACGGCAGTGCGGATACATTGCTGCAATTCGAGCGTACACCCCATATTATCATAGGCGACCTTGACTCAACAAGTCTTAATAAAAACGAATTCCCGGGCCTTTGGATTGAAACACCTGACCAAAATAAAACGGACCTCCAAAAAACACTGGAATGGTGTTTTGTCAACGATTTGCATGACGTTATTGTGCTGGGTGCCATGGGACATCGGGAAGATCATAGTTTAGGGAATCTGCATGTTTTGGCGGAGTTTTCCGAAAAGATGAATATCCATTTTGTATCAGATTATGCGTCCATCCATTGCTGCAAGGGAAAACGGTCGTTTCCATCTATAAAAGGCCAGCAGATTTCCATTGTTGCCATTGAGCCTGTTGAGTCAATAACAACTAACGGGTTGCAATACGCTTTGGATAACGAACCATTGCCACAGGCCTGCAATGGTATCAGCAATGCGGCTGAAGGTACTGAATTTTCCATAGACACGATTCACCCAGTCTGGTTGTTCATCAACCACTTTGGATGAGGCAGTTGTGCACTCTTTAGACTGGCTGGCCATTGGCGGATATGTTGTCCTGCTGCTTTGGCTGGGATTTTATAAATCAGCAAAAAAAGAAGAATCTAAAGATTTTATCCTGGCCGGACGGAAATTGAGCCTGCCGGGGTTTATTGCTACGCTGGTTGCCACATGGTATGGCGGCATTCTGGGGATTGGTGAAAACACGTATAATTACGGCATCCAAACCTGGTTCATTTTCGCCCTGCCCTATTATATATTTGGGCTCTTGTTTGCAATTTTCCTAGCACCACGAATTAGAAACCTTCCTCACCGTTCCATCCCCGATCACTTTAAGCATCATTTTGGACATAGTGCCGGAATCGTCAGCGCCCTGCTGATTCTATTTCTCGCTTCCCCGGCACCCTATATTTTGAGTCTCGGTTTACTATTGAAACACACTGTTGGCTGGTCACTGCAGTCAGCAATCCTCATTTCCACAGGGTTGAGTTTAATCTATATCTGGTACGGCGGATTTCGATCTGTCGTGCGCACGGATATACTGCAATTCGGGTTTATGTTCGCCGGATTTATATTACTGCTGGCCTTTGCCTGGGGGCTCAGTGATGCTCCAATCACTCTGATTTCAACTCTGCCGGAACGCTATTTTGATCCCACCGGCGGGAATTCTATCCAATATATACTTGTCTGGTTTTTTATTGCCATGTGGACGTTCATTGATCCCGGTTTTTACCAACGCACGGCGGCGGCCGGTTCTCCTGGTACAGCAAAAAAAGGAATTCTGATTGCAATTGGCTTTTGGTTTATTTTCGATATTTTAACTATTACTACAGGCCTCTATGCAGTGGCGTTATATCCAAATCAAGATGCTGTCATGGCCTATCCTGAACTGGCTTCTCGTATCCTTCCTCCCTTCGTTTATGGCATTTTTCTGGTGGGTTTATTCTCCACCATCATGTCCACTATTGATTCTAATGGACTCATTTCTGCAATTACTTTTGGACGTGATATCCTGCTGCGGATTCAGCAAAAAGATGAACGGGGAAATGAAAGGGAATATATCCGTAAAGGACTGGTGGTCATGGCCTTCATAGCTGTATTGCTGGCTATCAGTATTCCCTCCATTGTTCGGCTGTGGTATGTAATCGGCTCCATCATTGTACCGGGTATCCTGCTTCCTTTTCTCATGACCTTCACCAAAATGAAATTAAATGACCGCACAATAATCCCCACATTGTTGTTACCGGTCATTACTGCTGTTTCCTGGTTTTATTATGGAAAAATAATCGGCCACTACCCCGGAAATATTGAGCCTTTTTATCCGGGTATGTTCATTTCTATTGTGCTTATTGGAATATGGAAAAAATGAAACTGGAAATCGAACGAAAATTTCTTGTCCGGGATAACTGGCCACGGCCGGATGCAGAACAGCACTGTATCCAATGGTATATCAGTGCTGATAAACATAAATTATAAATCAATACTGATTTGCACTACCAAGCACATTATTTATTTTGTGTTTGTACAGTTCTTTTAGTGCTTCACGGGCCGGCCCAAGATATTTCCGCGGATCGAACGCTTCAGGAGAATCATTAAAAACTTTACGGACTGCTGCGGTCATTGCAAGGCGTCCATCTGAATCAATGTTAATCTTGCATACTGCAGAAGTCGCGGCCTTCCGAAGTTGTTCTTCCGGAATACCAATTGCTTTTTTTAACACACCTCCGTTTACGTTGATCAAATCCACCAAATCCCGCGGCACAGAAGATGAACCATGCAAAACAATCGGAAAACCGGGGAGTTTTTTTTCTATTTCTTCCAGTACATCGAATTTCAGTGGTGGCGGAACCATCTTTCCATTTTCGTCCTGTGTGCATTGTTCTGGAGTGAATTTAAAAGCACCGTGGGACGTCCCGATGGAAATTGCCAATGAATCACAGCCGGTTCGTTCAACAAATTCGATTACTTCTTCCGGGCGTGTATACGTGGACTCTTCAGCGACTACATCATCTTCAATCCCTGCCAAAACGCCAAGTTCAGCCTCTACGGTCACATCAAACTGATGGGCATAGTCTACCACTTTTTTTGTAAGAGCGATATTCTCATCAAATGAATGATGTGACGCATCAATCATCACTGATGAAAACCCCATGTCTATGCAATCTTTGCACAATTCAAATGTGTCTCCGTGGTCCAAATGAACAGCGATGGGGAATTTCCCGCCGAGTTCCCGGGCAAATTCCACAGCCCCCTGGGCCATATAGCGCAGGAGTGTCTGGTTTGCGTACTTTCTTGCCCCGGATGACACTTGCAAGATAACTGGTGATCCAGTTTCGGCACAGGCCTGTATAATCGCCTGTAACTGTTCCATGTTGTTAAAATTATAAGCAGGGATAGCGTATTTTCCTGCCATTGCCTTTTTGAACATCTCTCTGGTGTTCTCAAGACCTAATTCTTTGTAGTGTACTGACATTGTATTCTCTCTTAATTAAATTAATTACTAGGTTTTTCTGGTTGTTGGGCCTGTTAAATCTGGTTTTCAATTTCCGTTAATAATTGTTTATACCAATCCTTTTCAGTATCAAAAGGTTTTCCACCTTTAATTCGACTAAAATCGATAAGGTTCATTTCATTATTATTATTTTCGTCCAAACCTGCGACTCCGCTTTTTCCATCCAACGCCATGTCAGATGCCAATGCAGCAGACTTTTTGATTAATTCCAAGTCATATTCATTGGGCGCTGCTGATCGAGCAAAATAACCGCTTTTCTGAACCAATACTTTATCAGCATTTAATTTTTCTTTAAACTTTTCTGCAAACCATTGACCGGGGTTTATTTCATCCAAGCGTACATGACCAAAGGCATCCCGTGGAACGTTCTCCCCTTCTGCCTCCATTTCTTTTACGATTGTTTCAATCCCGGCACCTTCGCTCAAAAAAATATTTACACCATCTTTTTCATCCATCCGTTTGTTTAAACGTTCGCATTCTGCTTCAAAATTCAATTCTTCTTCCGGTATATACACTGCGTCCACATCCCAACGCTTACGGGAAATAAGCATGGAATCCACAAATAATTTTCCATCAAGGCGTTCACGATATTTTTTAGCAGTTGCCGCTGTGAGCCAACCACAATTTCGCCCCATGACTTCATGTATTATAAGTTGTCGAGTACTCGTAGTGTTTTCATTGGCAATATTTTCAAAAAAGATGGCACCCTGTTCCGCGGCCGTATCTGCACCAAGAGACCTGGTGATGGGATACACATCATTATCCACAGTTTTAGGTAACCCGACGACAGTAAGGCCATAATTATTTTCTGAAAGATAGTTGGCTAATTCAGCAGCCATTGTATTCGTATCGTCCCCACCAATCGTATGAAGTATATCCACCCCATCAGATTTAAGTTGGTTAGCGGCAACCTCAACAGGATTTTCACCATCTTTTATATAACCGTTTTTAACGCAATTTTCCACGTTGGTTAATTTTACACGACTATTCCCGATTGGGCTACCTCCATATTTCATGAGGGTGTCGGCATGGCTATGAGCATTATCCGGAAATGAAATTGAATTCCCCAACAACAATCCGCGGTAACCATTTAAATATCCAATGAGATCGGCGTCCGATTCCTTAACATGATATTGTTTGATCAGGGCGCCAATAGACGCCGAAAGGCAAGGCGCCAGTCCTCCGGCTGTTAAAAATGCAATTTTCATTTAGTTAATTGAGTACTGATAATGTTGTTAAAATCTTTATATATTTTTGTAACTAATTAGCTGATTTCAAATGGAAAAAATCATGTGGAAACCGTCTGTTGAGCAAATTGAACGCTCGCAGATGTTTGAATTTAAAGAATTCATCAACACGAGGCATGGGCTAAATCTTGATTCTTATACAGATCTTCACGATTGGTCCGTAGATAATATCCATGAGTTCTGGGCTTTCGCATGGGAATTTTTTGATATTATTCATACACAGCCTTATACGCAGGTTGTAGATGATGTTTCCAAAATGCCTGGGGCAAAATGGTTTACCGGCGTTCGCCTCAATTTTGCAGAAAACCTTCTTCGACGACGAGATGATAAAACAGCGCTAATTTTCAAAGGCGAAAGCCAGCCAGTACGAAAACTCACTTATGCTGAATTGTATAGTGAAGTGGCTAAAACAGCTGCAGCCTTAAGAACTGCCGGTGTAGAAAAAGGTGATCGCGTAGCCGGCTTTGTTCCCAATATGCCCGAAAGTATTATTGCCATGTTAGCCACGACATCTATCGGCGCAATTTGGTCATCGTCCTCTCCCGACTTTGGAATCAAAGGTGTTCTGGACCGTTTCAGCCAAATTGAACCGAAAGTCCTATTTGCAGCGAATGGTTATTTTTATAATGGAAAATTCCACGATTCATTAGAAAAATTGAAAGGTATATTACATGACCTTCCTAGCGTTGAAAAAGTAGTTGTAATTCCTTATAGTGATGAAGACCCGGATATTTGTATCATCAGCAACAGTATACTTTTTTCGGATTTTATTGATAATGATGAAGAAGAAATTGAATTTGAACAATTACCATTTGATCATCCATTATATATCATGTATTCATCCGGGACCACTGGCCTTCCAAAATCAATCGTCCATGGCGCTGGAGGAACATTACTTCAACATTTAAAGGAACTTCAGCTGCATTGTGATTTATGTGAGCAAGATACGATCTTTTATTTTACAACCTGCGGCTGGATGATGTGGAATTGGTTAGTGAGCAGTCTAGTTACAGGTGCTTCATTGGTTTTGTACGATGGCGCCCCGTTTTTTCCGGACGCAAATGCCATGTGGAAGATGGCAGAAGAATTGGGAATCACTGTTTTTGGTACCAGTGCTAAATTTATCGCGGGCAGTGAAGCCGCCGGCAATAAACCCATTTCAACCAATGATCTTTCTAATGTACGGCTGATACTTTCCACCGGTTCACCGTTGATGGAAGAAAATTTTGATTATATATATCGTGATGTTAAAAAAGATGTGCAATTGGCATCCATATCAGGAGGAACAGATATCGTTTCCTGTTTTGCCGGCGGCAGTCCTATGCTGCCAGTGTATCGCGGCGAGTTACAATGCAGTGGGTTGGCGATGGATGTAGATGCCTTTGATCACAAAGGAAAATCCAGTCGAAATGCAAAAGGTGAACTTGTATGCAAAAAAGCATTTCCTTCTATGCCGATTTATTTTTGGAATGACCCTGATGGTCAAAAATATCACAATGCTTATTTTGACAAATTTGAAAACATCTGGTATCATGGAGATTATATCGAAATTAATGATCATGGCGGTGTAACGATTTTTGGCCGGAGTGATGCCACATTAAATCCCGGTGGCGTTCGAATCGGTACAGCGGAGATCTATCGAGTGGTAGAACAAATGCGTGAAATTACAGATAGTTTGGTTGTGGGTGTGCAATCTGATGGAGATGAGTTGGTGGCTCTGTTTCTAAAAATGGATGAGGGTACAATACTGAATGATAATTTGATAAACCAGATTAAATCATCTATCAGGGCAAATTGTTCACCGCGTCATGTTCCATCCATAATTAAATCTGTAGAGGATATCCCTTACACAATCAGTGGGAAAAAAGTTGAATTGGCGGTGAAAAAAATAATTCATGGCGAAGAGGTCACCAACAAGGATGCCCTGGCAAACCCTGAAGCATTGGACTGTTTTAAGGGTATCTTTTGATTATTCCAATTATAACTCTTATTATTTCTGTCATACTTTTTATTGGGTCATGGCGAAATGAAAAACGGATTTTGTTTCTTATTCAACTTTGCATTATTTATGCATTGGTTACTACCGGCTGGTATAATATCCAACATAACCCTCATTTGATAATTTGGTTATGTAACATTACCGCTGTCATAGGTTTAATCCTCTCGTTCAGATTTAACCAGAAACTCTTTGATATCTTTTTTTACTTTGCATGGACGGGCGATTTGCTGACGCTGTTGATCTGGCCCAACCCTGTCAGCCCTCCATTGGAAACTTATCCCTTATCATGGGCTGGATTCGTTTTAAAACACACAGCACCCCTTGCATTGACAATTTTATTTATCAAACAGGGACAGTTACTCAATAAAAATGCTGCATGGACGGCGTTAAAGGTTATGCTGATTTATGCCGGTTTTATTTCTATTTATAATTTACTTTTTGATCAGAACATTTTGGATTTGAGATATCCTACACTGGATATTGAACTATTATTTGGAGATTGGCCACTTTATATTGGTGTAAATATCCTCCTGGCATTCATCTGGTATTATGTAATTCATGTAATAACCAATCGCATGAAATTGGTAAAAGTTTTGTAAATTCCAATACCCCCATGGCGGCTGCTTTCCTTTTATTGGGAGCTTGTGATTAAGCGCAGCCGCCTTTTTTTATAGAGTCATTGCGAGCGAGGTACGAGCGTGGCAATCTCCTTCCTTTAGTAAACGTAAAGACATGATAAATCACCGGACGTTTACATACTCAAGGAGATAGCTTCGTCATTTCATTCCTCGCTAAGACAAATTGTTTGTTTATTTAAAATAATAGATACTGTTATTGCGATGACAAATTTTCTGGAACTGAATTATTCATCATGGCGTACAAGCCCCTAATCACAAGCGTAAACTCAATGAAAGGAGCACGCCATGAAAAAAAACGATAACAGCTCAAAGGGAGCATTTGTTATTTCTCTTACATTCGCAGTGGTAGTTTTCACTGCGATTTACATTCAACACAAAACAACTACTGAATCATTTGTAAAAGTGGAAACACCCGCACTAAATGAAGAAGTGTTAGCTGTTGAACCGGAAATAGCTGAAGTATTGTATCCTGTAGAAAATGAATTGCTTGAAGAAGAAATTGCCACTCCGGAACCACCGGCAGTGATTTCTTTTACCAAAGCTTATTCCTCTGCCAGGGAAGCACTCGGCCCCGGCCAGATCTTTACTTGGAATGGGAATCAGTATTCAACCAATACTGCGGAAGAAGCTGCATCACAAATATTAACTGACGAACCAGAGAGCAACTTGACAAACGCACAAGACTCACTTGGCAATACCCTCTCCCATACACTTACTCCGTAACTGAAACAAAAAGCCCCCTGTTTTCAGGGGGCTTTTATTTTTTCAAGATCTTCCGGATCTGCGTTCGGTGCAGATACTGATGCCCCGCAGCTAAACATAACCATTGAAATGAATTCAAAGGTCCCAGCCATGGATGGTCGAATTTCATGGCCGAACTGCGGTGGTAGCGCTCATCGCTCATGACCGTGATAAATTCATCCTGGAAACCGTTGAAACGGCCGATGATCTCTGCCCCTGTTTTATCTGACGGTTTTACATCGGCAATATCGAGGTCTTTATTGGGTACTTTTTCTTCATTCAAGCTGATGATGATATCCTTTAATTCTCTTCCCACAATGACCAAGTGCTCCAAGACCATCACCGGGGACCAAAACCGTGAACTGTCTTCCAATCCACGCAGCCTGTCGATCAACACCGGAGTTAGTAATTGATCGTTATTCAAAAGTTCGATCAGTGCTTTGATATTCTGGCCTTCTTCGTGAAACAGTTCTACACCGGAATGCCAGGTCATGGTGCGGACATAATTGGGAAAGGTTACATAGCGCAGGTAAAGTGTTTCATACCAAGGCAGGCCTGCACCGGGTTTATCAAGGGTTGGCGATACCAGCATTAAATTTTATTAAACGCCTGTTCCAAGTCAGCAATCAAATCATCCCCTGCTTCGATACCGATGGACAAGCGAATGAGCTTATCCTTGATTCCAGCGCAGGATCGCTCCTTAACTGACATGCCGGAATGGGACGTCTGCACAGGACGAGTTACCAGTGATTCCACTCCGCCCAAGCTGGGTGTATTAATGAATAATGTTAAATGGGCTATGAACCTGTCTGCATCATTCACATTGCCGTCAATTTCGAAACTGACCATGCCGCCGAATCCTTCAAGAAGTTCCCGGGCACGTGCATGACTGGCACTGCTTTTAAGACCGGGATGATTAACTTTGCTCACTTTTTCATGATTTTCCAAGAAGCCGGCGATATCCAGTGAATTACTATTCTGGCGAGCCATGCGAATTCCCAGCGTTTTCATCCCGCGGTGCATGAGGAAGCAGGCGTTGGGATCCAGCGAACCACCAAGGTGATTCAATTTATGGCGAACCCTCGTGATCAATTCCGTTGAACCGATAGCCGCACCGGCAACAATATCTGTATGGCCGTTCAAATATTTAGTGGCGCTGTGGAGAGATAAGTCAAAACCATGCTCCAGGGGACGGTAATTTACAGGCGACGCAAATGTATTATCAATCAGGGAGAGGAGATTATGTTCTTTGGCAAATTGCACAACAGCATTGAGGTCCAACACATCTAATAGCGGGTTGGTGATTGTTTCCACATAGATCAGTTTTGTTTCAGGGCGCAGTTTATCTTTCCAGTTGCCGGGATCACAACCATCGATAAAATCACATTCTATCTCAAGATCCGGAAAATCCTTATTAATAAGATCATGTGTACCGCCATACAGTGATTCATGGGCCAGGAAATGATCACCGGATTTAAGAAAGGCCAAGAGTGCCGCTGAAATGGCGGCCATCCCGCTGGAGGTGACCAGTGCATCTTCGCCATTTTCCAGGGCGGCCAGTTTCTCATGGAGGACTTTATGGTTGGGGGTATTGTTCAGGCGAATGTATCTTAAATCATGGTAATCTGTTTCACCTTCGAATTCAAAGGTAGAAGATTGAAAAATGGGCATACTCACTGCACCGCCATAGCGCTGTTCGGGCTCGCCCGCATGAATGAGTTTTGTATCTATTTTATGATTTTTGGACATGAAATATTTCGGATCGTGAATGAGAATGTAGCCCTAAATTAAAAAAAGGGCAATGGAGTCAATTGTGTGTTTGAGTTTATTATTTTCCTTATTAGTATTTTTATGAATATATTGTTGTATGAATTGAAAATTAAATGATGGCAAAAGATAAACAATATAAAGGCAGTCAAGCAAAAGTTGATGCATTGGTCAAAAAATTGATCAAGGACAATATGTATGACCCTAACGATGAGGAACACTGGCTTATCGATGAATATGATAGATTTAATCACCATGCAAAGGAATCATTAAATGTATTTGAAAAATATTATGGTGCGGTCTGGGATGATTTAAAAAAAATGCGGCGTATGAATATAGAAATTTTTT
>Ga0187827_10001501_pt1 | contig 34152 bp, 27 predicted proteins | sample ETNtaG_39_FD_167969 | JGI IMG/M metagenome (GOLD analysis project Ga0187827, IMG submission 167969) | Marine microbial and viral communities from oxygen minimum zone, Eastern Pacific Ocean - ETNP2014_SV_150_PacBio MetaG (Illumina Assembly) | ecosystem: Environmental > Aquatic > Marine > Hypoxic...
TAGTATATACTTCATATAAAAACCTTTCTATTACAGTATAATGTAATGGAAAAACAAAATAAAAGCAGAAGAAATTCAGATTTGTGATATCTTTACCTAATTAATTTCTAAATCGTGAGTAGTTACCTCAATACTATTTCAATACAGACCGTTTTTACTTGCTGATAAAAGCTTTTGCGATTAAAAACGTGCAAACTTTTTTAAAGATTTATAATAAATAGGATGTGCTTTAGCTTATACCGAGGTGTGCTAGGCGAGACTATAAAGATAATAGTAAAAGCGGTCCGACCATGATCCGATATTCAAATACGGCCTACGATACAGTAAAAATAGTAGAAAGGTTCGATGAGGACGTGCATAACTGGTTCCTCTCGAAATTCACTAGTTTTACCCCTCCACAGAGAATGTCCATCCCTCTTATCGACAAAGGAGAGAATCTTCTGATATCCTCTCCAACCGGGTCTGGTAAAACCCTGACGGCATTTCTCTCAATTATTAATCGTCTATACAAGCTGGCAAAACTGAAAAAACTGCAAAATAAAACCTATTGCGTCTATATCTCACCCTTGAAAGCACTTGCACGGGATATTGAAAAGAATCTGGAAACACCTCTAACGGAAATATACAAGGTTGCCCGAGAAAGAGTTGAGCGAGAGATCCGAGAAAACAGCGATGAAGAGGATCTGGACATAGAAAAATTACTACCCCAGGAGATTCGGGTGGGAATGCGAACCGGGGACACCTCGGCTCAGGCAAAACAGAAGATGACACACACCGCACCGCACATTCTTATAACAACTCCCGAGAGTCTCTCAATTGGTCTCTCCACTTCAAAATTCGTAAATAAATTGAAGCAAACCGAGTACGTCATCATCGACGAGATACACGATCTTGCCGCCTCCAAGAGGGGGACGCTCCTCTCACTTTCGCTTGAGCGTTTTCAAAACATGGTTGCCCGGGAATTCATACGGATCGGTCTCTCAGCAACCCAATCTCCCATTGAAGATATTGCTCGTTTTCTCGTAGGCCGCCAAGACGGAAAATGGCGGGACGTGACCATAATGGAGTATAAAGGATCCATGAAATATGACATCAAGGTTATTCCTGCTTTTGATTCCCTTGACCAGCTCTACAATGATCGGCTCGAGAACGCGGTTGAAATGATCCGAACATATATTGATAAATACGATTCTACCATCGTTTTTACGAACACACGCAATATGACCGAAAAGATCACTCACATGTTGAAGGAGAAGGGGTTGAGCAGTATTGCCACCCACCACGGCTCACTGGGAAAGGAGACGCGGTTTCGGATCGAAGATCAACTTAAAAGGGGAGAATTGAAGGCAGTTGTGACCTCTTCCTCCCTTGAGTTGGGGATTGATGTGGGTCATATCGATCTGGTGATCCAGCTGGGTTCAACCAAGTCCACAGCCAGGGGACTACAGAGAATAGGGCGGGCCGGACACGCGTTAGGTTTGGTTACGAGAGGGAGATTCATTGCACTTGAGATCGAGGAGTTGATCGAGTGCTGCACCATCGCCCGTAACATAAACAAGTCAAAGATGGACGATATTACGATCCCAAGGATGTGCGAGGATGTTCTTTCACAGTCAATAATCGGGATGAGCCTGGAGGGCGATAAGAGCGAGGACGAGGTGTTCGATGTTGTTAGCGGAAGCGCGCCATTCTTAGGGCTGACCCGCGAAAGTTTCAATAATATTCTGGATTTCCTTTCCACCGAGGATCTTATAAAGTACAGGATATATCCGAAGATCATATATTCGAAAGACGATAAGGAGATAGGTACAAAACAGCTCTCCAGAATGATATATTTTCTGAATGTGGGAACCATTCCGGCTCAAATGGAGTACAAGGTGCGAAGGGCAGAGGATGGTTCGTATCTTGGGACACTGTCGGATTCCTTCGTTGAGAAAATGACGAAGAACGATGTTTTCCTCCTTGGGGGTCGATCATACCAGTTCATCAAGGCCATCGGCTCAATGGTTTACGTGAAGCATGCAGGGAGCATAACCCCGACACTTCCTTCCTGGTCTGGAGAATTTTTCTCGAGAACCACGGATCTTAGCGTGGACGTAGGCAGATTCCTCTCCACCCTGGAAGCGAGCTTACTCGAAAAGGGGTTTGATCGGAGATTGTTGAAGAAATTATCCATCTCCGGGAAAGATGTTCACACGAAGAAACCGGGAAGTTTTGATAAACTATATCACAAGGACATTGTAAAAACACTTCAGGATCAGTACGCGTTATCTGAGAAGGGATGCCACCTCCTCCTGGACCAAATATTTCTACAGATCGTACAGGGTTTCGTGGTACCGTCAGGAAGAAAGATACTCGTCGAGGGATATATTGATAACCTGCGTATGAAACACATCATCATTCACTCCGTTTTCGGAAAGAGAGTAAACGAGGCCATCGCCAGGGCATTGGCGCCCCTCCTCACGAATCGATATGGAGGGAAGATCAAGTACAGCATCAGCGACAACGGCATAATGCTGACTCTTGAAGAAGTTAAATCATTTCACTTATATGATATGTTCAACATTCTGCATTCCCAGAACATTGAACAAGCACTCCAGGAAGACCTTCATGAGAGCGAACTATTCAAGCGGCGTTTTCTTCATTGCGCTAACAGAGGATTCATCATTCTCAAGAACTACAAGGGTTATGAGATATCCGTAAAGAAACAACAAAGAACGGCTCTTGACATTTTGAGTGATGTTCCTCCTGATATTTTAGGGAAGATGCCCGTGTACAAGGAAGCCCATAACGAGGTTATGAACCAGTATATGGACCTCAGCGGGGCGAAAAAGGTATTGAACAAGATCGCCAGAGGTGATATCCAGCTCTATGTCAAGGACTATTCCACCAGGCCATCCACGTTCTCACATCCCCTTATAGTCACTTCTCTCACAGACGTCTCATCTCTTGCAACCAAATTAATGGTTTTCAAACAGCTTGGGGGAGAGCTGTTCGAAGAGATAATAGGATATGGCAGCAGCACTGGTGTGGACGGTTTGCCTGCGCGTTTCCCAAGAGAATTATTGGTGGAACATTTCCGGAGGGACGCATCGTTCTACAAGAACATCAAGATATTTGTCAAGGATGCAAAGGATGAATACAATGCGGGTCTGGAAAGGATCAGTTCGGGGGAGATAGGTGACAAGACCGTACCAATGAGCAGGGTGGAGATCATAAAGAAAGTGCTCTTGGATTTTCTTCACAGGTTCGGCCCATTCACCCACAGGGAATTGGAAGCGCACTTCTCATTCGCCCTCAAGAACATAAACCTCCTTATGGTACTGTCCGAACTGGAGAGAGAGGCTGATGTGATAAAAGATTCCATAATAGTGGACGACACTCATGATTATTACATAGCTCGCAGAGATTATCGTTCCTTACGTCTTAAAAATGAAGGAAGCGTGGTCCTGGCCACCGACGGATTCAACAATTTTGCTTACCGGAAGTTCTTCGAAATACACGACGAGTTCAATGAAATTCTTGACAAGGGCGATATCATCGGTTCTCCCCTTGACATATTCCAGCGAAGCAAACGGTTTACGAAGAGCAAATGGCTATCGAGTATCAAAGACGGCGTACTGGTGCAGGTCCGTTTCATACGCTCAAAAATGTATTTCCTCCCCATGGATCGGGTCTCAGGATTCATATGGGTCAGGAGAACTTCTAGGTTAAACTCCGTCGAACAGATCCTGTTGAAATACATCATGCAGAATCCTGGTGTAAAAAGATCTAAAATTTACAAGGAAGTAAACCTCAACAAAGCCCAGATATACGAGGCATTGTATCGCCTGGAAAAAAATCTCTGGTTGGGCCGTACTCATATTCCCTCGGCCGATATGGCGTCGGCAGTGGGTTTTGTTTATATCGAAAATAAAGAATTCGACGATATCTTTTTCCCAGAGGAGGACGAATATGAGAATCTCGATCCTTCAACTATGAAGGAGGAGATCGCTGACCACATAAAGCGATCAAGAAATAAACTTGTCAGCTATCTTCTCAGTATATATGGCCCAATGACAAAGAGCACTCTTCAAGAACACAGCAGGCTCTTCGGTAATGAACTGGAAAACGTGTTGAGCGAACTCTTTTCCGAGGAAAAAATAAAGCGTGTTTTCGTCGAGAACCCCTATCCCACGGAGATGTTAATTATCACCGAAGATTTCACCACGGTATTGGAAATAAAGGAAGGATTTACAAAGAAGTCCGTTTTCACCGGTATAATCTCGGATACACATCCATATTTCCATCTCATCGTTCATAAAGCCTTTTTGAGATTCACGGGGGTTTGGACCCACCTTTTAACTGAAGGTAACGAACCTCTGGCAGCTCTACGTCTGGAAAGAAAGAAGGATTCCATCAGGATCTTGAATTTGGAAATGGTCTCAAGCGCCCCCGAAAGAAATTTTTCGAGCTTGGGCTCCTGGACGGCTCCTCTGCCAGACGATAATAGTTCCTCTCGGCATGTACTGTCTCTATTGGTCAAGGAGCTGGATAATCTACTGGACTTCTATTCCAATTTCGATATAGACGTGATAAAGATCGAAAATATCAGCGAGATAAGTGTGGAACAACTCATAAAAGATAGTAGTTGGATAATCAAGTCCTTCCTAAGAGAGGGACTAGTGGTGATGAACGACTATCTCGTTATGGGAAATATGGTTGAAAAGACCTATCCCATGGACAAGATACTGAAATATGTGTTCTACAAACAACACATACATCCCGATAATGTTTTCGAGGATCCACGGGACCTGATTAAGACGTTCGGCACTGTTTGCAGTACCGAGGAGATCCGTTTGCGGACCCAGGATGACGATGTCACACTGAGTGCCTATGCAAAGTACAATGATCTTGTCAAGGGAATACTGATACCGGCCCGACAGATGTTCACAACACCCGAGAATATGGAAAAGTTCAAGGTGGCGTTGAAAAAAAGAATATCTCCCACTGCCAAATACCTCCTGGACGTTATACCAACTGGTTTCGTCGTTAGTGACAAGAAATGGTTCGAGAGAACATCCCTTGGAAGAACGGTGTATCTAGAAAAGAAAAAGGAACTGATCGACGCTCTCTATGTGGTCAAGGATGCAAAGAACACCTACGTGAAAGTGGGGGATGCCACCAATCTGTCGAAGAAAAGAGCTAGACGACAATGTATAAGGAATGTTTTCGAAAATTTTGGTGTATTTACGCTCCCGAGGCTGCGGCAATACGTGGGGGCTGAGTTCTCGCTGGAGGAACTGAGGGGAACCGTGAACAAATTGACACGAAAGGGGTTTCTGGTAAAGGGTTATCTCCAGGAGGGATCCAAGGATATACATTACATCCTAAAAAGCGATCTTGAACTCCTGGACGAGATCAACATGTACCGCAAATTTATACTCCCGCCAAAAGACCCGTTGTGGTATTATCTCCAAGATGACATTCATCGAAAATTCGGGAAGGGGGATTGGTACGTTCTCTTCAAGGGTGGCGAAATGGTAGCGGGTTTCGTTGGAAAGGAAAAAGACGAGAAATTCAAGGTGAAAAAATACGGCGGCGAAGACCGGTACAAGTTCATGGTGGAGAGATGGATATGGAGGAGGGGGCTCGACGTGGAAGGGATTTAATTAATATTATCCCGTTTTAAGGATTCCTTTCTCCACAAAATATATCAAATATATACTCATTTTTTGTCCACCACCTTTTTAATCGAAAGTATTATATGCCACTAATTACTTAGTATCGCTAAGTACTAAACATTGATACGGTGATTGAGCTTTCTTCGAGCCCGCCGGTCAAGGAGGTGCCTGATATGAATGATAAAAAAACGGAAAAAGAATGGTTGAAAGCGATAATGGTTGTGTCCCTAATGATTGTGGGGGTTGTTTCGATCTCCGGAATGGCATTCGCAGAGGAATACGAACAGAGTTTTCTGGATGGTAATTTGGTATTGAAAACGGGTACTATTGATGAGAACAACACTTCGCCTTGGGATGAGAATAAAAATAAATCGGAAATTAAAGCCGATGAGATGGGCGACTACATTGCCTTTAAGTTAAGCAATGACGCATGGTTCTATATTCTTTACGGCACGGAAGAGCATCCCAATAGTATAATGATGGCTACATTCCAACTGCGTTATCTCGGTGGGGCCACCATAATGGACCCACAGGGAAACATCATTGTGGAAAAGATTGGTATCCCGGTGGTAACGGTCTACGGCCACAAATTCTTCAGCTTTATCGAGTTCCAGGATGTGGGCTACCGGGAAAAGAACATGTTCATGGAGGAAGTGGGGGAGGTGATCGGAGCGGATAACGATCTGTGGGATTTCAAAAGAAATCAGACGGGCCTCGGAAACATGGAACATTCTTTCACCTCCACTGAACCGGTAATAAAAGCCCTTGATCTGAACACTTCATGGAATAGAAGCGAAATAGACGTCATCCCTAATGAAGATCCGAATATTATGGGTTTCGATTTCGCCCTGACAGCGGAGAATCTCGAGTACGGCGATGGGAATGGTAACGTTTGGGATCCTGAATTCGTAAACGACAATACTACTGACACCTGTCTCGAAGAGGTGACAATCAGCTTTCATATCGAGGTATCCGTAGAAGAGGGCCTCGAGATAAAGGATATTCCCTGGTACGAGGTGGAAGTGGACTTTAACGGAGGCGAAGACCCAACGATCGGCGACACCAAGAGCGTGGAAAAAAGAGATTTCAAAGGCATCGCCGTGAATGCCGATTACAAGTATGATCATTATATCAAGGGCTGGGATTTCAAAAACGAAAGCAGAAACTCGAAACTCATGCTCGAAAGCTTCACTATCTTTGGGACATTCGTACCGGATATAGTGAACGAATGGTTCGATAAACAGTTCGTAACCGGTATAGAGGGGGCTCTCGGAGTGGCCGAATATGAATATGATAATGCAGGGGAAATGGTTGATGCGGCCATTTCTGATCCCCGTGAGATGCCCGAAAGCGCGACCCTGGTGGCAAAGGAGCATATTACTTTCAAGGATAACTGGCATCGCATGGGTGAGCTTTCGTGGATCAGCGACGTTGACGTTGACGGAGAAACCGACTTCATGTTCTACCAGGTCCACGCCGGGCAGAACCAGCAGGGAATAGGTGAAAATGACGACGGTTTTGGCTATGCTCTTATTATCATGGGCGGTTATATCTACCCCGCCGGTAATGAGATATTCCACGACCCGACCTTCAGCTGCGGGGCGCTCATAATAGAGGGTCTCTCGACGATAAGCCTGAATGTTCTCTCAACCACAGGGGTCTGTCTCCAGTTTGCCGTTGCAACGGTGGCGATAGCTGTGGCGATAACAATAAGCATCGTGAGAAAAAGACGGCGCAAAAAAGATAAGTCATGATGATAGAATAATCGAGGTTCATATGAAGGAAAAGGAATGGGGCAAGGAGTTCAAGAAAGGCGGGATACAGCTTTGTGTCCTTGCCCTTCTCTCCCGGGAACGTAAATACGGTTTCCAGATAATCAAGGAATTGAAGACGGGAACCGATGCTTATTACACACTGAAAGAGGGAACTCTCTATCCTATTCTGCACCGCTTGAAGAAACGTGGATATCTCAACAGTGACTGGGTGGTGGGAGAGGGCAGCCCACCGCGAAATTATTATTCAATCACCGAAAAAGGCAATGAAGCCCTCAAGGCTGCTTTAATACAGTGGGACCTGATGATCGGGGGCACAAAAAAACTTCTGGAGGAATACAGGTGAATTACAAATCAAACGAAAGTACTCCCGAGATAGAGGATTATCTCAAGCGTTTACGAAAGAAGCTTCGCTTCATGTCGAAAAAGACCAAAAATAACGTCCTTGACGAGGTGAGGTCACACCTGCATGAAAGCGCGTTGGATCTCGGTGGTTTGAACAAAAATAACGCAAAGGTCGCTATTGCCAATTACGGTGACCCTAAGGAAATCTCCAAGAGTTACAAGCGCATGTACGGTTACGGAAAGTTCTTATCGGTGGTTTTTATAATTTTGGGATTCGTAATGGGTATTTTGACAGTTCCCCTCTCGGCTCCCGCCCTGAAGCAAGAATTGATTACTTTTAATAACATCTGCCTCATGGGTACTTTGTTTTTAACCACCTTGTTGTTTTTTATTATTATATTATCCGGAGTGAAATTCGGAAGGTGGACGGGTATGCTCGTGGGCTTTGCAGCCTTCGCCTCGAGAGGTTTGACCATGCTTGTGGTAACGAACCTTCCACTCCCTGAGAAAATTGAGATCGTTGCATCCGGGGGTCCCTGTTTTTTCTTCATAATTGTTTCTTTGATGATGCCCGTTTCCGGTTTCGTTGCCGGTAGAGTGTTCATCAAATTCAAGAAAAAGGACGACGATGTAGCCTGGGATTGAGTTTCATAAAAATTAAATGCGGGCCCGTTTAAATGATAACGAGAACGAAGGATAACTGCGATATAATTCTCATCAGCGGGGAGTACTGGGATGATCATCCCCTATCTCCCGTTGGTGTGATAGCCCGGGTACTGGATGATAAGGGATACCGGGTGGGTATAATCGAGCGCCCGGAGACCGATGAGGATTTTACCAAATTGGGAAAACCAAAACTTTTTTTCGGTGTAACATCCGGTTCTGTTGACAGCATGGTCCATAATTATACTCCAATGAAAAGATTGAGAAAGGATGATCCGTACTCCAATATTCATCCCATGCCCGATCGCGCGGTGATCGTATACTGTAATGCCTTGAAACGCTTGATGAAAGGCGTCCAAATTGTGATAGGCGGTATCGAATCGTCTCTCCGACGCTTTGCACATTACGACTACTGGGACAATAAAATAAGGCGGTCCATATTGATGGATTCCCGGGCGGATATTCTGGTCTACGGCAACGGCGAGAAACAGGTTTTGGAGATAGCATCGAGGCTGAAAAACGGAAAAGACCTGATTGGTATAAAGGGAACCTGTGTTCTATCAAGGGACATTGACGAATCGTTCCGGGTGCTTCCATCTTTCAGCGACGTGACAGTGGATCCGGAAAGGTTCTTAGAGATGCAGGCTGCTTTTTCCATTCATCAGAATCTGGCCCAGGAATACAATAATAATTATATTCTACAGTTCGCTTATCCAGAATACACCAGCGCTGACCTTGATGGGATTTTCGGTTTGAATTTTTCCCGAAAGATGCACAGAGATTCACTTCTCAAAGGCATGAAATATTCAGTGGTGACCCATCGAGGATGCATAGGGACATGCTCATTCTGCTCCATTTCCATGCACCAGGGTAATTCGATAATCTCAAGGTCTGAGCAGAGTATATTGAAAGAGATCGAGTCAATATCTTATATACGAGGTTTCAGAGGTTATATCGACGACATGGGGGGGCCATCGGCAAATATGTACGGCATGGATTGTGCTGAATGCAGCAAAGGAGAATGCATCGACTGCCCAAAGTTGGAGAGAGGTCACCAGCGTCTTATATCGCTAATGAAGAAAGCGAGAGCCATTGTCGGGATAAAAGGGATTTATGTCCGAAGCGGTATCCGGCACGACCTGGCCGTTGACAGCCCCGAGTACGTAAAAGAGCTGGTAGCTCATCATATTTCAGGTACACTGAAGGTGGCTCCTGAACATTTTTCCGAAAACGTGCTGCGCCTTATGGGCAAATACAATAATAAATTCGAGGATTTCATCGACATGTATAATGAACTAAGCCGCGGCCGGAAACAGTCTATTAGGCTATACCTGATGATCGGTCACCCGGGCGAAACAATGGAAACTATATCGAAATTGGCGACGCGGATTAGTAAAATGGAGAACATCGAGAACTTTCAATTCTTCACGCCCACACCCATGACCGTATCCACCTGCATGTACTGGACTAGTATGAATCCAGTGACCAAGGAAAAGGTGAAGGTGGTGCATGATTATAACACCAAAAAGAGAATGAAAAGGAAGATACTTTCTGTTATTGGTCATTGATTTTTTTGCATAATAGCTGAATAACCTTTAGACAAAGGATTCTTGACAATCAGAAGGAAACTTATTAAACAAGCAATCATATTGACAATATGTGTCCAAAATTGAAAAATTATTCAAACCTGCCGAAGAAACCTGGCCTAAAGATGAGAGCGCTCTAGATAATGGTTTATATATAAATCACCCAATGGGATATAGTATATTACACGAAAAGCGGAAATATTCTTGGCTAGTTTATACATCCATATTATCGGGAATAATGTCTATTCTCATGGTGCCCTCGCCGTTGTATGGTGGTTGGTTTAATGATAATTTATGTTTCACTGAAATTATTACATTTTTCCTATCCTGTTTATCTATTATTACCGGTGTAGTTGGATTTTCCCTTGTACGGAAAAACCCATTACTATATAAATTGAAAAAAGTCGCAAAAATAGGCATTATACTAGGAGCATTTACCTTTATATTATTTTCAATCAGTGTAATAATTATTATTTTATCATGGGGTCCTATCCATTAGGCATAGTAGTCTGTATCACAGACTTGCATCTTATTATATTCACATCTTCTCGGTTCTCGGTCAATGAGTCTTCTCCTGCCGTTTTTTGTATCGCCAATACCACCAAAACCTTAATATATTGATTTAGACATACCTAACAATTAGGTGGACCTAAATGGGGCTGTCGATGAAGAGAACTAAGACCACATCAAAAAAAATTAAAGAGGAATCAAAACATCAATGCCATGGACCTGTTAGCGAGAATATCGAAGGCCTTGAAAAGATAGTTCTTATCGGAAACCCTAATGTTGGGAAAAGTCTCATATTCAATAAATTGACAGGCGCATATGTCACAGTGTCAAACTACCCCGGAACGACAGTAACAATCGACAAGGGAAAATGTAAGATCGATGGAAAATATTACGGAGTGATTGATTCACCCGGCATGTATTCGTTAATCCCGATAACAGAAGAAGAACGTATAGCTAAATTCATACTTTTAAAAGAAAGACCGAAGATAGTACTTCATGTCATTGATGCAAAGAACTTAGAGAGGATGCTTCCGCTATCTCTACAATTAATTGAAGCAGGCCTTCCGGTGATCGTTGTAGTAAATATGATGGATGAAGCGAAAGAACTGGGAATAAAGATCGATTTTATAGATCTTGAAAAAAGACTAGGTGTTCCTACCGTTCCAATGGTTGCCACCACAGGTGAAGGAATCAATAAGCTTATGGGAAAATTGAAAAGATATTCCCTAAAAAATAAAAGGCAGATCACCTTCAACAAGTTCATCGAATCTTCCGTTAAAGAAATCGAATCCTGTCTAAAGAGGGATTATTCGATTTCGAAACGAGCTATTTCTCTTCTGCTTTTGCAAAAAGACGATGACACAATTCGGATGGTCAAGGAGGAAGAGGGAAAAAGATATGGCCGGATCAATATAATAATCGAGACACTCCTTCAAAATTATAGCCATCCATTGAGTTATATTATAAAATTGAGGTTACAAAGAGAAGCTAATAAAATCATCTCAACATCTATGATAAATGTGGATATTAAAAAGCATACTATAAAAGAAAAGATCAGCAGGGCAATGATAAGTCCGATCACCGGAATTCCGATATTGTTCGTAATATTGTACTTTGGTCTTTATCAATTCGTAGGTGTCTTCGGTGCGGGTACTCTTGTTGACCTGATCGAAGGGACACTATTTGGTGATAAGATCAATCCTATATTGACCGATTTCGTCAGGGACAATATACCTTTCGAATCAATTCAGGATCTGATCGTGGGAGAGTATGGGTTGGTCACGTTAGGTGTGACCTATGCAATCGCTATAATATTTCCCATTGTCGGAACTTTCTTTTTGGCATTTTCGATAATCGAGGACACGGGTTATCTACCTCGACTGTCACTGTTGATAGACAGGTTATTTAAGAAGATAGGGTTGAGCGGTCGAGCTGTGATACCCATGGTACTCGGACTGGGTTGCGATACCATGGCGACCATGGTGACAAGAACACAAGAGACAAAACGAGAACGCGTAATTGCAACATTATTATTGGCTTTAGCAGTCCCGTGTTCTGCACAGCTTGGTGTTATATTTGCAATCTTGTCAGGCCAGCCGCTTGCATTATTTGTTTGGTTCATTGTGATAATGTTCAACTTTGTTCTCATCGGTTTTCTTGCAGCCAAAATACTTCCCGGTGATAAACCTAGTTTTTATATGGAACTGCCGCCGCTGCGTCTTCCCAAGATCTCCAATGTTTTGACCAAAACATACACGAGAATGGTCTGGTATTTCAAGGAGATATTTCCCCTATTCATTATAGCGAGCGTTTTGATATGGTCATTCCAATTGGTAGGACTGTTCAAATATATATTAAAAGGGTTGTACCCGGTTGTGAATCTTTTAGGTCTGCCTGATGAGGCCGCAAAAGCGTTTCTGTTCGGTTTTTTCAGGCGTGATTACGGTGCCGCAGGATTGTTTGAAATACAAAATTCATTGACGATGGTACAACTTACTGTGGCTGCCGTAACTTTGACGCTCTTTGTACCCTGTATAGCACAACTGATGATCATGATAAAGGAAAGAGGACTTAAAACTGCATTATTGATGTTTTTTTTCGTTCTCTTTTACGCATTCGCCATTGGTATGGTTCTTAATCAAATCTTATTGGTTTTGGGAGTTGGATTATGAAATGTACATTTTGTGGATTCGAGTTCAATGAAAATGAAGCGGAGGACGCTTGTAGAGGATGCCCGATAAAAAAGTGTGATATGTCCAGGTGTCCGAACTGCGGATATGAGATTTTACCCGAACCGAAATTGATAAAATTCCTGAAAAGGAGGTTTCAACATGAACATAAGTGAAGCGGCCCAGGAAATGTTAGAAAAGCTATGGTTAGAGATCGTCGAGGATAAAAAAGGGTTCATCGATGTAAAGAAACTTGGTAACACTAACGTTGTCAAGGAACTAGCAAAGACGAGATGCATAACGAAATCAGATAACAGGGTGAGATTTACGCCCAAGGGTCGTAATGAAAGTAGAAAAATTATTCGCAGACATCGTCTTGCAGAAAGGTTGCTCCACGACGTTTTAGAGGTGGGTGAGGATGAGATGGAGTCCGCTGCATGCAAATTTGAGCATATTATCTCTGAGGGTGTCGAAGAGAGCATATGTACCTTATTGGGTCATCCAAAAATATGTCCCCATGGTAAACCCATGCCACAAGGTAAATGCTGTAGAGAAAGAAAGAAGATAACCGAAAGGATCGTATCATCACTTTCAGAATTGAAAAAAGGGCAATACGGGAAAATTGTCTACATTCTGACCAAGAATCATAAAAATCTGCAGAAACTCCTGGGAATGGGTGTGTTGCCCGGAATGACTGTCGAGATAATTCAAAGATATCCTTCCCATGTGTTCCAGATAGGACAAACACAGATTGCTGTAGATACTGATATAGCGAATGACATCTATGTTCGTATCATATGAAAACCGGATAGGTGACCAATAATGATGTATCATATTTGGGAGGTTAATAATTTTTCATAAAAGTATAAGAAGGTGAGAATTAAAATGAGGCGAAAAACAGTGGAAGAATACGTCGAAACGATCTTCGTGCTCGAGAAAAAAGAGGGAGCGGCCCATACCGGAAAGATAGCGGAGGTAATGGGAGTAAAGCCGCCGTCTGTTACGGAGATGTTACAAAAATTACAAGAATCCGGGTTCGTTAAATACAAACCCTTTATCGGTGCCAATCTAACTTCTTCGGGTAAAAACAAGGCACGGAAATTGATGGATCGACACAGGGTCATAGCCGATTTCATAGAGATCCTTGGAGTTGATCGCGAACTGGCCGAGATCGATGCCTGTCAGTTAGAGCATCACGTCAGCGAAACTACCATGCAGAGATTGGAAAAGTTCGTAGAATTCGTGCGGGATTCCCCGCAAGACCCCAGGTGGATGGAACATTTCAAGCATTATCTCAAAACCGGTGTGAAAATCGGATGCGGCTCTTGCATGGAAGAAAACAAATTTGATCCATAGCTAAAAAATAGAGTGAAAACGGGAGTAATATAAACCGTTTTCATCTCTTATCCTTTGGAAGTATCCGGTTCAATTCCGTGTAGTACTTGGTATAAAGGTTGATAATCTCGTGAAAGTTCTCCTCGGTCTTCGAAGTGTTCATCACATGGGAGGCTGTTAGGATGGCTGAGACGATCTCTATTCGGGCTGAACGGTTCAACATTATCTGTCACCTTTTTCTCTCAGAAGTGTTAGGTATATTGGTCCCTGGGCTGTGACAGCTCAATTGAAAGGATTTTTATCGGTTGGTATACCGAACACGGAATCGACGTAAAGTACCCTGGATTTTTTTGTTTTAGTATTGGTGATCTTGAATTTGAAAACGGGTAAATACACCATACTCGTCTTCTTCAACGTTGCACCGAATAATTTTCTCAATTTCTTCTGGATATACTTCTCGCCGATCTTCGGTCTCTCGGTTCCCTTGGGAAGCATTTTCTTCGGAAGATTTTCGAACTGTGCGATCCCGTCAAAGTCCTTTATATTTTCGGCCTTGGCCTGGGTAATGTCGCTGAAATTTATCTTGTCAGTGACTTGAAGCAATTTTCCGGTCATTCCGTGGAAATAGAGGCTCTCGGCTCCTTTTTCCTTGCCTCCAAGTCCGAAAAGCTTCTTCTTCTCAATATCGAAGGATGCCTGTATCAGTGGCAGGTATTTCAGTAACGCCGCTTCCACCACCTCGATCTTCTTGGAGAATAGCTTTTTGCCGTCGTCTTTCAGGTTCTTGTTCGCGAGTTTGGTCGCATCATTCTGGGCAAATATCATCTTTACTACAACAACCTTCTCAACTGCCGGCTTTTCTTTCGGTGCTTTTTTCTCCACTTTTGGAGGTGCCTTCTTATCTTTTGGTTTGGGCTTATCTTTAACGGGAGGTGCAGGCTCTTCTTCCTCTTCAACGAAATCTTCCGAGGCTTCTATCTCGGTACCGCATTTCTCGCAGAACTTTGAGTCCGACTCGTTCATGGCGCCGCAATCAGGACACTCAATTACATCCAACGGTGCACCACAATCATCACAGGAATCACCATCACCCTCGTTATCAATACCACATTCCGGACATTCTACCATTCTATCACCATTCTTATTTTTTATTTTAAAAAGCAATATTACTCGCACAACATATTTGCTTATATATACCTTTTTATGTGTTTTTACCCTTAACAAAATCTTGATTCAAATTGTGCAAAACCAATTGATCCCAATAACACTTCAAATCTCAGAAATAATTTAAATATTACCATTATCTTCATAAAATATTAACACCGCAATGTATTTTTAAACAAGACCGATTTACAATTTATTCCTTCCTCAAGAATCAAGAACGTTCAGATACAGGAAATTGTGAGAAAATGCGACTATTGCTCATACATTCGGACTACATGGAATACGAAACCACCAAGGCCATAAAGAACATAGCAGAGAAGATCGATGAATCCTTGAAGCACCAGAAATGGGATGACGATGTACTCGTTGCCTTCAACGCTGTTGAGAAAGGTGATGCTGATTACATCATGGAGGTCGTGGAAGAAGCTGCGGAGACCATACTCGATGCTGCGGAGAAGGTTGGCACGAATACGGTTTTCCTCTATCCATATGCTCACCTGTCTTCCGACCTAGCCCCTCCCGCCGAGGCTATCAAAGTGGAGAAAGCTCTGCATGAAGAGCTTACGCGGGGTTACTTCAAATTGCTCCGCGCGCCATTTGGCTGGTACAAATCCTTCAAAATATCATGCAAGGGGCATCCCCTTTCCGAGCTTTCCCGACAGATCAGCATTACTGGAGAGGGAATAAAGGAAAAAAAAGAAAAGCTTTCCCAGGCTTTGCGGGCGGAAAAGGAAGCAAAATCTTATTGGTACATTCTCGATCCCGAAGGGGATCTCAACGAGATCTCTTCAGAGGAAGGTGCTATCAAGGGATATAATTTTAAGGGTAAAAAGAATTTGAGGAAATTTGCCCGTTACGAGATAAATAAATCACGGGTTGGAAAGAAGGAACCGCCTCACGTTGGCCTGATGCAGAAACAGGAGATCGCGGACTACGAACCGGGCTCGGACCCGGGAAACATTCGTTTCTATCCCAAGGGCAGGTTCATCAAGTCTCTGCTGGAAGAATATGTGACGAAAAAAGTAATCGAATACGGTGGAATGGAGATCGAATCGCCGTTGATGTATGATTTCAAACACCCGTCCCTGAAAGAATATGTAGAACGGTTCCCGGCAAGGCAGTACAAGATCAAATCACCCGACAAGGAGGTTTTCTTGAGGTTCGCCGCTTGCTTTGGCCAGTTCCTGATGCTGCATGACGCCACCTTCAGTTACAAGCAGCTCCCACTTAAACTTTACGAGATGACCCGGTATTCATTCCGGGTGGAGCAGCGGGGAGAACTCACCGGCCTTCGGCGCCTGAGGGCCTTTACAATGCCGGACTGCCATGCCTTCTGTGCCGATATTCAACAGGCCAAGGAGGAGATGATGGTAAGGTTCGAACTGTGCCGCAGGATACTAACCGATATCGGTTTTGAACTTCCAGAGGGGCTTGAATTAGCCATACGGGTGACAAGGAATTTCTATGACGACAATAAGAAATTCATACATGACATGGTACGGGCATGGGGAAGACCGGCCATCGTAGAGATGTGGAACGACAGGTTCTTCTATTTCGTGATGAAGTACGAGTGGAACTTTGTGGACGCCCAGGACAAGGCATCGGCTCTGAACACCGATCAGATCGATGTGGAGAACGGCAAGAGATACGATATCACCTTTACCGATGAGGACGGTACGAAGAAAAACCCTCTGATAATGCATATGTCTCCCTCCGGCGCCATTGAAAGGGTGATATTCGCCATGCTGGAAAAAGCGTACTTGGAGTCACTTAAGGGAAAGAAGATAATGCTGCCGTACTGGCTTTCGCCCACCCAAGTTAGATTGATCCCGGTCTCCGAAACACATCTGGAATATTGTGAAAAACTGGTGGGTGAAATACCCGGTGTAAGGGTAGATGTGGATGATACAGGAAGAACCGTGGGAAAGTGCATCAGATTTGCCGAGAAAGAATGGATTCCATTCATCCTTGTTATCGGAGACAAGGAGGTATCGTCAAATGAATTGACAGTACGCATGCGCAAGACGAAGGAACAAAGGTCGTTCTCGCTTCAGGACTTTAAACTCCTGTTGGTAGAGGAACAGGGCGGGATGCCTTTCAGGCCTCTTCCGTTACCGAAACACATCTCGAAACGGGTGACCTTCCGGGGATAGTAGAGCTCACGGGAATTTCTACGACGGGTGAGTGCGCGATGAAAACGGAAATAACAAAAGGCGACATAACGAAATTGGAAGTAGATGCCATCGTGAATGCTGCAAATTCCGGTCTAATGGGCGGGGGAGGAGTGGACGGCGCCATCCATCGCAGGGCCGGTCCGGGATTGCTCGAGGAGTGCCGGGAGATCCGCAGGAAGAAATTCCCAAAAGGACTGCCAACCGGGAAAGCGGTCATCACCGGGGGATACGATCTTCCGGTAAAGCATATAATACATACCGTGGGCCCGGTTTACAGCAGGAGAGAGGATCGGTCGGAACTGCTGAAAAGCTGTTTTACGGAGAGTTTGGCTCTGGCGGAGCAGAATAAGCTGAGGTCCATCGCCTTTCCGGCCATCTCATGCGGGATATACGGTTACCCGAAGGATGAGGCGGCAGTCATAGCCAAGGGTGTCATAGCTTCGTTTGAGTACAAGAGTCTTGAGAAGGTGATCATCTGCCTCTTCGACGAAGGGACCTTTCGTATTTTTAATGAAGCCTGATAGAATATTTTGGCGGTTCTCAAAAAAAATATGAATTAGTTGGGGATTTCGAAGGGCTGGATAAAAAAATTTTAATCGTCATAATAATCGTCGTCGTATTCCCCTTCACCATCGTAATAATCGTCGTCATAATCCCCATCATAATCGTCATCATAATATTCGTCATCGTAACCTTCATCATATCCTTCATCGTCGTAACCTTCATCGTATGCTGCGGGACCCTGCGAACCGGGGCCAAATCCCATATCGAAATCATCCTGGAAGGAACTGCCGCCTCGGCTTTCCCCCGATGAGAGATCCTTCTGTTTCTTTTTCTCCCGATTTTTCTTGGAATCCATACGGTCCAATCGAATTATCTTGATCCAGATTACGAACCAGGTTATGGCTGAAAAGGCGATGGCGAATCCCAGGGCATAAGCATAGGGTATCTTGTTTTCGGTATCTTCAACAGTGGCACCAGCAAGGTAGTTGAAGAAACCATGACATAATACCGCGATGATGAAGAAAACTGGTGAAAGCCATAGAGAACCCTTCTTGTGCTTCTTTGCCACTGCTCTGGTGATGCCGTATCCCGCAATGGCTCCCACAGATGCTTGGAGGATAACGACGGATACGGTTCTCAATAACACAGTATTGATAAAAAAATCCATGCCATAGCTGGAGAATACGAAAAGTCCGTAGAGCATCATTTCTGTGGCGGCAAAACCCAACCCCACCACTCCGCCATATATCAGGCCGTCCTCGGCTTCATCCAGTTCATCCCTTACAAAGAAAAGACCCAGGAGTTTCACCGACTCCGCGACAATAGGGGTTAAGATACAACTGACGTAAATGCCGATCATATATTTATCGGAAGCGATGGCGGGATAATTATCCCTCATGTAGACCAGAAAATATCCCCTTGCAAGGATGACCAGTACGACGCTTGCAGTAGCACCCCATAGAAAGGCAGTCCATATCGCCCCCCAAGGCTCTCTTTCGTACTTTTCTGTGAATCGAAGTATCACCACAAGTAAAATTGATGGAAGAAAAGCAATTGCAAAAGTGAGAAGTATCACCTCTGGCTGGGGGCCTGCATATAATGACATTGTACTAGCCTGATTTTTTGAGTAAATACCAAAAAGGTAGAGAGAATATATCCTACTTAATCCTATTTGTTAATTTTGATAGCTCTACGATTATAAAATTTCATATTCACTGGCATAAAGTGCCGCTCCGAATGCGCCAGTCAACTGGGGGTGCGGAGTAACGGAGATAGTCTTTCCCAGATGCCTTTCCAGTATATCAACGATAACATTATTGTATTTGACCACTCCCCCGCTCATGACGATCGTTCCATGGAAAACGTCCATCTCGATCACCCGTCTAGCCACTGATTCAAACGCGCTTCTCGCCATATCCTCGATCCGCTCACCGTTTCGTATTCGCGTGAGTATCTCCGAGGAGGCGAAAACCGTGCAGAAGCTCCCCAGCGCTGATGTGTTATCCGAGCCAACGGCTAGGTCGTTCATTTCCATCACAGGGATGTTCATCCTGAGGGCTATCTCTTCGAGAAACGAGCCCGTACCGGCGGCACATTTGCGGTTCATCCTGAAGTTAAGCAGTTTTCCATCGTTTGATATCTTGATTATTTTAGTGTCCTGACCGCCAATGTCTATAAGTGTAATTGCCTTTGAGAAATTGTAATATGCCCCTCTCGCATGGCAACTTATCTCCGTCTTTATGCTGTCTGCGAATTTCACGTTCCTTCGGCCAAAACCCGTTGCTGTGATATGTTTTATCCGGTTCCGTAGAAGTCCAGATCCCGCAAGCACCCCTTCTAGGGTCGACTCGATGGAATTGGTAAGTACTGCTCCAGAGCGCTCGATATGGGACCCTATTATTTGGTTTTCTCCGTCTATAACGACCATCTTGACATAGGATGTACCTACGTCGATACCCGCATAATAATTAATATCGGACATGATCAACACCGGGAACTACATGGAATTTGTGTAGAAATGGTTATTCATGTAAATAATATTACACATATTTCATTGTTAGTATGACTTTCCAAGACTTCGTGTTTGCTAGCTTCAAGATTCAGCAGAATCGGTCCTTTCAGGCTCCCGTTACACTACGCAGACCCCTTGGCTCTGCTGAGCCTTCGATTCCCTCCGGAAATCTACAGGCTGCGATTCTGCGAACTATGGCAGGTAATGCCCTGTCATGCCAGGCAAATCTTTGATTTGTCGAGGATTGTCAAGCTGCGAATTTCGATATTTTGTCGACCTTCACACCATTGACAATATATGACAAAAAGATTAATAATGTCTACCTTGATTTGGGGTTGTATACATCTTAAATAATATTTTCTTCAAAGGATAATTGACCTAGTTCAGTAAAAGAGGGATATTATGGTAGAAGATAATAAAATAATCCGAAAGAGGATCCTGGCAACCAGGGAAATGAACCGAATTATGGCAGAATATTTTTACGAACTGGATGAGGCCCAGAAAACAGGTAAACAGAAAGTGGCCTGGTGCACCAGCGTCGGTCCCGCAGAGATACTGAGAGCCATGGGTTTTCTCGTCTATTTCCCGGAAAATCACGGTGCTATGCTGGGGGCAACCCGCATGGCAACCGATCTCATACCTTACGCCAATGCCCTAGGGTATTCTCCCGAAATCTGTTCGTACCTCACCTCGGATGTAGGTGCATATGTAAAGGGGGTCACGCCACTCGCCATAGCCTATAAGGGCATTGAGGCGGTTCCAAGGCCTGACGTGCTGGCTTACAATACCAACCAGTGCCGTGATGTGAAAGACTGGTTAGCATGGTACTCTAGAGAGTTCAATGTTCCCATTTTGGGCATTACCACCCACAGGGGTGTCACAGATGTTAGCAAAGCACATATCGATTCAGTTGCCTGCCAGATGGAAGCAATGATAGAGCCTCTTGAAAATATCTCGGGCACCAGCTTCGACATTGACGAGTTGAGAAGGGTATTATCACTTTCCCGCCAGTGCTCGGATCTCTGGAAAAAAGTGTTGGATACGGCGAGCGCGGTTCCTGCACCCTGGACCTTTTTCGACGGCACGATCCATATGGGCCCTGCGGTGGTCCTCAGAGGAACGCAGATGGCCGTTGACTACTACAAATTGTTGTTAACTGAACTGAACGAAAGGGTGGAAAATAGTGAAGCGGCGGTGGAGGGTGAGAAGTTCCGGCTCTACTGGGAAGGAATGCCAATATGGGGTAGATTGAGGGGGAATTCAGAGCTTTTTTCGGTCAATAGTGCCTGCGTCGTTGCATCGACATACTGCAACAGTTGGATATTTTCTGCATTCGATCCCTCGAATCCTTTCGAGAGCATGGCAAGAGCCTACACCGAACTTTTCATCGTACGATCGGATAAGGCTAAAGAGGAATATATCAAAAAGATGCTTGATTTCTTCAAGATCGATGGAATAATATTCCACGATGCCAAGACATGTCCGAACAATTCGAACAATCGGTACGGCATGCCCCGCAGGCTCGAAGAGGAAACAGCCGTACCATCGCTCGTTATAAACGGTGACCTGAATGATATGAGATGCGTGTCCGACGAGCAGCTCAAGACCAATATCGAAGCGTTCATAGAACAACTAGAGGAGAAGAAATGATATGCTGGACGCACTTTTCAAACCGGCTTCGGTGGCCATTATCGGCGCCTCTACTAAAGAACTTTCCATCGGCAACCGTATAATAAAAAATTTACAGGATTTCGGCTATCAGGGACCCATCTACCCGATAAATCCAAAGGCAGACGAGGTAAGGGGCATAAAGGCATATGGAAATATTTGCGACGTACCCGGTGAGATCGATCTGGCGCATATCGTGATCCCCAACAAGTACGTACCCTTTGCAATTGACGACTGCGGCAAGAAGAACGTGAAAACGGTCATTATAAATACGGCTGGATTCAAAGAGATCGGGGGAAAGGGCGCGGAACTTGAAGAACTGGTAGTCAATAAGGCGAGGGAGCACGGTATCAGGGTATTCGGCCCCAACTGCCAGGGAATAATCAACACCGATCCGGGGATCAGGGCCTACTGCAATTTCACATTTACGAAACCGGAAGCTGGCGGTATATCCATAGTTGCCCAGAGCGGTGGAGTGGGGGAAGTAATCAACCAGCGTTTCTCCGAGCTGGGCGTAGGGATCAGGATGTACGCCTCCAACGGAAACGCCTGTGATATTTCCATTCCGGAGATTCTACAGTACTGGGGTCGTGATGATGAAACCCGCGTCATAGTTCTATATGTTGAGAGTATTGCAGATCCGAGTAAGTTCATGGAGGTGGCGAGAGAGGTGGCGGCAAAAAAACCGGTCCTGGGTATGAAAGCGGGTCGTACAGAGGAAGGTGCTAAAGCGGCTTCGTCCCATACCGGTGGTCTTGCGCGTATGGAGATCACCACCGAGTTGATGTTCAAAAAAACCGGAATAATAATTTTCAGAGACGAGGAGGAACTTTGCCAGGCTGCAGCGGCCTTCGCCACTCAACCGATCCCACGTGGAAAATCAGTTGGAATGATCACGAATACCGGAGGGCCCGCGATAATCGCCACCGACGAGCTGATCGAAGCGGGATTGAAAATACCTAAGCTTTCCGTGAGAGCCAAGGCGATCCTCACAGATCAATTGTACTCGGCGGCTTCCATAAACAACCCCATTGATGTTCTCGCCACGGCAAATGCAGGGCATTTCAGGGCAGCTATGGATGTACTGATGGAAGAAGAGACCATTGACAGCTTGTACATTAATTTCGTAACGCCGTTTTTTGTTGACAACGAAAGCATAGCGCATGAGATAGTGGAGGTCAACCTTCTAGGGAAAAAACCAATCGTATGTAATCTAATGACCGACAAGCGTCAATGGGTTGGAACATTGAGGATACTGAAAGAAGGGAACGTGCCTTGCTACGCCTTCCCGGAGACAGCCGCAAGAGCCCTTGTGGCCCTGACCCGGTACGGGGAAATACGTGCTCGAGAAGTCGGCGAGGTTCATATATTCGAGGATGTGGACATGTCCCTGGCATTGGAGATCATCAGATCGAAGAAGGAGAGCGGATACATCTCCCAGGCCGATGTGAATGGGTTGCTGGATTCTTATGGTATTCCCGTTGCACCATGGAGCTTAGTCGATAATGCTGACGAAGCGATGAAGGCCGCGGAAAAGATCGGTTATCCAGTGGTAGTGAAAGTCGATTCCGAAGAAATCGTGCACAAGAGTGATGTTGGAGGTGTCGCGGTTAACATAAAGGAGGAATCAACCCTGCGCTTGACACTGAATGAGATGTCTGATAAATTTTCCTCGTTGAGATATAAATTTTTTATCCAGAAGTTTCTATCAAGCGGTAAGGAAGTCATCGTGGGGGCAAAGAAGGAGGAAGGACTCGGGCATCTTATTATGGCAGGAACGGGCGGTGTGCTGGTGGAACTTTTAAAGGATGCATCCTTCGGTATCGCACCTCTGACCGGAGCCGAAGCTGCGGAGATGCTCGCTTCACTGAAGCTTTACCCGATACTTTCGGGTTTCAGGGGACAGGCAGGCGTCGACATCGGAAAGTTGATCGAGATAATACAGCGCGTATCTATGATGGTCACTGAACTGCCGTCGATAGTTGAAATGGACCTGAATCCAATATTCGCTTTCGAAGAGGGACGACAGCCGATAGTGGTGGATGCGAGAATAAAAATATAGAGGCATGAAAATGGCCGGAAACTGGCTGAACCTGGGCGAGATGATCGCCGTGAACGCGGAGAAATATCCCGATACCGTGTGCCTGAAAGATATCAACCGGTCATATACATATCCGGAGATGGACCGTCGTATAAACAAACTCGCTAACGCAATGCTCGATCTGGGTCTTAGAAAGGGTGATAAAGTGGCCTTATTAGTGGAAAACTGCATAGAGATATGTGAGTTGTACTTCGCCGCCTGCCGCAACGGGATCGTGGTGGTTCCCATCATGTTTCGGCTGATCAAAAACGATATCGGGTACATTCTCGAAAATTCCGAGGCGAAAGCGCTTTTCGTACACAATGAATTCATCCCGAACCTGCCGGAACTTTACATTCCCAAGGACAAGCGAATAGTTGTGGGAGGTCCCGCCGAAGGCTGGGAGGATTATGACGACTTTTTGGAATCGGGAGCGCCGGACATGCCAGAGGTTGATGTGACCCCGCAGGACACCTGGATAATGCTGTATACATCGGGAACCACGGGTGTTCCCAAGGGTGTTGTAAGATCCCATGAGTCCTACATTGCTTTCTATCTTATTAATGCAATCGATTTCGGTTTCAGCCACGGCGACATGTGCCTGAACATCATGCCGCTATGCCATGTAAATTCCACTTTCTTCACCTTTAACTTTACGTACATGGGCGGCTCCTTCTACGTACATCCCGCCCGGTCTTTCAAACCACTGGAGATATTGGAGATCATCGAACGTGAACAAATTAATTTCATTTCATTAATACCAACCCATTACAATATAATTCTCAACGCACCCCGGGAACAAGCCAAAGGATTCAACGTTTCCAGCATCAAGAAACTGTTATGCTCGTCGGCTCCCGTTTCACCGAAAATGAAAGGAGATATATTGAATTTCTTCAAAGGTGTGGAATTATATGAGGGTTACGGATCCACCGAGGCTGGGATCGTGACAACACTTTTTCCTAAAGAGCAGTATACAAAGACGGGATCCATAGGTAGGGAATCCGCGGCAACGGCCGTATTGAAATTGCTTGACGAGAACGGGAAACCGGTTCCTGTGGGAGAGGTAGGAGAGCTGTACTCTTATGGCCCTATGCTCTTCGACAGATACTGGAAGCTTCCGGAGAAGACCACTGCTTCTTTTTCTGGTAAATTTTTTACCGCGAGAGACCTGGCAAAGCGGGATGAGGACGGTTACTACTATATCGTTGACAGAAAGGACAATATGATTATCACCGGCGGGGAACACGTGTATCCCACGGAAGTTGAGATTATTATTTGCAAACATCCTGCAGTTTACGACGCAGCCATCATCGGCGTACCGGATCCGAAATGGGGTGAAAAAGTGGTAGCCATTGTGATACCGAAGGAAGGCAAGGCCATCACAAGTTCCGAAATGATCGATCACTGTAAGGGCAAGATGGCGGGTTACAAAAAACCCAAATCGATCTATTTTATCAAACCCGAGGAGATGCCGAGGACGGGAACAGGAAAAAAACTGCATCGAAAACTCAGGGAAAAATTCTTCTAATCATAAAAAATTTCAGAATCTTGGGGGCTGTATTCATGGATGAAATAATGAAATTTGCAATAATTGGCGCCGGACCCATCGGCGGTATTATGGGTGCCTACCTTGCCAAAGCCGGTCACAAAGTGATACTTGTGGACATTCTGAAGAACCATCTGAGCGAGATAGCAAGAAACGGACTCAAGATCACGGGGATCGTGGAGATGACAGTCCCCTTCCCGGAAGAAAACCTCTGTTTGGGAATCGATGAGTTGGCAGGCCGGGAACTCGATGCCGTTTTTATTTCGGTCAAGGCTTCCGTTATGCCGAGAATACTACCCTTGATCAAACAGGTTGTACCTGCGGGAATCCAAATGATAAGCCTCCAGAATGGACTCGATACGGAAGAGGTTATTGCAGAAGTTTTTGGAAAAGAACACACTCTTCGGATTGTGGTTAACTACGCTGGGAACCTTGCAGGAAACGGGACCGTAAGAATCTCTTTTTTCAATTCCCCCAATTACTTAGGAACCATCGATCCCGCTGCAGATGAGCGTGCAGGAGAACTGGCAAAGATCATCACTAAAGCGGGTTTAGATACCGCCTTTACCACGGAGATCAAGAAACACGAGTGGACGAAGACGATATTGAATGCAGCTTTGAGCCCGGTTTGTGCCCTAACCAGAAGAACCATGAAACAGATGATGGAGCTTAAGGACACCAGATCACTGGCCGAAGCGATACTGCGGGAAGGAATAGAAGTGGCCAAAGCCAATGGTATCGCATACGATAAAGATTTTCTCGAGTTGTGCATGGGCTATCTTGACAAGGCGGGTCATCACAAAACATCCATGCACGTGGACCTTGAACGAGGGAGTCCCACCGAGATCGGATTTTTGAATGAAAAGATCGTTGAATACGGCAGGGCCAAGGGGATACCGACACCTTACAACTCTACCATAACATCTCTCATCAGGGGATCGGAACTGCCTGAACATCAGGTGTAGAAAAAATAATTACACCCGGGAACATTTTAGAAAACTTTAGTGGATCCTTAAGAACTGGCCCCGGTCAATATCATTTTGTAGTAACCAGAGACCCCTCCAACAGGTCCAACGATATCTTTTTCGGACCGGCTCCGAACAATTCGACATTCAACACAATGGTATTACCAGTGTAATTGACTTCGAAATTCTTAAGGCATGAGCTGTATACGGAATGTTTCTTCCCACTCCCCTTCAGAACCTTTCCGTCTTCCCGTATCAGCCCGATCGCCTCCAGTTGGGCCACCTTCTTGTAGCACGTGGCAAAGGGTATGAAATAGGTAAAAGCCATATCCTTGACGCTCATGCTTTTCTTAGCGGTTCCAGTGATGATCTTAAGACAGTAATCATCTGCTAGCAGTTGGGCCATGGCTAATTCCTTTATCTGGATATTTTCCCTTACGTCGATTGTTGTCTCGATTTGACTCATTTGGATTCTCCATTATTTAAACGGTAAATCCCCCTCTGATAATAAACATTGATTTAATCGTATATAAGGGATGATGCACAATAACAAGCCGTTATTTCAAGAGGTGAATCCTAGACATGAGAATTGGGTCAAAAATTTGGGCATTCGCCTATAAGAGAGCGACCCATTGTTATATCACAATGGTGTCGAAATCCTACTTTGAGGCGACTCCTAGTTCCCTGATTGGTAAATCATAGTTTGAAAAAAAAGTTTTATCTATGCTGATACATATCTCCCGGTCATTCAATCAGGAGCTGAGCACATAAAGATGCGTGACTTCATCATCCACGAGCCGGATAATATAGGGGGAGCGTGCAGCTTACTTTTAGAATTCGGTACTCAAGCGAGGATAATCGCTGGCGGGACCGATTTATTAGTGGACCTCAAGCAGCACAACATAGAGATCTCACATCTGGTTTCGCTGGCGAAGATCGGCGGATTGAAGAGTATCACTACCATTGGTGATGAGATTCGAATAGGTGCGCTGGTATCATTGAATGAAGTGGCTGAAAGCCTAACAGTTAAGAAGCGATTGAGGGCTCTTTGCAAAGCCGCAGCTTCCATGGCTTCCAAGCAGATCAGGAACCAGGGAACTATCGGAGGCAATATCGCCAGTGCGGTTCCCTCTGCCGACCTTCCCCCTGCACTTCTCGCCGCGGGAGCACATGTCATCATCACCAGTGGAGAAAGTGAACGGAAAGTTCCCATGAGTAACTTTTTTTACGGCCCGAGGAAAACGGTTCTCGCGGTTGGAGAGATACTCACCCAAGTAGTCATCCCATCTATCGGTAAAAAAACCGCTATCATTTATAAAAAATTCAAGTTGAGAGGCGCTAATGCCCTAGCCGTTGCGTCAGTAGCAACGAGGATTACCGTTGCAGGGAATTTAATCAAAGAAGGCCGGATAGTATTGGGGGCTGTTGCACCGGTACCAATGATCGCGGAGCTGGCATCCGAAATGCTGGCAGGACAAATCCCATCCCATAACCTTTTTTTCAGGGTGGCGGAGGCAGCAGCAGCCGAAGCAAAACCCATATCCGACATCCGGGGATCCAGAGAATACAGGAAGGAATTAATACAGGTATTGACCAAACAGTCACTTGATGAAGCTTTCAAGCGTGCCACCGGAGGAGGTGATTGATTGTACAGGCTTATCACATTGAACGTTAACGGGGACCTGCGCACAGTTGCCGTTAAGCCAAACACCACTCTTCTGGACGTTATCAGGGACAAACTGGATCTGACCGGCACCAAGAAGGGATGCGGGCTTGGCGTATGCGGGGCCTGTACCGTGCTGGTTGATGGCGAGACCATGTCCAGTTGCCTGCTCCTTGCTGCAAATATGGAAGGAAAATGCATCACAACCATCGAAGGTCTGGAAGAGAAAGGGAAACTCTCGGCGGTACAAAAATCCTTCATACACAGCGGTGCGATACAATGCGGATACTGCACACCAGGCATGGTTATGAGTGCCAAGGCCCTCATCGACAAATCCCCAAATCCCACCGAGGCAGTGATCAAGGAAGCACTTGGTGGAAATCTCTGCCGTTGCACCGGATATGTAAAGATACTGGATGCGGTAAAGAACTGGAAAACGTACAGTGAGCTGGACGAGCCGGAAATGAAGGAATACGACCTGGAAGATTACAAGGTTGTAGGAAAGAGTCTACCGCGTTATGACGCAAGGGACAAGGTAACGGGTAGGGCGAAATACACTGCAGACATCGTTTTACCTAAAATGCTTCATGGAAAGATACTTCACAGCACGATCCCTCACGGCCGGATCATTAGAATAGACACTTCAAGGGCAGAAGCTCTGCCTGGTGTAAAAGCAGTGATTATCGGCAAGGATGTTCCCGACAGACAGTACGGTGTGAGTCCGCCCCGCTACGATGAGTACGTGCTTGCCAAGGATAACGTCAGGTACGTGGGAGATGAGGTAGCCGCCGTGGCAGCCATAGACGAGGAGACGGCCGAGCGGGCGCTGGAACTTATTGAAGTGGAGTACGAGGAACTACCAGCGGTATTCGACGTTTACAAGGCAATGGAAGAGGGTGCTCCGCTGCTTCACGAGCGTTATCCCAACAATATAAACACGAGTGTGGACCACCATTTCGGGGATGTGGACAGGGGATTTCAGGAAGCTGACTACATAAAGGAAGAAAGTTTCACAGGCAATTTTACCCAGCAGGCACCTCTTGAGCCCCACGCGTCCATTGGCGATTGGCAGGACGGACTTTTAATACTCCATTCGGCGACCCAGGTACCACATTACGTCCATTACATGCTGGCCAACGTTTTCGACATGCCGCTTGGGAAGATAAAAGTTATACGACCGACCGTGGGCGGCGGCTTTGGAGGCAAGGCCGAGACCACTCCCCTGGATCTCATTAGCTGCGTGCTCTCGAAAAAGACCGGCTGCCCGGTGAAGATGGTCTATTCCAGAAAGGAGATGTTTCTTCATAACCGCGGCAGGCACAAACAGTACATCAAGATGAAGCTGGGAGTCAAGCGAAACGGAGAGATCACGGCGTTTGAAAGCAAGATATTCCTGGATGGGGGAGCGTATACATCCTTTGGGATCGTAACGGTATACTATGCCGGGAGCATGATACCCACTCTCTACAAGATCCCCAATTACAAATACACCGGCCGGAGGGTGATGACTAACAAACCGGCCTGCGGTGCATTCCGTGGACACGGCTCCCCACAGCCCCGTTTCGCATTCGAATGCCTGTTGAACATGATCTGCGACGAGTTATCCTTAAACCCGGTGGAGGTCCGGCGAATAAATTCCATGGAAGCTGATTATCATACATGCAACGACCTGGACATCAGGAGCTGCCGTTATAAAGAAACTCTGCTTCAGGCTGTGGAAGAATCGGGTTTCTCGGAAAAGTACGGTCAACTTAATGATGGACATGGGATAGGTCTGGCCAGCGGTGGTTTCGTTTCGGGTGCGGGTTACACAATATACAGGGGACAGGTACAGCAGCACTCGCAAAAGCCAAGGGAACCTTTCCAGAAGAAATCTATTTTCCCCCACGCCAACGCCATTATCAAGATATCCGAGGACGGCACACAGGCGGTGCTGTTCATAGGTGCCGCCGATATCGGACAGGGCTCCGATACTATTCTCCCCATGATAGCAGCGGAAGCACTGGGACTGCCAGCCGACAGGGTTCGGATACGCTCAGAGGATTCGGACATCAGCCCCATCGATCTCGGGGCATACTCATCGCGCATCACTCTCATGGGCGGTAACGCGGTGAAGCGGGCGGCGGAGGACGTTCTTGCAAAATTATTCCCCGTAGCGGCTAGGCTTATGAATTGTTCTCCCGAAGAATTGAAGGCATCTGATGGCTTTATTTTTTCAGATAAGGACGACACAAAATCCATGGAATGGGCGGAGGCGGCGCGTAAATACTTCAACGATAATTCGTCGCTAATTGGCACTGGGTGGTACAAGCCGCCCGAGGGCCTGGGTGGAGATTACAAGGGAGCCACAGTGGGAACCTCTCCCGCATATTCCTTCAGTACCGCCATCTGCGAGTTGAATGTGGATATTTCCACGGGCAAGGTGGATGTAAAAAAATTCTGGGATTACCACGACTGCGGGACTCCGGTAAACCCCATGTCCGTGCACGGCCAGGTGGAAGGGGCGGTTGTGATGACCACCGGCGAGGCACTGATGGAGGACATGGTCTACAACGACAGGGGCGAATTAGTTAATCCGAACCTACACGAGTATCTGCTGATGACGATCAAGGACACGCCGGAGATATTCAGCGGTATTGTGGATTCGTATGAGGAGGAAGGACCTTACGGCGCCAAAGAGGTAGGGGAAGGGGCAACGGTGCCGATCCTTGGAGCGGTGGCTCATGCAATCAAGGATGCTACAGGGGTATGGATAACAGACCTACCCATTACGCCTGAGAAAATATTGAAAGCGTTGAAGGAGAATTATTGAAATATTCGTGTTTTCATACATTATGATTGTTTCAATTTCACATAAATACTTGCAGTAACATTTTTGTCCCTTTGCACGATATCAAATAGATTTGGGTAAGCTTTGATCAATTTGGACAACTGCCGGTGTCCGTACGTTCGGGGGTCAAAACCCGGATCGATTTTTCTTAAGGATTCACCCAACCTGGATAGATGAGCCCATTCATCCTCCTGAACCGCATTGTCATAGGCATCGATCAATAATTTCTTCAATTTCGGATCAATTTTCGTCATTGTCTTTTTTACTTGTGCTTTCGTTTTGCCTTTAAAACTTGGTAGAATCGTTTCTCCAATAATATTTTCCGTATATACAAAAATATCACAGGATTTTACAAACGCTTTGGGCGTCTTTTTTTCTCCAATACCAATAACAAATGAGCCCTCTTCCCTAATCCTGGTTGCCAATCTTGTAAAATCGCTATCACTTGAAACTATGCAGAACCCTTGGACGGTACCTTCATGCAGAATGTCCATGGCTTCAATAATCAATGCACTATCTGTCGCATTCTTTCCTGTCGTATAGCAGAACTGTTGTATCGGTTGTATTGCGTGGACGTGGAGGGTTGGTTTCCAACCCCCCATATTCTGAGTCGTCCAGTCACCATAGATACGTCTAATGGTTATAGTGCCATATTTTTCAGTTTCCCGTATCATTTTTTCAATAAGTTTCGGTTGAGCGTTATCTCCATCAATTAACATGGCTATTCTATGTTGAGTCGGGGTTTCCCCGTTCAATGAATTCTTCATATCTTCTCCTCCAATTAATGTTTTTGTTAAGTAATCCACTTCACGCATTATCTTCCACGTATTGTACATTAAAGTATTTCTTAGTATATATCGCATGTGTGCCTCTTTTTAAAATTTTCTTTTTTAGTCGAATTTTCAAGGATTTGGTTGCTGTTACAATAGGCAAAAATAATACCGCATACATGGTAATCAATATCAATCGTTTCTTAGCAATACCCTTTCTGAACACACCGCAGGAAACCATATTTCCTGATAAGATCTTCGTAAAGAAATACCCATTTTCCCGTATACTCTTTTACCTCTCGACGCCAAGTTCCATTGAAAGCCCATGGTTTTTTCCAGAAAGAATTTATAATATCCTACCATTGAATGACCATGCACCAGACCGACAAGGATCCCCGGATAGCCGTTGCAGAACTGGCTTTAAGGAAGTTGAAAAACAATATCTTTTCGAAATCGAAGTTCAAGATACCCTTAAGCCGAAACCAGACCAATGAACTTCTTTCGAACATAGAATCGCAGATCATGGTTCTGAAATTCAGTTATATGGAGCCGGTCGATCTCGCCAGTAGCGACATCACAGCAGGTATTATCGAGAACGTAAAGAAATTATATCTAGTATACCGTGAGCGGATGGAGAGGGACATGTCCGATATGGCACGGGCCAATCTACTCTGGTCATTTCGCGTCTTTTCCGGACTGCCACGGCGTTTCAAGATCAAGCGAGAGGAACCTACCAGTGGAATCGACATTGTGGCGGTCCAGGTGAGAAATATTGCCAAGATCGGAAAATTATACCGGACAAGATGTTCTGCGGGACCCGCTGACATGACCATCATGACGAACATCGAGGGATTGAAGGCCGGGGATACTCTCGCAGCGGCATTCCTGCCTCCCGCCGTGGTTGGGGGTGTCGTTAGCGAGGCGATGTTCCTTGGAGCTGAAAGGTTGGAAACGGAACCGGGTGCTTTTCTCGATTATTCTATTAGAGATACGAAGGAAGCGGACGGGATACTGGTGGGCGAGTTTGGGAAGAGGAAATGATGTGAATCATATGTATGAAGATCTAAACCTGAATAACCTACCGGATGGAAAAGAGAAGATATGGCATTATCTGGATTTTGCAAAATTTATGTTTTTGATATCGGAAAAAAAGCTACACTTTAGTAGTGCAGAGCAATTAACCGATGATTTTGAAGGCTCGCTTCCAAAGCAAGATGTGGAAGATAGAGACGAGCAAATAAGACGCATTTGTAATAATAATAAAAATGAAGAAGAGGTAGAGAAGATAATTGATCGAAACCGAAATTTATCAAGACAATTCCGTAAGTATATGCATTTAAATTGTTGGCATTTTAATGAAGATGAATCATTAGCTATGTGGAATTTATATTCAATGGCTGAAAGAGGTATTTGTATACAATCTACAATTGATCGCTTAATTGAGTGTTTCAAAAAGGAAGAAAAATATTATATCAGCCTTGGAAAAGTTGAATATATCGATTACTCCAAATGGCAAGGTCGTATCGGATTTCCAATTCAGAGATTCTTATTAAAAAGAAAAAGTTTCAATTTTGAAAATGAAATTAGAGCTTTGACCCCTGGAGGGGGACGTCAACCTACTGAAGAGCATCTAAGAGGAAGGGGGATCGACATACCCATAGATATTGAACTATTGATCGAAAAGGTATACATTTCTCCGCAGTCTCCTAACTGGTTTTTTAGGTTAGTTAAATTGATGGTTCAGAAATTTGATCTGACCATTAAAGTGCACAGGTCTAAAATGAAAGATGATGCCCTGTTTTAATTATAGAGAGTGATAATTGTATTTCCCCGGTCCTCTATGCTCGGGCTTACTGTCACGCGCACATAAGTACCTTTAACCCTTGAAAGACTGTTTGGAGGGGTTTCTCTCACGCTTTCACTGGCAAATAGGATAATAAATCAGTTGATGAGCTTTTAGTCACTCGTTGGCCGGGTCCTGCCGCCATCATGCTCGCATATGTATAAGTTCGAGATCGAATTCATCTTCTATTTCAGGGATCATCACATCCCATATTCTGACACAGAGATACCAGTCGGTGAACTCTTCCTCTTTTGACTGGGTGAGACCGAATATTTCCGGCCGGTTCATTCGCTCCATATAGGGCAATATGAATATTTCCAGTAATGCCCCCTTTTTCATGGGCCACAGGTAGATCTCCACACCTACCCGCTGTGATTCGCAGTCCATTTCGCGATAGGAAAGCATGTTTCGTGCAAATTCGCTGAAAACCAGATCGCGGATGGAATGCACGTTTATTGGGCATTTACTCAAGAGCGTTTGAATACGGCCCGGCGGTTTCTTCTGCTTCATGAGGCTTATTATCTTTTTATTGACGGCAATTAAAAGTATACCTTTCCCCTCGTTCTTCGTATTGTATTTTATCACCGATAAACCCAGGGCCGCCATGAAATCTCTCAATTCCAAACCCATCTTTTCGACATCCATTTTTTTAACAAGATATCTTCCGTAGGGGTACGCATGCCTCCGCATGGCGGAGTTATGCTGCTGTTCGTATTTAATCTTTTATATAATGCAGGATTCATTCGTGGGAATCCTGTTAAAATGTAGTAAACTACCAGCCCCTAAAGGAGCTGGCGTTTTGCGCGTAGTGCCGTTAATTCTAAGCAAAGTCTGTCAACGAGGTTTGACCGGATAGGCTGACAGTCTTCCTTACATTGAAGTATTCGTAGTC
>Ga0187827_10001509_pt1 | contig 34049 bp, 29 predicted proteins | sample ETNtaG_39_FD_167969 | JGI IMG/M metagenome (GOLD analysis project Ga0187827, IMG submission 167969) | Marine microbial and viral communities from oxygen minimum zone, Eastern Pacific Ocean - ETNP2014_SV_150_PacBio MetaG (Illumina Assembly) | ecosystem: Environmental > Aquatic > Marine > Hypoxic...
TATTTTTCGAGACATTTCGCCGAACGACAACGTGATTTCGCACCTAATCGCTGTCCAACAGCGCGGCATCATACGTTATCTCTAGTTGTAGAGAATAACTCGTTTTGGTAACAGAAGAATTACGGCACTTGCCGTAAATAATCCGCCACGCGAACAGGCGACTGAATTGCTTCAATCGCCTGCATGAAATCTCTGCCTGACGGCTATTCTCACCCAGAGATATTTACTTACCCCATGGCCTTTTCACTCGAATCAGCATTTGATTCTCTTGCAGCAAAAAATGTGCCAATAGCACCGTTACTCTTCTTCACCTGACTGGCGGGATGCGATTACCCGTTTTGCCTCGTGAGCCGGAACCGGCTCGTAGTGATCCATCACGGCGGTAAAGTCACCTTGAGCATGAGTCAACGACCGAAGATCGGCGGCGTACCTCTGCATCATTGATGCCGGAGCCTCTGCTGCAATTTCAGTAAGACCATTGCCTTTAGGTTCCATGCCCTCGATACGTGCACGGCGGGTGTTAAGATCACCCATCACATCACCAGCACTGGAATCGGGCGCAAGAATCTTCAGCTTCATTACCGGCTCAAGAAGCGTTGGCTGTGCATCTCGAACCGCCTGCCTGAATCCCATACTTCCTGCGATTTCGAACGCCATACCTGACGAGTCGACCGAGTGAGACGAGCCATCGGTAAGCATCACGGCGACATCGACAACTGGGTATCCGGCGACGACTCCATCAACTGCTGCGTTCCGAATGCCCTTTTCGACTGCCGGGATATAGTCCTTAGGCACATTCCCGCCAACGACCTTCGATCCAAAAGTAATTCCATTGCCGGTCTTACCAGGCGAAACTTCGAGAACAACGTGACCGTATTGACCGCGTCCGCCGGACTGCTTTCGGTGCTTGTAGGAGACGGATGTTTGTCCACCGATGGTCTCCCGGTAAGGAATGCTGGGCAAAGCGGTTTCCAGATTCACATCGAACTTGCGTGCGATGCGCTCGATTGCCAGATCGACGTGAATGTCGCCGAGCCCGTGAAGAACAGTCTCAGAAGTATCGGCGTTCCGCTCGATTTCGAGTGTCGGATCTTCTTCGGTCATTCTCGTTAGTGATTCCGCCATTTTGTCGAGGTCGGACTGTGCCGCCGGTGTGACTGCAAGTGCGAATACTGGGATGGGTAGGTCGACTCCACCGAGTTTGATTCCATTCGCCTTGTCACAGAGCGTGTCGAAGGTCTCTGTGTGGTTCAAGCGTGAGATAACACCGATGTCACCACGAACCACTGAGTCGACACCCTCGGTTTCTTTTCCAACTGGCTGGTAGACCTGACCAACTCTTTCCGACTCGCCTTTATTGGCGTTCCAGAGTTGAGCGTTTGAATTCAGTGTCTCGCCGTAAACCCGGAAGTAAGAAAGCTTGCCGACAAATGGATCAGCCGATGTCTTGAATACTAGGTTCGCCTGTGCACCGCCTGGTATGTCCGGAGCCTCGACATCTTCGGGAGATGGAAGAAGGTCCATAATTGCATCGAGCAGCTCTGAGGAACCAAGATTCGCTGATGCGGATGTTGCGAAAATCGGAATAATGTCCCGGCTCATCACACCGGCCTTCAAGCCGCTATTGATTTCGCCGGTCGATAGCTCTTCCCCGTCGAGATACTTCATCATCAGGTCGTCATCGGCCTCGGCGATTGCCTCAATAACGGGTTCAGCAAGTTCGCCGGTTGTAACCGCACTGAAAGCTTCGGCGTCGGCATCAACATCTTGAACTGGCACACATTGTCTACCCCACGATTCGGAGATCTCAGCGCAGGTCTGTTCGAACGATGTGTTTTCGCGATCAAGTTTGTTTACAACGATCGCAGTTGGAATTCCCTGATCCTGAGCTACATTCCATGCCTGTTGGGCGCCAACTTCGATTCCCGATGCTGCTGAAATGACCAGAAGAATCGAATCGGCTACTCGAACAGCCGAAAGCATATCGCCACGAAAATCTGGATACCCGGGAGTGTCAAGAAGATTTACCCGGTGTTCTTTCCAGGGACATGGAAGTACGGAAAGCTGAATGCTTGATCCGCGACGCTGCTCTTCAGGCTCGTAGTCAGAGAGGCTGGTTTTGTCATCGACGTTGCCCTGCCGGGTTGTTCCACCAGCTGTAAAGAAAAGGGCATCAACGAGTGAGGTCTTGCCTGCACCGTTGTGCCCCACGAGCGCAACGTTTCGTATCTGTCTTGTTTGCAAATTAGCCATACCGCGCGTCTCCGTAATCCGAGGTGATATGGACGATTTCTGCCCCGGTTTAATAGGATCGAGTTCGCTATGGCAGGGATGTTAGCAGGAGATTTGCAAATTTGGCTGAATCTGAACTTAGCGGGGCATGAAATAGCGGAGGTATTCGAGCCGTCCTAGCACGATAGGCCGTTCTGATTCAGATCACTCCAAATGTCTTCACAGAATCCGACTTGGCGAGATCGTGACTCGAGTTCAGGATGACGGTCCAACTCATTGTTGAATCAGGCGGTCTTCCCTTCTTCGGGGTGGGAGCTCGAGTGAAGCTAGATTACAGCTTACGACCAAGTCGTCAGCGACACCTGGAGCAATAACGAGACAGCTAGCGACCAAGCCATCCCACGACGCCCGGAGCGAACGCCACACCCAGAACCAACGGTCTTCCTTTCCTTGACGGAAAGGAGCTAGAGGGAAAGGTGAAATGCGACGCTGAGCCGAGTAACAGAGTCACGAGCGCGACTAACGCAAATAAAAACAGGGTCGGTCGTGACAGAGAGATAAACATGTCACGACTGACCCCGTTAGACGGACGAGGAGACCGTTCGGTCCGGAGCCTACATATCGTCAACCCGACGCTGGTCCATCCGCTTCACAACATCGGCGCAAACGCCGAGTAGTTGAACCGCCTCGTTCCCTCCTAACATCTATAAGTACATCCCCGTGTAAATCTCAAACAAGACGTTTGTAGGAACTGTGTGAGATTTCGAGTTCCATACTTCAAGAACACCAAAATGCCTGTTTTTCAAGATTGTGAGGAGTTGGAAAATTGCGCACTGCCGTCAATCGGAGTTACGTTAAGCGTGAAGAGATTTTTCTTCGCTCGACAAATACCAGCTGCTTTTGTTGCCGCATTTCCTCCGAGAAGATGGCTGCCTAGGTACGTGTAAATAACCAGCGTTAACGCTGCCCTTCGCTTCGATTTGCAGGGGGGTATTTGACAGAAGTTAGTTCCTAACGAAATATCGACAGATAAATGTCATCAGCCACTCAAGGTAAACCCGGATTCTTCAGTTTTCCGCACCCCATTAACGCCAGCGTCGCACGCTCGGTAGCCGCGGGCGTCGTACTAATGGCAGTCGCGACCATTGTGTTCGATCAACCGTGGATCACACTATTGCTTTCGTACGGGTTTATTGCCCGCGTCGCGGCAGGTCCTCGACTCAGCCCACTCGCATTATTGGTCACCAGGGTGATCGTCCCGAAGTTCGGACTCCCTTACCGACCCGTAGCCGGACCGCCGAAGCGATTTGCTGCTTCAATCGGTGTCGTATTCAGCGTTACCGCCGCGATCTTATCTCTCGGATTCGGCCTAAACGGTGCCGCCTATATTGTTCTCGGGGGATTAATTTTCGCCGCCACGCTCGAAAGTGTGATCGGCTACTGCCTAGGCTGCCAGATATTCGGATTTCTGATCACCTGGGGCATCATTCCCGAAAACGTCTGTGAAGACTGCGCCAATTTCGAACAGCGAGCCAAACGCATGGCCGCCCGTGGACTCCGCCCCGACGGCACACCGCTGGTCGAGTAGCCACTATGCTTCGCCGCGGGATTTGTATTCCTCAAAGAGTTTCCAGGTGTTGTCGTTAAAGGGGTAGTACTTCCCGGGTGATCCGGGGTTCTTGCGAAGTTCCTTCTTGATCACAACTTCCACCTCTTCTCGTTCGGCTGCGATCTCGAGAACGCGTTCCGCCATGGCAGCGGGTACCACTACCACTCCATCATCATCACCGATGATCGCATCGCCGGGTCGAACAACCACACCGCCACAATTGATCACATCGTTCACGCCCCACGGCTGCATGACCGCCGGACCCTGTTTGGCAGTCGACGAATGCGCAAAAACCGGAAAGCCGTAGCCCTTTAGCTCGGCGGTATCCCGCACTGAACCGTCGGTTACCAAACCGCCAACTTTCAGTTGTGCCAGGCGATAGAACTTGATATCGCCACCAACCGACTCCCACGGCCCTACCGATGAAGCCACTAAAACTTCGTTGGGTCCGCAAAGTTCGAAGGCAACGTACTCGGGTGAATCTTCAGCCTTTGGCTTGTCTTTGAAAATATCAGGGCGATGTGGGACAAACCGCAATGTGACTGCTCGACCAACCATCTTCTGGCCCGGAAAAACCGGCCGAGCACCGTGGATCATCGCTTGTGGCCAGTCATCGACCCACAAACCGTCGATCAATGTCTGGGTTGGAAGCTCACCTAACTTTGCAAGAATTTCATCTGAAATTTCGGGTTCGGTAATCACCGTTATCTCCATCCAGTTCGAATAAAAACCATCAATATGTGTTGGTTACGAGCCCTGTTTGAACTTGTCTAGAACGCTGACCAGTGCGGCACTCGCCGGAACAGGAACACCGGCTTCACGGCCAATGTTCACCACGGCGCCAAGTATGTCATCGAGCTCGAGCGGGCTGCCGTTGTCGAGATCGTACTGAAGCGATGCCTGGGTTTCTTCTGCCTCGGCAATAGCATCTGCCATCTTCGATTCGACGCAGCGCGGCGGGAAAGTAATTCCCTGGGATCGACCAACTGCAACGATTTCTTCCATTGTGGTTCGAACAGTGTGTTCGCCATGTGGACTCGCAAGAATTTCAACGAAAGAAGCACGTGATGCCGCCATGGCGGATCCGATTGCACCTACCGCGACCATCTTGGTCCAGAGAGTGCTGACGATATCCTCGGAAACCTTGATCTGCATGCCTTGCCGATCAAATAGTTTTCGAATCGTTTCCGTGCGCTCGGTGGTTGAACCGTCCGTCTCGCCAAACTCGATCATCGCGGTCGAGCCGCTTTGGTGGATGTGCCCGGGACCTGCGATTCCGGTTTCTATGTAGGTCGCACCCTGTAATACATGCTCCGCACCGAATGCCTCACCGAGAATCTCTCCAGCAGTCGCACCATTTTGAATTGTCAGAATGGTCGTGTTCTCGCCAACCATTGGCTTCATTGTCGGAAAGGCTTCAGCGTTCGAATAGAGCTTGATGCAGTGGAGAATTAGATCAACTTCGCCGACCGTCGATGGATCGTCTGTCACGTCGGCTTTCACATTGAAATCGCCCCAGTGGCTATCGATTTGCAGCCCATTTTCGGCGATGGCGTCGCCATGTGCACCGCGGGCGATCAAAACAACGTTTTCACCCTGATTGGCAAGCAAACCGCCGAAGTAGCCGCCGACTGCTCCTGCACCCATTACCACTATACGCATTGCCACTACCTGTTCCGTTTCAAATTCAACATCACCAAAAGATTTTCGCCGACAACATTATCGGAATGTTCGGCATTGATGTTCACGGGAATACATTAGTCGATGAACCTTTTTTGCGAACCCTCCCATTTACACTAAAGAGTGCTCCGAAATTCCAACGATTCTTCCAATTGAAATTCCGTTGCACTGGTAACATCGCTGGTCGATTCACTAAAGGAATCAGCAATTTGACAGAAACCACTCTTGCCCGGTCGGACAATCGCTCCTTATCGGAGCAACGACCGATCAACATCACTCCCGGTTACGTCCCCAACGCCGAAGGCTCGGCACTTATCGAAACCGGAAACACAGTGGTCATGTGTGCAGCGACTGTGGAAACCAGGGTTCCACCGTGGATGCGAGGTAAAGGAACCGGGTGGGTCACCGCTGAATACTCGATGCTGCCGCGATCGACCAAAGAACGGGTACCCCGCGAACGCATCAAGGTAGGCGGTCGAACACAGGAGATACAGCGTCTTATTGGACGAGCACTTCGATCGGTGACAGATCTTTCTGAACTTGGTGAGATTTCTATCTTGCTCGACTGCGATGTATTACGCGCCGATGGCGGCACTCGAACTGCTTCGATCACAGGCGCCTATGTCGCACTTCATCAGGCACTGAGCGGATTGCTCGAAGCCGGCACGATCGATTCGATTCCTTTGAGCGATCAGATAGCAGCAATCAGTGTCGGCATGGTCGACGGTGCTGTCGTCCTCGATCTCGACTACAACGAAGACTCCGCCGCCGATGTCGACATGAACGTCGTCATGACCGGTGCCGGTGAATTCGTTGAGCTTCAAGGAACAGGCGAAGCGACGACGTTCAGTCGTTCACAGCTCGACGAAATGCTCGGCCTCGCCGAAATCGGAATCGAAAATCTGCTTGGTGCCCAGCAAACGGCACTTGGCCTCTAGACTCAATGGATTTACTCCCAGATATTGAAACCCGCTGTCTGATTCGGCAGCACGACAAGCACGAACAAGAAGAAGAAACACAACACTCATGGCGAAAATTACATCGGTCATCGGACACGAAATTCTCGATTCACGCGGTAACCCGACTGTGGGTGCGACCGTCGTGCTCGACGATGGCACTACAGCTTCTGCGACGGTTCCGTCGGGAGCCAGCACGGGAAGTCGAGAAGCCGTCGAACTTAGAGATGCCGATCCCAACCGATTCGGTGGCAAGGGTGTTCTCAAAGCCGTCGGTGCGGTGAACGGCGAGCTTGCAAAGGCTGTGATTGGACTGCAGGCAGGCGACCAACGGGCCATCGATCAGGTCATGATCGACCTCGACGGAACTCCCAACAAAGGGCGAGTTGGTGCGAACGCTATTCTCGCAATCTCACTCGCTGCCCTCCGAGCAGGCGCAGTCAGTTCAGGCAAAGACGTGTTCTTGCATATTGCCGATCTGGCAGGCAACAACTCGCCAACGGAACTTCCGGTGCCGATGTTCAATGTGCTTAACGGTGGCGCTCACGCGATGGGTTCGACCGACTTCCAGGAATTCATGGTCGTCCCCGCCGGTTTCGACTCGTTCTCCGAAGCAATCCGCTGCGGCGCCGAGATGTACCAGTGGTTGCAAAAGAGACTCCACGCTGACGGTCACGCAACGACCGTAGGCGACGAAGGCGGATTTGCACCGCAGGGATTCACCAATCGTCAGGCTCTTGAGTACGCGACGGCGGCTATCGAAGGTGCTGGCTACAAACCCGGCGAAGACGTCTTCATTGCCCTCGATCCCGCGTCATCGGAGTTCTACATCGATGGCGTCTACGATCTTTCAAGAGAGAGCCGCAAGCTCTCCAGTGAAGAGATGGTCGAAGAGTACGCCACCCTCGCCAGTGACTTCCCAATTTATTCAGTCGAGGACGGTCTGGCCGAAGACGACTGGTCTGGATGGGAAGTCCAAACCGCGAAGACCGGCGACCACATCCAACTCGTGGGCGACGATCTTTACGTAACGCAGGCCCGATACGTGCAACAGGGTATCGACATGAAGGCTGGTAACGCGGTTCTCGTAAAACTGAACCAGGTCGGTAGTGTTTCCGAAACACTAGACACCGTAGCCCTCGCGCAAAACTCAGACTTCGGCGTTGTGATTAGTCACCGGTCGGGCGAAACTGAAGATACGTCAATCGCGGATCTGGCGGTTGGTACTTCAGCAGGCCAGATTAAAACCGGTGCTCCAGCACGTAGTGAGCGCGTTGCAAAGTACAACCGGCTACTCCGAATCGAAGAACTTCTGGGCGATAGGGCACAATACGCAGGTAAGCGGGTTCTGCCGAATTAGAAGCTAGAAATATTTCATCAAGATCAGGTAAAACGGATCAGTAGAGGAACGAACAAGAAAATGGCAAAAACCAAAGTTGGAATTAACGGATTCGGGCGAATTGGTAGGCAGGTGTTCCGCACCATTTCGGAGCGACACGGCGAAACTCTCGAAGTGGTTGCCATCAATGATCTTGGAGATGCAGCAACCAACGCCCATTTGTTCAAGTTCGACTCGACATACGGTCGTTACAACGGAACTGTCGAAGCTGCCGACGGCGCGCTGGTAATCGATGGCCGGAACACAACTTCGTTCTCAGAGCGTGATCCTTCGAAGATCGCATGGGGCGATGTCGGTGCCGAGATCGTTATCGAATCGACCGGATTTTTCACAGACGGTTCGCAAGCGTCCAGTCATCTTGGTAATGGCGTGAAAAAAGTCATCATCTCGGCTCCGGCTAAGAATGAAGATCTTACCGTCGTGCTTGGTGTCAACGACGGCCAGTACGATCCTGCAGCGCACCACGTTGTCTCAAACGCATCGTGTACGACGAACTGTGTTGCTCCGATGGCGAAAGTGCTCCACGAAAGCTTCGGCATCGAGAGTGCTCTCATGTCGACCATCCACGCTTACACCAACGACCAGAATATTCTGGACCAATTGCACAGCGATCTACGCCGAGCACGAGCCGCCGCCAACAGCATCATTCCGACAACTACCGGTGCCGCGAAAGCCGTAACTCTGGTTATTCCGGAACTTACCGGCAAGATCGACGGCATGGCCTACCGAGTTCCAGTCATCACTGGATCGGTAACTGATCTCACAATGAAACTTGAGAGCAAGGCGTCGTTAGCCGACGTGAACGAGGCATACCGACAGGCATCGATGAACGACCCTCTACAAGGCATCCTCGGCTACTCCGACGAACCTCTGGTATCTGTCGATTTCATCGGCAACCCGAACTCATGCACGATCGACTCGCTCGCTACTTCCGCAGTAGGTGATGGATTCATCAAAGTAGTCGGCTGGTATGACAACGAGTGGGGCTACTCCTCACGAACTGCCGACCTCGCCTACTTCATGGTCGAAAAAGGCCTCTAGACCGACTCGCAATCGAATATCAGATTTAAACCCGGGGTGATTATTCGCCACGGATCTTTCCGTTGCGCAAGATGCATACATTTGCACCAACAAATGGTCATTCGTTAGCGGTGCCAAATTCGACTGGAACGTATCCAACGATCCATGCGGATTCTGGCGATTAGCCGTCGTGACGTACAAATTGTATGACCAGAACCTGTTCGGCCTGCTGAACTACGCGGGCGGTGACGGATGGCGACTCGGCCTTAGGCAACCTGATAAGTACAGTGATTGGCAGTCGTACGAAAGCACGAATTGCACAGAGTGGACCTGCCGACGGCTGTCTCCGGGGGGGGCACACACGTTATCGAACTGGTCATTTCAATCTCAAAAACCAGCTATCCCGCGTACGCGGGCGTATAATTTCGTTTAATGCGTCAGGATGACGCAAAGGTGTGACGCGGGTTCGGTGTCGCGATCACAATTCACACAGGTCTCCCAACCCAAAACGGCCATTAGACCCAAAGGGAAGATCTCTAAAAGCCGGAAGGACCATATGAAATGGCAACAACCACTAACGGCACCTCTGCTGGCGCGCAACGTTGGAAAGAAATGTCGAAGCCCGAAGTCGGTGACTGGCGAGTAAAGGGCGGACTTGCCCAGATGCTCAAGGGCGGCGTCATCATGGACGTCGTAACCCCCGATCAGGCAAAAGTAGCTGAAGACGCCGGGGCAGTGTCGGTAATGGCGCTCGAGCGCGTCCCCTCAGACATTCGCCGTGACGGTGGAGTCGCACGAATGTCCGACCCCGACCTGATCTCAGGCATCATCGACGCCGTATCCATTCCTGTAATGGCAAAGGCTCGAATCGGTCACTTTGTTGAGGCCCAGATTCTCGAATCTCTCGGTGTCGATTACTGTGACGAATCTGAAGTTCTAACCCCAGCCGACAATGAGTACCACATCGACAAATGGCGGTACAAAATGCCTTACGTTTGTGGCGCACGAAACATCGGTGAAGCCCTCCGTCGAATCGGCGAAGGTGCAGCGATGATCCGAACGAAGGGCGAAGCCGGTACTGGTGACATCGTTCACGCTGTCACACACGCACGCCAGATCCAGGCCGATATGCGAACGATTCAGAACTCACCTACTGAGGAACTGATGTCGTTAGCACGTGATTACCAGGCTCCTTACGAGCTGGTTGTCGAAGTACACCGCACGGGCAAGCTCCCGGTAGTGAATTTCGCTGCTGGTGGAATTGCCACTCCTGCCGATGCCGCGCTGCTGATGCAGATCGGTGTTGAGGGTGTGTTTGTTGGTTCAGGAATCTTCAAAAGTGACAACCCTGCAAAGATGGCCGATGCCATCGTCCGGGCTACGACTCACTACAACGATCCTGAAATGCTTGCCGAAATTTCTCGTGGACTCGGTGACGCGATGCCAGGAATCGAGGCGAACAAGATTCCTGAAGAGCAGCAACTTCAGACTCGCGGTTGGTAGGCGTCCAAATCACGAACGCAAACGGAAACACACCGCTGCCTAGCATCGGTGTACTTGCACTTCAGGGCGATTTCGCTGAACACATTCAGATGCTCAGCCTGATCGGGATCAACGCTGTCGAAGTTCGGAAGGTACAACAACTTTCTGAAATCGATGGCTTGATCATCCCCGGCGGTGAAAGCACGACCATTGTGAAGCTACTCGGGATGTTCGGATTTATCGACGAACTACGTTCCAGTGTCGATTCAGGAATGGCGTTGTGGGGCACGTGCGCCGGCATGATCGTGATCGCTCGCGAACTTGCTGACCCCTACCCGACTCCGCTGAACTTGATCGACATTGGAGTAGCGCGCAACTACTTTGGGCGGCAGGTCGATAGTTTCGAGGCGGAACTTGAGATCCACGGCATTGAAGGTGACCCTATGCGAGCGGTGTTCATCCGGGCACCGATCGTTCAGGACACCGGTACTGACATTGAAACCCTCGCAACCGTACCGGCGACTGATGACGGTCGACCCGAGCAGGCGGTAGCCGTGAAAAAGGGCCGTGTGCTTGCCACATCGTTCCATCCAGAACTCACGCAGGACACACGCCTGCACTCGTTGTTTGTAAAATTAGCTGACGAGTCACGAATAGACGCCGCCCGCCGTAAACCGGAGGAAACCCCAAGCACAGCATGATCCGCCACCTTCACCCAACAGATTCACCCGGACTGCTACAGTTCAGCCAGTCTTCGGGTCGGGGTGAGACGTGCACTTTAGTAGGTGCGCTCCGAGGCGGACCAGGTGGATTTCCGACGGTCAAGTACGCAAGCATCGCCCTATCGCCACGCGCCTGGCAAAGCTGCTGGGTTGAGGCACGGCGGGGTCGAATCGATGGCGTGCTTCGAGCAGGTCCTCGATCAGGACCGCAGGCGTGGGAAGTCGGCGAACTCTATCTTCGCAATTCAAAATCCGAACTCGCACTCGACCTTTTTGAGCAGATCGCTATTCCTGCCGGTGGTGCTGGTGCTCATCGAATATTCACACGTGTTCCCACGAACAGCGCTGTCAGGGAAGACGCTCGCAAAGCGGGTTATGCCACGATTTATCGTGAAACTGTTTATCGCTCAGAATCTGCGACAACGGCCATGAGCAGACTTGGCATCCCCGATCATCCGCTCCAACTCCGACCACGAGTAGAAACCGACGATCCTTCGTTGTTCCGATTGCACAATGCAACGACGCCTGTCGAGGTACGAATGAAATCGGGTCAAACATCGCAGGACTGGCTTGCCGGATCGGAACGACTCGGTCGAAAAGCATCAGAGTGGATATTTGAATTGTCCACCGGTGAACTTGGTGCGGTGGTCCAACGGAATTCCACCCGTACCGGTCACATGTTCAGCCTCAATTGGGTGACCGAGGCCGGACCGGAACTGCCTAGACTGGTAGCTGCTGCGTTGGCAGAAAGCAAAGACGTCCCTGTATCGACCGCAGTACCTGAATACCGACCGGCGCTATCACACTTACTTGTGACACTCGGTTTCACGGAACGGGCGCAATATGAAGTAATGGTAAAGCCACTCGCACAAACCGTGTCGGAAGCGCACCGAGTGTTTGCCGCAATCAGTTAGCTAGCCCAAATGCCCAGAATCCTAAAACCAAGGAGAAGTTCGAACTGGTAGATCCCAACGCACAGGTTGCCGACGACCTCGAAGCATTCGTCGGCATATTCCCCGACGAAATCGCTAACTCGCTCAGAGAGTGTGAAGCTATCAATGATCTAGTCGAAGTTATTCTCGATCTCGGAAGGAACCCGGAAGCGCGTTTCTCCGTCGATCAGGCAACACTCAGCGAGTTCGAAGTTACGCGGGAGCAGATCACGCACGTCGTCGAGCAGGTCGGCCACTTCGGTGATGACAATCGTGCAGGAATCGAACGGACTCTACACCGAATTTCCGTAATGCGAAATCGCGCCGGTGAACCAGTTGGGCTTACCTGCCGTGTTGGTCGTGCCGTATACGGATCAGTTCGACTTATCGAAGATCTCATTCGCTCCGGCAAGAGCGTACTTATTCTGGGACGACCAGGCGTCGGCAAGACGACCATTCTTCGTGAAACCGCGCGAGTTCTCGCCGATGAAGCTGGTAAACGTGTTGTTGTCGTTGACACCTCGAACGAAATTGCTGGTGATGGTGACGTTCCGCATCCGGCAATCGGACGAGCTCGCCGAATGCAAGTGGCAAACACCAGCCTTCAGCACAACGTGATGATCGAAGGTGTCGAGAATCACATGCCCGAAGTCATCGTTATCGACGAGATGAGCACCGAGCTTGAAGCTCTGGCAGCTCGAACGATCGCTGAACGTGGCGTTCAGTTGGTGGCAACAGCCCACGGCAACTCACTTGCCAACGTAATCTCAAACCCGACTCTCGCTGACCTCGTCGGCGGTCAACAAACCGTAACGCTCGGTGACATCGAAGCACGCCGACGCCGCACTCAAAAGACGGTTCTTGAACGTAAACATGATCCGACCTTCGACATTGTCGTTGAAATACGTGAACGTAACGCTGTAGCGATTCATCCCGAAGTAGGTACCGCTGTCGACCGCATGCTCCGTGGCATCTCGATTCCACAGGAAGCACGACGTCTTCAGGCCGATGGGCGAGTCGAAACTGAAGTCGAGGAGATGCCTGGCACGGAGTCGGAATTCGTACCCGCACCGTTCGATGTCAACGAAGTAGGCCGAGGTCGATCACGTCGAAGCCATGATCGACCTCGGGGGCGTGCTACACCCAACGGTACAGCCCGTTCTGAGCTCGAGCTCGATTATCTCGGTGATTCGTCCGAACCGCCAAAACAGATCGTAACCAAGGTCTTCCCGTTCGGAATACCGAAGACTGCAATTACCGAAGTAATCAAGGAAACCAACGCCCCGGTTGAGGTGGTCGATTTCGCTGATACTGGCGAGATCTTTGTCACGACTAAATCGCATTACAGCCGGCGCCCAACTGCAGTTCGCCGAGCCGAACGAGATGGCGTAATGGTTCATGTACTGCGCCGCGGTACCAAGGAACAAATCAGGCAGTTCTTGAAGCGATTCGGTCAGGAAAAGACACGCGCCTCGCACGTCGAGGATGTCGATTTTGACGATCTCAACGAGAGCGGTCGTTCACGCGAAGCGCTGAAGGAAGCCGAGGTTGCGATAAGTCGTGTCGTTTCGGGTGAGCAGCGCGTCGAGTTGATGGCGCAACCACCGTATGTTCGCCGACTCCAACACGGACTGGCCGCCCGCAATAATCTTGGCTCTGCGAGTATGGGCAGAGAGCCGTCACGACGCGTTGTAATCCGGCTGCGCAAGCGATAGGGTTCAAGCCAGAAATTCGAGGCGCCGCACAGCCTCAGGTACAACAAAGAACGAGGAATGGTCAGTGACTGCTCAATCGCAGGAAGAAATGGACTTTGGAGCAGAAGGCGAGCGCATGCAAAAGCGCACTGTCGGGGGTGGGCTGCTGATCACGTTTGAGGGGGGCGAAGGAGTCGGTAAATCGACTCAGGCCGAGCGTCTGTTCAACAAGCTCCAAACATTTGGCATCGACGCTATTCATGCACAGGAGCCGGGTAGTTCCGATCTTGGGAACAATGTTCGACGTTGGATCAAACGTGCGAACTCATCGTCACCACTAGCCGAAACCTTGCTTTTCGAAGCTGCTCGTGCCCAACTGATGTTCGAGACCATTCGTCCTGCACTCGACGCAGGCAAGGTTGTGGTGCTCGATCGATATACCGACTCCACTCTGGCATATCAGGGTTACGCTCGTGGCGGTGACCTTCAAACGATCGGCCAACTGAACAATATTGCGACAGCTGGATTAACACCGCACCTGACAGTTTTGCTCGACCTTGATCCCAAAGTTAGTCTTGCGCGGGTTTCAAACAAACCCGATCTGTTTGGTGGGGACACCGGTCCTGGCAACACCCGGGTGGACGATGAAAGCCAACGACGGTTCGAGGAACAGCCACTCAAGTTCCACCAGAACATCCGCAATGGTTATCTGGAGTTGTCGAAGCGCGATCCGCGCTGGTGTGTCATCAAGGCCGATCAGGCGGGGCATCGAATTGCCGACGCCATCCTCAAGCGAGTTCGCCGTCTGCTGATCGAACGCGAAATTCCCGAAAGCATTTTCAAGAGCTGAATACCGGCTCCTACTTGTTCCTTCTCCCCGAGAGGAAAGGTTGGAATAGGTGGGAGGCGACGCACAACCCTGCTTAATAGAGATCCGGAAGATCCGGAATCAAGTTCAACAATTACTGCGCACCTGAGGCTTTACAGGGTCTTATCACCGGTTCCCAGGCTGATCTGAGTGTAGCAGTAGCGCAGCCACTGGTGGAAGAAAGTGTTTCGATGCATCCGCCAACGGTTAACCGGATTTGCCGGGTCGAAATTGTGAACCGGTAGAACCGTGTCATCGTCGGCATCCCGAATAACTTCATACGCCAACCTGCTCGAACTGTATTCAGGATGTCCCTGGTGCATTAGCACTTTGTGGTCGCAAGTCTCGAAGATCGAATAACCCGATTCTGGACCGTGTGCCAGCAGGTTGATTTTTCCGAGATCCCTGGCTCGCAATAGATCCGAGTCCGACATCCCTGCCATTCGACTCTGTGGCGCAAGGAACGCATCGTCCATTGCGCCCATGATGTAGTGCTCCTGATCAAGATTGTTCAGTTCGTACACACCGAACAATTTTTGTTCAAAATCTACCTTGCTAACGCCTTCGAGGTAGGCGAGAGCGAACGCTCCCCAGCATATTCCGAGTGTATTGGGCGTGTTCTCACGGGAATCCTTCACTATATCTGTGAATTCGTTCCAGTAAGCAACATCTTCAAACTTGAGATGCTCGACCGGAGCTCCTGTAATGATCAGCCCGTCCAAATTCGAATCTTTAGTCGCCTCTTCGTAACTCACGTAGTGGCTATCGAGGTGACCCGGTTCCCAGGTCTTGTACTGGTGCGACTCCAGACGAATCCAAATAGGCTCGATTTGTAGCACCGAAAGCCCCAGCGGCAACAGCAAGTTAAATTCATACTGTTCACCAAGCGGCATAATGTTCATGATGCCGATCCGCAGCGGTCGAATGTCCTGTTTCTCAGCCTGCGGGACGGGAACCCATTTCACGCGGCTCTGCTCAATTTGCGGAAGTGCGTGATAGTTCGTTGGAAGAATAAGTGTCATAAAGAGAATTGCCGACCACGAACGATAGTGGTCGCTCGTGATCGGCAGTTTGTTTACGGTCGATTTAGCCGATCTCTCCGAAGGCGGTCTGGAAGTCATCCTTGATGTCTTCGATGTGTTCAAGTCCAACTGACACACGGACCATACTCGGTGTCACCCCAGAAGAAAGCTGATCTTCCTCTGAGAGCTGCTGATGAGTCGTCGATGAAGGATGAATTACCAGAGTCTTCGCATCACCAACGTTTGCCAAGTGGCTCGCCAACTGCAGGCTGTCGATGAAAGTGACTGCATCGTCATATCCACCGTTGAGCTCGAAGTTCAGCATCGCACCTGAACCTCGCAACGTGTACTTGTTAGCAAGCTCGTGATACGGACTCGACTTCAGCCCTGGATAGGCGACGCTCTTAACGTTGGGATGACCCTCAAGCCATGTCGCCAGTTCGAGTGTGTTGGCGGTGTGTCGCTCGACACGCAGGCTCAATGTCTCTAGACCCTGAATGAGCAGGAACGAGTTGAACGGCGACTGAGCTGGTCCCCAGTCACGCAAACCCTCGAGTCTTGCTCGCATGGCAAATGCCACGTTTCGGCCTTCCGGTACGCCTAGCATGTTGCAAATGTCGGATCCAAATCCAAATGCATCCCAGTGGACCAGGCCGTGATACGCATCACTCGGTTCTGAGAAAAGTGGGAACTTACCGTTACCCCAGTCGAATGTACCGGCGTCTACTATCACACCCCCAATTGTCGTTCCGTGCCCACCAATCCACTTGGTGGCACTTTGAACAACAACGTCAGCACCGTGGTCGATCGGTCGGATAAGGGCGCCACATGCGCCAAGAGTGTTGTCGACCACGAAAGGAATATTGTGCTTCTTTGCAACAGCAGCAACCTTCTCGAAATCGGGAACGTTGAACCGCGGATTGCCCATTGATTCTAGGTAGATTGCCTTTGTGTTGTCGTCGATCAGTTTCTCGAACTCTTCAGCAGTGTCATCCGCAGCGAATTTTGCGGTGATACCTAGACGAGGGAACTGTGCCTTGAACTGGTTCCAAGTTCCACCGTAGAGGTAAGGAGAGGACACGAGGTTGTCGCCAACCTGCATCATATTGGTGATCGCCAGGAACTGAGACGACTGACCAGAAGCCGTTGCCAGTGCTGCCATTCCACCTTCGAGGGCAGCCGCTCGCTTTTCGAACACGTCGGTCGTCGGATTCATGATACGGGTGTAGATGTTGCCGAACTCTGCGAGGCCGAACAGGTTCGCACCGTGCTCGGCACTGTTGAACACGTACGAAGTCGTTTGATAAATCGGAACCGCTCGCGCGTTCGTGGTCGGATCGGGGTCCTGACCCGCGTGTAGTTGTAGAGTCTCGTATCTGTAATCGCTCATTACTTTCCTAACCGATCCTTAAAACGGGTATGTCTTTATATTGAATCTGCCAAGGGCCTCACGAATCGAAAACTTTTTCCCGTGCACCCGATCGCTAAATCATCACCAGAACAGCAAGTCGAAAATGGCATTGATCTTGTGATGGGCAGTTGCGACCATCAGCGTCGATAATTCCGGCGCCAATGAATAATAACTGACAATTACCTCCTACGAGCCGCCAGTTGCGAATCACGTGGTGATTCAGACAGTTCTAAGAACGCAGCCCGCCCACGAACCACGTACCCTACAGAATCTGCGAGAGGAGCAGCTTGGTTCGATCTTCATGAGGGTTAGTGAAGAAGTGCTAGGGTGTTCCTTCTTCAACCATTTCTCCGCCGTCCATGAAAAGGAACCGATCGGCAACTGCTCGGGCGAATTCCATTTCATGAGTCACCACCAGCATCGTCATTCCCGATTTAGCCAGTTTGACCATCACGTCCAAAACTTCTTTGATCATTTCGGGATCGAGCGCAGATGTCGGCTCGTCGAACAATACAGCAGCCAGCGCTCGAGCGTACTTAACGTCCTGACCTGAGAAGCTGCCGTCTGGTTCGAGATTGCCGAATCCCGGTTTGCTGTCTTTCGCACCACCTATGATCTTTCTATGATCTTTTCGCGATCCTGAACACTCTTGAGCGTTGCGACCGCCACAAGCCCAATCACAAAGAAAGCCATCAACAACAATAGATTTTTTGATGCGCGCATAAGACACTTTTGATTTATCCGGTAAGACTCAGCCCCTTTAGTCAACATGTGAGCGAGAGCATGTTGCATGCGTCCATTTTTGGTCAAATGGCACCAATTTGCACGAATTCTGTTCTCAGTTCGATCACGGCGACATTTTTCTGCGCCAGTGTGTGAATTCGGTCATGATTGCGAAACAGGAATATCGGAAGGACCGCTCGGAGAGAGAGTAGGAACTGCCTAGGCGACGGCTTCGTGGACTGCAGCGAGCACACGCTTAAGTCGCCGATCGTGTTTTGGCTCACCGGGCATGCCGTTGAACACAAGCGAAACGGTTAATCCTTTTTCGGGGTCGGCGAACCCCGTAGATGATTCCTTACCGCCATGCCCGAACGTTGTTTGCGACGCTGCAGTTCCGTAACCGTATGGAACTGCAGGGCTATGTCGCTGGCTATCGATAAAAAATCCGAGTCCACGATCCATCACAACACCGAAGGTCTCGTCCAGAATTCCGTCATGCTGCCGGGTAGTTAATGAAGCAAGAATCGATTCAGAAATTACCCGCTCCCCATCTGGTGCAATTCCACTGTTGAGCAACATCGAGTAGAAATTCACCATGTCGTGTGCAGGTCCGTGAAAGCTACTGCCGGGTCGAACGAACCGACCCAGTCGTTCAGGTACATACGCAGGATTCAGCGACATGGGTTGTCGACGGGAATCATGCATCATCCCGAGTCGGTCACCGAGATCAGTGGCCATTAAAGGATCGACATTCGGAAACGTGGAGTCCATGTTCAGTGGACTCAGAACAAAATCCTGAACGAAATCTTCGAACGAAATTCCACTTGCACGCTCGATCAGTTCGCCAAGAATGTGCCATCCAGAGGTTGGTATGTAAGCGGAACGCTCCCCGGGAACCCAACCTTCGTGCATGCGTGAATCACCAAGGCTAACGATAACCTCAGCACAGTTTGCCCCACCATCAGCCAATGCATCGTCCGCCAGACCCGCCGTGTGATTCATCAGATGCCGAATTTGAACCGATGATTTACCGTCCGCAGCAAACTCTGGAATGTGAACGGCAACGCGGTCGGCAACGCTCAATCGACCCGAGTCGGCGAGAATTCCAATCGCGACCGCCGTAATAGGCTTTGCCGATGAAAACAGCGGCATCACAGAGGCACTCGTCAGTGGGATTCCCGAACCAGCAACCGTCTCACCAACGGCGAAATCAGCGACCACTTCGCCATGAAGCGCGACGCACAATTGTGCACCGGGATGCAGTCCCTCTTGAATCTGCTGCTCAAGAAGGTTTTTTACCGGCTCGAAGGCCGGCGGAATTATTGGTTCGGTCTCTGTGTCGTGCGTGCTCACGTCTTCATGGTATTGACGGAGCGTCCCTGTAGTCCACCTGAATTACTCGATCCATCGATACGTAGCATGGCTTTCACACCGCACGGCTTGCGAGTATTCTCGTGAAGCCAACAATCGGGCCGCCAGAGAAACAGCAAATAGACCGGAGCAAATACGGGTGAATAAGAACACACTGAAGCAGAAGCTAAACGATGGCAAAACAACCATCGGTCCGTTCGTTGGACTTCCCTCTCCCGGTATGACCGAAACTATGGGCTGGATGGGTTTCGATTTCGTAGTTATCGACTGCGAGCACGGACCTATGGATTTCGAAACCGCTGAACATATGATTCGTGCTGCTGAACTTTCCGGTACCACGGCAATTCTTCGTATCGGACTCAACGAGCAGCAGCATATTCAGCGTTATATGGACGCCGGCGCAGCAGGCGTAATGATTCCGCTCATCAATAATGGTACCGATGGCAAAAAGGTCGTCGATGCTGTGAAGTACCCTCCGATGGGCAAGCGAGGCGCGTTCGCAGGTCGAAACGCCCGATTTGGTCTGCAAGACATGGCCGAATACATCAAGGAATCGAACGAAGAAACCTTTGTTTCACTTCAGATTGAAACCCTTGAAGGGATCGAAAACGCCGACGAGATCATTGCTACCGAAAATGCCGACGCCATCTTCCTCGGCCCCGGCGACCTCTCAGTGAATTTTGAAATTCCTGGCCAAATGATGAGCGACAAAGTTGTCGACACGATCCAGGATTTGCATGTACGAATCACCGCTGCTGGTAAGCACACTGGAACACTGGGTGTGACCGTCGATCAGACCGTTTTCTGGCATGAGCGTGGCATCAAGTGGATCGTCAGTTCTGCACCGAAATTCATGCAGGCCGGAGCCGCCAACTACCTCGCAGGTGTCAAAGATCCGTTGGGGCTGTAGGATCAATGTCAAATCCACGCTTCACCCCGCACCAGGCAGTAGGCAATCGCCTGAAGGCGCGTGGTGAGTCATTCGACGACATGCGGGTTGGCAAGAAGGTATTGCTCACCTGGACCGAGAAATGGGCTGAGGAACTTTCCGATGCATTGGGAGCCATTCCGGCCCCTCGAACAATGTTTATCGACACGTTCTGGCTTCGCACGGTCGATACCGCTGAGGATGGCATCACAGTAGCGTTCGCACCGATTGGCGCACCTGGAACGATCATGCTCATGGAGGACCTGATCGCCTGTGGTGCTGAATCGTTCGTAGGCGTTGGTGCATCAGGCGGGCTCGATCCCGATCATCCAGTTGGCGACGTGCTCATCCCGAACACGGTGAAGATAATCGACGAAGGCACGTCGCAGCACTACCCGCCCAACAACGACCCAACCGCAAATCAATCGCTGGTCGCCGTCCTTTCTGGGCTTATCGAAAAACACGGTGGCCGCACGACGAACGGCGATTGGTGGACGACCGACGGCTTCTATCGTGAAATGACCGATGATATCGCACGACACGCCGACGCCGGTATTCTCGGTGTCGATATGGAATCATCGGCGATGTATCGTGTCGCCGAACATCGTGGCGTTTCGGCTTGCAACATGCTCGTAGTTAGCGATGAACTATGGACCGAATGGAACTACGGCATCGACTTCTCCGAGTTCAAAACCGGAGTCGGTACGATGCAAGCCGCAGCGTTGGAATGGGCGCGTACTCCAATCCCCTCTCCCTTCAAGGGAGGGGGCTAAGGTGTGGGTTCGGGCGTTTCAACCGCCAATTTTCGCACCCTCCAGCCCACGCGACTTTGAATCAAGTTCAGAATGCCAATGTATGTGTCGGCTTATCTGAACTCGCAGACTTACCCACCCAGGATCTTTTGACGCACTGATTCGAGTACTTCGGCGGCAATTTCGATTGCGTGAGCAGAATCGGTCGCGTCGTAAAGATGTGCCGGAATTGCCCCACCGACGGCATCAGGATTACGCGCGCCGAGTGCGTGTTTATCAAGCAGTGCCCCAACCGATTTCACGAAATCGAACGAGGGATCAAGTGCCATGGCGTCTTCACAGAGATCAGAAAGATGATCGCCCCATACCATCTCGGCACCCTTCGAGTAGAGAAACCCTTTCACAGCTTTCACTGCAGTTTCGTGAGCGAGGAAACACGCAAGCGCATGTCGTTCCTGATCGGCGTTCGCTCGGGCAGCCTCCAGATCGGCATCAGCCTGGGCAAGCCAGTTCGCGGAGGAGTATCGACTAGCCATAACGCCTATCCATAAACCTTTTCGCCGTTGTTGGCAGCATCCCGAAGCAGTGGATCAACACCGCTCGGATTCTCGAATTCGTCCGGCGTGTATACGAAGAAATTGATTCCGATTCGTGGTCGTAAATGCGTCGTCCAGAAATCGGCGCGCCGGTGGACTGGTTCGTCGGTTTCTTGAACGACGAGGAGATCGAGAACCGTAGCCGGACCGATCTCACCACGTGCGAACGACCCGACTAGGAACATCGATGTCATGCCGAGCTGCGGCATTTCGTCGACCAGTCGCTGTAGCTCAGTATCGAGCATCTGCCGACGCTGTGTACCAAAGCCGTACATCATTGGCATGTGGACACCCTCGTCAGTCCAACAACATAACCAACAATCGGTTCATCTGCATTCCAACAAGTGGTGAGCCACATCAAACTGTGTACAGCGAAGGCGCACTCGGAGCTTCGTAAATCTGATCTTCAGTCAGCTCGTACGCCTCTTTCTGGTACACCTGGATCCGGTGCGAACCGGCATCGGGAATGTACATAAGATCGCCAAACAACCGAACCGACGCCGGTCCCCGTAGAAGCCGCTCGTCGACGAGATCAATTAGCTCTCGCGAACGCAGTACCTTCGGGTTGGCAGTAATGTACGTTCGACCACTCTTCGAAAGTCCTGCGTTGCCGGTGAATACGTCGACGAAATTACCATTCTCACCGAATAACTGAACACGATGATTCCCGCGATCGGCAACATAGATATCGCCGTGCATATCGACCGAAATCCCGGCTGGCCGACAGAGTTCACCGCGGCCGTCGCCTGAAGTTCCGAACTGCAGCACATATACACCGTCCGCGGAAAACTTCTGCACACGGTCGTTGCGCCAATCGGAGACAACAATCGAGCCGTCGTCGGGATCAACGCCTACACCCCACGGCATATTGAACTGGCCGTCACCACCGCCAAACTCACCGAAAGACGATACAAACGCGCCATCCACCGTGAATATCTGAATGCGATGGTTCATCGTGTCGGCGACGATCAAGTTACCGTCGGCGTTTAAAACAATTCCAGAAGGGCGATCAAGCTGACCTTCTCCTGATCCGTGTTCACCCCATGAGTTGATCTTTGCTCCGTCGTGGTTCCAGAAACTGATCGTGTGGTTTCCCTCGTCGGAAACGACCAGATAACCATCAGAGCCCTCAATAATCTGAACCGGCCAAACAAAATCCTTACCGATCACATCGTTGTCTTCATCATCCCAGTTGGTTCGACGAATTTCTCCGCCCGAGCCGTCGGTCCTTGTCAAAACGAATATTTCGCCGCTGTCGAGCGCCAGAACGTCAGCCGGCGAAGTTGTTACCCGGCGCATTCCGAGAGTGCCGTAGTAAGGGAATGCAGCTCGGAGCAGTGCGTGTGGTTTAGTCATTACGTGTTCCTAATTCGTTTGATTAGCTGATCGAGCTAGACCATCGTCTTCGTGTAGGGATTGAACTGTTCAAACTGCCCACCGACGATGTCGATCGGATCAAGGCCCATCCACTGTTTCAAGATCGTCGAATAAACGCTTCGGAAGTCGATCGTGAAGTCCATGTCCTCGCCAAATTTCCAATCGGCAACGGCCAGCGATGGGTACTCGGAGTAGAGTCCGCCTTTCACGTTTTCACCGATCAGGAATGCACCGCCGCCTGTGCCATGATCGGTGCCTGATCCGTTGTCCTTGATACGTCGACCGAACTCGGTAAACACGAGGATGCTCACTTCTTCCGCGGCGTTGTTATCACGAAGGTCCTGCATGAAATCTTCAATCGCATCCGTTAGTTCCTGAAGCAAACGAGCGTGCGTCGGCACTTCCTGGGCATGGTGATCGTAACCGGCATGGTTCGTGTAGAAGATTCGGGTGCCAAGACCGGTCGTGTGGACCCGTGCGACATCCCTTAGTGACTTGGCTATAGGATTGTCGCTGTATTCGACTTTCGACTTGTACTGCCTGGGAGCTTCGGCAAGCATGTCCGCACCGGTTAGAACGTTGTTTCCTGTCTGGCTCAGGTAGTTCATCACCTGACCGGAGCCTATTGCCGGTGTGTACATGCGTTGGAATATCTGTAAGTCGCGATCGCGCTCTTCCTGCAGCTCGATGCCCGACATAAGGCCGTAGTTGTCGAGGTCACCTACCGACGTGGCAACAACACCAGGTGCAGCCAACGCTCGAGGAAGTCCCCGACCGAAATTTACTGCGGTTACCGGATTTTCGCTTGCAGGGTCGATCTCGCGAATAACCTTCGCGAGCCAACCTTCAGTGGCAACAATTTCCGGCTCGCATGTGTGCCAGATGTCCATCGCCCGGAAGTGCGACCTGCTCGCGTGTTCGGTTCCAACACCCTGAACAATTGCCATCTTGCCCTGCTCGTAGATTCGCTTGAAGGCCGCTGCCGAGGGGTGCCATGCAAGCGTGTCGGTGAACGGCAACGATCGATCGTCAGGAACACCAACGAGGGGACGGTTGTCGTAGTAAATACCCTCTGTGAACGGTATTACCGTGTTCATGAAGTCGTTCCCACCTGAAAGTTGAACGACTACCAGCACGGGATCTTTCGTCTTTCCGTTCTTCTCTGCGGTGGTCATATTTGGTTCTCCATCGTTGAAATCGTTCGAAACGGGTGGTGTGTCACTTAGTACTGAGAATCAAGCGAACTGAAATTCTCGAGCCGAAACAACAAGCGTGAGCATCTGAACAACCCGGGCAGAACTGGTCTCATCTGCGGTCTCAGAGCCCCAGTCCAGCACGCCTTCAGATTCCGCATGTGCAACCAATGCATCACGGGTTTCTGATGCAACTTCGAGTGGGCCAACGAGTTCGAGCACGCAATCGACGAGTTGCTCGGGAGTCGTCTGGCCAACTCCAGCTTTGATGCGTTCAATGATCGCCTTCACTCCGGGTTTGGTCGGATCATTCAGTGTGTCGATGGCGTAGTTGACTCGCTCGGTGAGCGTACCGCCATCGATCCACTCTTTACCGGTGTGCCAACCTTCAACGCTGGGCGGATCCATTAATTTCTGCCCCATGGCTACGATCGTGCCTTCGAGGCTGTGCAGATTCGGCGCTGGCGCGGCATACTCTCCAGAAAGTTTCAGCACGCCCGCCACAAACTCGGTCGGTGACTTCACGTGCTTGAAGCGAGCTGCCTTGAACCAGTCGGAATTGAACATCACCCGCAAAACTGACTTAATGTCAGCATCTGAATCCATCCACGCCTTCACCAGATCGTCGATGGCACCGGGATCGGCTGGTGGTTCGATGCTCCATGCCGGCACCTGCGCCTCGTCGGCGACGAAGAAGTTGTAGAGGTGGCGACCGATGAAGCGAGCGGTTGCCTCCTGCCTGGCAATGATGTCGACAATGTCCCCACCATCAAGGTTGCCAGTGTGACCTAGGAACGTTTTCTCTCCGAAATCGTGGTCATCCTCTCTGAAGAGGTAGTCGACTGATCGCTGACCGTACGGATACAGCGGAACCGGTTGCTTATACGTCCAACCGGTGAACGCTCGTGCTGCGCTCTTGATGTCGTCTTCCGTGTAGCTGCCGATACCCATCGAAAACAGTTCAAGGATTTCACGACCGTAGTTCTCATTGATCGCATCGCCGTGATTTTCGTTATTGTCGAGCCAGAAAATCATTGCCGGATCCTGCGAGATACCTAGGAGCAGAGTCCGGAAGTTTTCCATGCAGTTCTCTCGAAGCATCTGGATATGATCGACGATAGTCGGGGTGTGCTCGCTCTTTGTCCAACCAGTAGCAAACACACCGTGCCAGAACAGTGTCATCTTCTCTTCGAGCGGTCGATCAGTGTTGATCATCCTGTAGAACCAACGGCCATTCCAAACCGCTGGATTATCGATCGCAGCGTGCAGGTGCGGGTAGAACCGGGTGAGCACTTCATCCTCTGGCTCTGCGAATCGTTCGGGATTCAGTAGATCGTCCACCACATCTTCATAACTTCGAGCAGTGTATCGCTCAAGCTCAGCGCGGTCGGATCCAAATCCGGCACGTCGAAGTAAGTGGGCCATCAATGAAAGGTCGGTCGAAGCGGCTGTTGTCATGTCGATCCTCGGATTTTCGCGGCTAATCCACAGTGTGGTCGCACTTTATCGCATTTCCGTGCTGTTTGAGCATTTAAGGCGATATTCGTTGCTATCCTCCCCATCATGGAAAAAATTCCAGGTCTTCCGAAGCTGGTAGAGTGCACAATATCGAGCAGGGAGTGAAAGACAACTTGCAGAGTCCGATCGAACTCGGGACATCCCTTTCGACACACTACGGTCAGTTACTTGAACGGCCGGTCGTGTACACACAGGGTGTTGCGTTGAGCGGAAGGCTTCGTCTTCACGAACTCCGCCCAGATTCGGATGACCCGTCCATTGACATTGCTTCAACTGTCGCCGAATACGTAACAACTCCAGCGAAACTTTTCAGTGAAACTGATGGCACAGCGAACTACGCGGGTTTCTGCTGGGCAGACGAGCTGGCAATGTCGACCGATGACGATCGATATCTCGAATTGCTAGGCACTGTTGCCGATCGGTTCGGACCAACCATCGAAGACGGACCGCTCGATCCCGACATCAGGGTTGAGGATTTTTTCTTCGCGTCGACAATACTTGGGCGGGCGTTCCACAGCACACTTAATTACAAATACATCGATCTGCTCAGCGAGTTTCTTCTTTCGGCAGATACTCTCCAGCCGAATGGCCTCTGGTGGCACTGCAAGGCATCCCCGTTTTACTGGGGTAGAGGAAACGCATTCGCCGCCCTCGGTTTCGCGGAAGCGCTCACCTATCTACCCGAGGATCACCCCTCTCGACCCGAACTGCTCCACACCCATATCCTGCACCTAGAAGGACTGGTGCGCCATCAGCACGAGTCAGGCATGTGGCATCAGGTCATCAACATGCCAAACACCTATCTCGAATTCAGTGCGACTGCAATGATCGGATACTCGATAGCCAGAGGACTACGCGAAGGATGGCTTTCGGACGAGTGGCAAGAATTTGCCGGCAGAGCGTGGCGTGGTATCGCCCAGAGAACCACCGAGAACGGTGAACTCGAACACGTATGTGTCGGCACTGGCCCGCTTGCGACAATCGACGAATATGTGAATCGATCGTACACCGACGGACTCGATGACAGAGGTGGTGCCATGGCCCTGTGGTTTGCGGTGGAAATGGCTCGTCTGGAAGCGGGCGTTTAGCCAGTCGCGAAACGTTCGATTCCGAACTCGGCAATTGCGATATCGGTCTCTCCCGTCGTAACCAGATCAGCAATAGCGCGTCCGATCACCGGTGCAAGCAAGATACCCTTACCTTCCGTACCAGTCGCGACAAACACTCCATCTTTGCCAGGAATCTTGCCGAGAATCGGATCACCATCGGGAGCGACAGGACGCATGCACGCCGTGTGCAAAACAAGCTGATGCGACTCCAGTTCCGGCAACATCCTCATCCCGCGCTGCGAAAGCGATTCCAACGCTTCGCCAGAGGGTGTTACATCGAAGCCGGTACCGTCCTGAGAGGTCGCTGCCAACCACGTTGCACCATCGCCTTTTTGAACCACTGAACAAGAGCTACCGAGCGTGAAACCATGGATGTGGATCCCGAGCGGAGGATCCAATCCCTCAACTCGAACGATCTCGCCTTTCTGAGGGACAATCGGAATGTCGGTTTCCGCCCACAATCCTGCCGTACCTGACCAGGGGCCCAGTGCTAGCACGACCGCGTCGCAATCGATCCTGTCACCGCCAAGGTTCACGCCAACGGCGCGATCTTTCTCATAAATGATTCCGGTTGCTTCGCCAAGGACGATCTCAACGCCACGTGATTCAGCTGCCTGAGCAGTGGCAAGGGTCAGGTTGTAGCTATCGAGCATGATGACTTTTTCGACTAGCACCCCGCCGTAGATATCCTCGGAAATACGAGGTTCCATCTTCCGAACATCGGCCGGCTCCAGCCAGGTCGAGTGGAATTCCGAGAACGCTTTGATTCGATTAACCTCAGCCTTGAGTTCGGGAATTTCCGACTCCTCGAGGGCAAGCTCCACATGCGGGACAGTTAGGACTTGTGCGTCTACGCCCGATTCTTCCTGAACGGGGCCCAACAGCTCTTTATACATCGAAAATGATTGGTGATTGAGTGATTCGATATTCCCCGTTTCGTTCGTGGGATTTAGTAGACCAAGAGCGAAACCAGATGCATGATTGCCGATCGAGTCACGCTCGATGATCGTGACACTAGAACCTTCACTCGCCAGCCGATATGCGATCGAGGAGCCAACTATTCCTCCACCAACAATCACTACGTCGCTATGGGATCTCATAACACCGTCTCCTGCGATTTCATCCAGTCGGCGAGAATTCCCCGATCGTGCTCGAAGGCCAGTTCGGGTAGATCATCGATACTAAATACTCGGACATCAAGGTTTTCATGATCGGCAGATTCGAGCTTCCCGCCGGTCACTCTCGCTTCGTAGACCACTAGGATGATCGAATTACCTTCCTCTGAGTACAATCCAACCAAACGTTCGACATCCACTTCAAGTCCACATTCTTCGAGAACTTCTCTCTCAACAGCGTTTTCCAGCTTCTCGCCACGATTTACGTAACCGGATGGGAAGCTCCACTTACCGATGGCAGGCTCGATGGCACGTTGAACCATGACGATACCGCCATCCATCGGCACGATCGCGGCGCCGACTACCTTCGGATCGTTCCAGATCGTTCGACCACAATCGGAACAGGCTGGGTGTCCGTGCGGTCCCCGCTTTAGATCGGGAAGATCGGGTTCGTGTACATCAATCAAGTAACGATGAGCCCTTGCTCGCTTATAAAACTGATATCCCGTCTGGATTGTACGAGTGTGGCGACTCTAACAGAGCCAACGCCCTTCAGTAATTTTCCACCGACAAGGCAGAATAGCTAAAATACCTTCACGGCCAGTGATTTGGAACGTCGACGGTGACCCCGCGAACGACCGTAACGATTGATATGCGATCAGTTCTCAACAACAAAATTGTTCGATATACGGTGATAGTTCTGGTCGTCTTTGTACTGATCGCTATCGTCGGTGGGGGGTGGTATTTCTCGGGAGTTCTTGAAAAAGATGGATTGCGAGTAGACCACGAACCTGGTGAGTTTCGAGTGAAAATCACCGACATCGGTCCCGATACGATCACTCTCCGTCAAATCCGTGGTGCCGAGGAAGAGAAAAATCTGTCTCTTTCGGCGATATGGGGCATCACCGACGACGATAATTATGGCCAACTAGGCGACGTTATCTCAGAAATCGACGGGCTAGTGACACGTGAATTCACGTTGCTTGAGGGTGAACTCCAGGTCGGCAGTGACGTTCGATTCGATCGAGGTTCCTTTCCACACGATCCATACTCAGCCTATGGACTCGACTACCAGGAAGAATTCTTTTCAGCGCCTCTTGGTGAGCTCGGTGCGTGGTACCTCGAAGCTGATTCGAACACGTGGGCGATTCTCGTCCACGGGCGTACCAGCAATCGCAACTCTTCACTCAAGATCATCGATGATTTAGAACGGCTAAATGTCCATTCACTGACTATAGATTACCGGAACGACGAAGATGCTCCGGCAAGTGAATCGGGATACTACGAGTACGGTGCGACCGAATGGGAAGATGTCGAATCCGCTGTACGGCTCGCACTCGACAATGGTGCGGAAGATATCGTCCTGATTGGCTACTCTATGGGTGGCGGAATCGTAGTGAACTACCAACTGAAATCCGAGCTATTTGGTCACACGGTCGGCATCGTTCTAGATGCGCCGATGCTCAATTTCGGAAGGACGATCGACAAAGGTGCCGAAGAGCGGAGCGTTCCGGCGCCAATCACATTCGCAGCCAAATTGATTGCAGCTGCTCGGTTTGGGATCGATTGGGGTGCGGTCGATTTTCTGGCTCAAGCGGACGAACTCGATATTCCGATATTGCTATTCCACGGCGACGAAGACAATACGGTTCCGATCGAGACGAGTAACGAATTTGCCATCGTTCTACCCGGAACAGTGGAGATGCACACGTTCAAGGGTGCCGGTCATGGACAAAGTTGGAATCTATACCGATCCGAGTACGAATCCACGTTAGCGGACTTCATCGACCGAGTGCGGTAGTAAAAGCTATTTGCCAGAGCCCGGATTGTTGGTAGACGTGCCATCTTTCGAGTGCCTCTGACATTGCATCCGGCGTGCAACGACTCACTACGGCTGAACTCAATCGATTCAGACCACCAAAAAGCTTGCCGTAGAAAACGTGATCGAGCCGCACCTATTCGGTAGTGCGCGTGAGCTCGTGTAGTGGCTTTCGCAGGAAACCGATGAACGATGAGGCGATACCGATAAACCCGGCAACACCGGCGATAACCAGAATCGCCAGCACAGGCCACCAGCTTGTCTGCAGAATAAACGGAGGCAGCAACGCCCTGCCTGTCTCTGAATAAGCAATTGCTCCAACCGCAAGGCGACTGGTAACCAGACCCGCTACAACTCCAACTACCACCCCGAGTACCGCGACGATTCCATGCTCGATGGCCGCGCTACGCATGAAGCCGGGTTTCGAAAATCCCATTGCTCGTAGGTAAGCCGAATCGTGAATATTCCGGTTTGAGTGCGCCACAAGATAAGTGACATAGCCGAGGACGAGTGCGATACCCCCGATGATTAAGGACACACCTCCCATTCCGCGCCATCCGGCGACTGCCAGTGGATCGATCACCGAATCCGCAATTCGGGCTTCCCGATCCAGCAGTGAACCAGAGCGGAAGATCTGCCGAACCGAAGCGGCTATCTGTTCGTGACGACTTGCATCAATATCAAGGAATACCTCGTTCGCATCGATGTACACCATGCCACGCAACTCAACAAACGCTAGCAAGGTTTTGACGTCGAGAACCATGAACGGACTGCGGTCAGGATCAAGCGTAGGAAATAACTCGGCTACGGCGACCGGTAGAACCGGAACAAATCCTCCTGCAATCTGAACTACAAGAGGTTGTCCCGGACCGATACCAGTCAGAGCAACGAAGTTTTCAGAAACAATAACTGGAACAGGATCTCCTGTTGAGCTGCGGTACGCACCTCTTACTCCAGCTACCGTTCCGCGGTTTAGAGTCATCTGCCCCACACCGGTTCCGGGATCACCCACTCCAGCAGGCTCTGCTACGTCTGTGTAGGAATCGTCGAGTCCATTCGAGGTCGGCAGTGCGGTCCAAAGGCTATTGCCATCGAAGTCGAGGAGTGTCGTTTCGAATCCTGGACCAGATGCTTTCAGATCGTCCATGAACCATGTAGTCCGCTCCCCACCATCGCCCCCCGCCTGCATGAACGTCTGCAGAGAAGTGACTTCGATCGGAGGGACGAGGTGCTCAGGAATATCGTTTGAGTGCTTTGCCCAGCTGTCGCCGATTTGACCGAGAGTGACCGTTATCTGACGTTCTTCGGAGTCCTTCAGGACGATCCAGAAGAAGTGATCTTGGACGTAAGGATCTTGCATCGTCCAGGCAGAAAGTGTCCTGGTGCCCACAGGCAGAATCACCGGTTCCGGTTTCGAAGGAACGTTGACGCGATCGAATATTTCATCTAACGATTCGTCAGCAAAATCTTCCCTGAACCAGGTCATATCAGGGAATTTGTCTGCCTCGACACCTAGGACAGTGAATTCCATGCCTTGCGCGGTGGTTCCAACTTTCGCCTTCTGTCGATACGCCATCGTCGCGACATTCACGCCATCGATCGCTGAAAGTTCATCAATCTCAATCTGCCTGACGTCGTTACGAGTACCCGCAGGACGAAGTCTCATATTAGTTCCGTTGTCATAGAAAATCTGCTCACGGTTGCTACGCTCGAGTGTCGATCCCAGAGTGCCGACCATCACACCGAGTCCCGTGCCCAGAATGATCAGAAGAACAGGCCAGGCGTACCAGTAGGGGTTTCGTCCCAACCGCCAGAACCCGAGTGCCAAGGGAGCGGCCGTGAATTTGACCGCAGCCCAGGAGGTTGCCCGGGTAATAATTGGGAACGCACGGAGCATGACCAACGCGGCGGAAATCAGCAACATCGCTGGTGCAAAAAAGAGGAGCATCGGATCGGTGACAATTTCGCCTTCACGATTGGCCGAGGCCACTCCTCGATTGGTCATCTCCCAGAGGAAAAACCCGCCAAGAATTACGATTAGCAGATCGAAGTACAGGCGCTGGAACACCGGAGGTCTGTCGGGTCTGGCGCGCGAACGATCGGCGTTCGAGATGCTCGAGCGAGCGATGAGCAATGTCGGCAGCAGAACGACCAGAAACGCCACAATCGCTGCTGCTGCTGCCCACACCCACGCCATCGGCAACATTTCCACCGGGAGGTTCTGACCGTGAGTGATCGATTCAAAAACTGGCAGGCGACCGGAATATCCGATCGCAAAATATGCGATCAGCGGAGCAACAAGTGCTGGTAAACTAACCGCCGTCGCCGATTCAATTATCTGGATCCGCAACATCTGGAACGTAGAAAGCCCGCGGGATCTCAGCATGACTGTTTCGAGCTCGCGCCTTCGAGCGATAAGCCCTGCCACCAGAAATAGATAGTACCCGACAACGGCTAAAGCGAGCGCAGCCAACAGCAGCGCTGGGAGACGCAGGAACAGCATCTTTTGATCCATGCGCCGTGTCTCGGCTTGAGCACCCAGAAGTGCCGTTCCCCGCGGGAGTTCAGCCCTGATCATCTGGTCAAATTCTTCGAAAGCATCGACAAATACGGCGGCTTTAGCATCTGCGATCAAATCGGGATCGGTAAACAGAATTCGTATGTAGTTCATCGGTAACCCGGCGTTGGATGGTCCGACACCAGCAGCTATTGTGTCCTGATCGGTGAACAGGATCAGAGGAACTTCTCGTCCGGGATACGCATTAGGCGGCTGCGGTTCGAGAATTGAACGTGGACTGCCACCCCAGAATTCATCAACGAGATTGTTTGCGACAAAGATGCCGACAATCTCGCCCTTTACAAGTCCAGCGTTTCGAGAAACTGAGCTTGCGTGGATGATGTCACCCACCTTCAGGTCGGTCATCTCTTCTCCATGCCAGAGATCCCTCGACCGTTTCTCGTAGATCACTACTTCGACGATCTGGTCGCCGTTTTCATCTTGCCGAATCAACGGGCTGGGAGATCGACCCTCGATGTACGTGACAGCGTCGAACAAACCTTCCATTTCGTAGAAATGTGCGCCTACGCCGTATCCGTCACGCCATATTTCGGTATCGGTTTCGGGGTCGTCGTCTTCGACTGCCCAATAGTGTGCCCGAGACTTTATTCGAGTCGAACCGTGCGTGATCAGTGGTTGGAGTTCATTGTTTACAGCAGAATCGACGATGCCATTTGCACTGGCAATTTCGTTCGCCTCAAGCGGGATCCAATCAGAAATAGCTCCGACGTTTTTGTTGTAAATGCCAATCCGATTTACAACATCGGCCATCCCTACTTTCTCAAGAGAGCGTAGATATATCGGGCCACCCGCCATCACGGTGGTTGCCAAAAATACGGCGATCAAAACACCGAGCGTCAGAAAGCAGTCGCCACGTGCCCGTCGTTGTACAAATCGAGGAAAGTTCAAGTTCGGGAAAGCCCGCAGTTCTACCGTGGAGATTTAACCCAATCAGTTACAACCGCGATAGTTGGATAAATCGACCGCATTCTATCGAATCAACGAACGATTAACGATCATGAGAATAACATTTTCTAGATCCGATTCTGGTATCCGCTCAGGCAATTACAGGACAAGCGCCGATCCGGTATTGCGTTAAACAATAACACCGCCGATTCGGCGGTGTTTTCAGTTCAAATGGTGGGCCTGGGATGACTCGAACATCCGACCTCTACTTTATCAGAGTAGCACTCTAACCAGCTGAGCTACAGGCCCGTTTGTTGCGTCTCGAACATGTGGAGTGAACGAGCCGCAGGAACTTATTTTACTACTGCGTTGCAGCGATTGTGTAACGATATTCAGTGAATCGCACAGAATCTCCGAATCGTCTTTCCCGCAATATCGCCAGACGCGAAAAGACCCGGCTAAGCCGGATCTTGTTCAACACCTTAGCGAACTGAACAGTGAACAGAAAGAAAGTCTAAAGTTTCGAAGTTTTGAGACTCTGAAAAGAGTCTATGATTTTGGTGCATTAAGCTTTGTTGATTAGAAGTTCGAGCTAACGAGCCACTTCCACTCCCCCAGGACTCAGCTGATAAATCAACTGAACGCCAGGTTCAGGAATCTCGCTCAAGAAAGTTCTCTGTTCTAACCACCTAATGGTCGACCTAGGTAGCCTCGTTATGACACTAATTGCGATGGACGCATTCTTGTCGTTTACCCACCGCGGGTACAAACAAGAACCGTTATTTCCACCACAAGTCATAAGAGGAGCTCCTTAGAAAGGAGGTGATCCAGCCGCACCTTCCGGTACAGCTACCTTGTTACGACTTCGTCCCAGTCATCGATCCTACTCTCGGCGCCTGTGTCCCGAAGGTTCACCCAGCGACTTCAAGTATTACCAACTTCCATGACGTGACGGGCGGTGTGTACAAGGCCCGGGAACGTATTCAACGCAGTGTGCTGACCTGCGTTTACTAGCAACTCCGCGTTCATGCAGGCGAGTTGCAGCCTGCAATCCCAAC
>Ga0187827_10001511_pt1 | contig 34036 bp, 29 predicted proteins | sample ETNtaG_39_FD_167969 | JGI IMG/M metagenome (GOLD analysis project Ga0187827, IMG submission 167969) | Marine microbial and viral communities from oxygen minimum zone, Eastern Pacific Ocean - ETNP2014_SV_150_PacBio MetaG (Illumina Assembly) | ecosystem: Environmental > Aquatic > Marine > Hypoxic...
ATTTCACATTGTTGATGACAAAACTCCTGATCAAGTTCCCCTTTGGCAAGGAGAAACATATCGGCCTTTGCTAACCTCCTTTATTCCGCGGGTCATTTATCGTGACAAGCCTGAAGAACGGCGAGGGTATGACTTTGGATATCGTTATGGCTTTATCAAAAAAACCGATACTCACATGTCCATTAATATACCTTGGATCGTGGAATTGCTGGCGAACTTTGGCCGTTGGGGTGTCATTTGGGGGATGGCGTTGATCGGTATTTTCATCGCTTTTCTGGATCGCGTATTTAATTCAAAAGGCATGACAGATCTTGAATTCATCGTTGGTTTATCAATAATTTTTCCACTCGTAATCCCAGAATCAAACTTCTCATTAATGACCGGCTCCCTGCTGCCGCTTTTTGTTTCGTTATATGTGTATTTCACTGGCGGTGCGTGGGTGCTAAATAAAATTCCGTGGCATCGAAAAGCTGCTGAAGAAAGCTAGGCCTTAGCCACCTTTTCCTTACCTTTACTGACATTATTGGTTGCGTTCCGCGTATCGATAACCAGCTGGCTATTCGCCACCAGTTCATCGTAATCAATGCCGTCATGATCGGTGCATATTAGTGCGGCATCATAGTCATTCAATTTTGCCCCGGTCCATTCAATTGAGTGCCGCCCAGCTAGCGCCGTATGTTCTCGGGTCGGTAAAATTTCAGGCACATAGGGATCATAATAATCAACCTTCGTACCCTTTGCTTCCATCAATTCAATTAATGCAAAGGCCGGACTTTCTCTCGTATCGTTGACATTTTTTTTATAGGCCAAGCCGATCAGCAGAATCGTCGCGTCTTTGATATCTTTTTCGAAACGTTGTTGAAGCTCTTGGACCAGAACATCTACGACATGGGCTGGCATTCGAGTATTGATCTCACCGGCCAGCTCAATAAAGCGGGTCTCGAGATCAAATAGCCCGGCGCGATAGGTCAAATAAAATGGATCAATCGGGATACAGTGGCCGCCGAGCCCGGGACCTGGATAGAAAGGCATATAACCGAAAGGCTTGGTTTTTGCCGCTTCGATAACCTCCCAGACATCTATACCCATTTTGTCATAGATAACTTTCAATTCATTGACCAAGGCGATGTTGACCGATCGGAATATGTTTTCAGTCAATTTGACGGCCTCGGCCACCTCCGTTGAACTGACCGGCACGGTTTTAACGACGATTTGGTCATAGAGGGCTAAGGCCAGGTTTTTGGCATTTTCTCCATCGCCACCAACCACTTTTGGAATGCTCGCAGTGCCGAAATCAGGGTTACCCGGATCTTCACGCTCGGGCGAATAGGCCAGGTAGAAATCTTGTCCAGACTTCATGCCGCCATTTTCAAAAACCGGACACAATACTTCGCGACACGTTCCTGGATAAGTGGTTGATTCTAGAACGATCAATTGGCCTTTTCGAAGATAAGGAAAAATGGTTTTGGCTGTCGAAATGACGAAACTTAAATCCGGCTCCCGCTTGCTGGTTAATGGCGTCGGCACGCAGATGAGAATCGCGTTCATTTCAGTTATCTGTGAGAAATCGCAGGTCGCAGTTAAGCGTCCATTATCGACATGTTTTTTGATGTTGGCGTCTTCGATATGGCTAATATAAGACCCGCCCTGGGACAAAAGTTCTATTTTGCTTTCATCAATATCGAAGCCTGTCGTTGCAAAACCCCTATCTGCCAGTGTCAGGCACAGCGGCAAACCGACATAACCGAGCCCGATAACTCCGATCTTGGCGGACTTGTCTTCGAAGGAATGTTTTAGCTGAGTAATATCTGTCGACATTTTAATTTGCGATCATCGTTAATTTTAATTTGGTGCAAACTAACCAAATTCCAAAATTATGTAAACCGAATGACCTAAACAGCGGTCAAATCCGGCTCAGTCGCCATTTAACCGTTGCGCCGGTTTCACCTAACGGACCGAAGACCACAATTTGCTGGGTCCGCCGGCGCGTGCGCCCGCCGTCAAAATAAATGCTTTCTTCCAAGGCAATCGCCCGATCCAGGCAAGTAAAGCGCCAGCCCGCGCCACGCCTGGGTTTAAGCAGCGCCGAGCATTTATCTTGCAGGATGGTTGCTTGAATATTGGGGTGTAAATGAAAGCTTAGATTGTATCGATGGCCGCCCGATCCGATCAGATTATCCTCGCCTTGGATTTCACCGCCGTCCGGGACTAGCTTAATAAGGCGGCGATGAACCAGCCCGAAAATTTTACTGTAGCCGTCATAGCTTGCTTCGATGATAACGCAGCCGTCGATTTCCCGGCGGCTTGAGGTTACATGTCCGGGTTGGCGAATATAGCCGCCGTCCAAGTTAATTTCAGATGAGTTAACATCGTCAACGACGACGGTCGAATGAGCAGCCGTCGAGCGCAAGGCTTGCTGCCAGTCTGGCGAGGTATCTTCCGGCATGCCGCAATTGACAATAATGCGATCTTTGCCGGCACTCATTTCGAACGCAAGCGTGCCGGCATGAGCCCATTTATGGGCTGTTTCAAGAGGCGGTGTGCCGGTATCCATCAACACCGTCGTCCGTCCGGCGGAAAGCCGGTGAAAGCCGGTATGGGGTGCGCTGGAGATGGCCCGTGTTTTGACCTCCGATTTTGCCAGTAAGGTATCAATCAAAGCAGGTTCACCGGTGCTGGCACCATTAAAGAAGGCGAGACCGCCATCGGCGTGACGCAGGGCTCTCAGCATCGGCACCATGCGTTCGATGGCACCGGTTAACCAAGCCGGCACATTGATATGGGCAGCGACAAAAGTTTCGCGGAGAGTCACTAAATCTGCCAACACTTCCATATGAATATGAGGATTGCGTGAGTAGTGACCGCCATCGGGGAAAATCTGCCGGTCAAGTTCGTTTTCCAGATGACGCATTCCGCTATGCAAATAGTTTTCGTAACCCGGCAGTGCAACACCGCAATAAATAAGCCCTTTAAGTCCTTGAATTCGCCCTGGTCCGGTCACCGATTTCATAATGATCCGATTGAGATGGCGGGCTTGTTTGACGACTTCGGTAAAAAATAAATTATAGAATTCTTGCGGCGCGTCGCCGGCAAAAAAACCGAAATGGGTCAACCAGTTGGTGAGCCGCTGGCCGAGAACATCGGCTCGCCAGGTTAATGGCGACCATCTTGTATAAGAATCAATCCAACGAATGATGTGACTGCGGGCAAGTTCCCGGGAAGCATCACTACCGACGGCGCGAAGATCACTGAGCCAGGCAAATCCGTGCACATAGGCGCGCCAATGATCACTCGCTTGTTTGGGGAAATGTGCCATGTCAATAAGCGGCCAGCGCTGGCCACCACATATTAAATTACCAGCGAGTATTATTTGACCGGTAGCGGCATCTCCCGGCATGAGTTCGGGTGGTGTGCCAAACAGGCGATTTGGGGCGCGGCCAACCAGGGTAATACCATAAAGTGGATTTCGATAGGTGAGGCGACGCAGGCCATCAAGCAAGCCGCGAGATGTTTCTTTGGGCCAACTCTTAAAGGCGGGCAAATTATAGACCGATGACACCGACACTTAATTTTTCCAAAATATTGTGCAATTTGGCTCAAATTTAGGCCGAAAAGGACAAAAAAATCGTTAATGAGATTGAGATTATTTTGGCTAGACGTGCATCAAACGGGCAGCAAAAAAACCGTCCATATATCCCAGATTGGCGAGGTGACAGGGTAAGGTTCGAAGGTCACCGGCTTCGGTAATAAACTCAACACAGTTGCTGACTTCACTCGCTTCAATGGGCTGGCGCCGCCATTTTTTATGGTTTGCCAAAAAAGAGTGAATAACGTCTGGCCCCTCTTGGGGCTGGAGAGAACATGTCGCAAATACAATTTGCCCACCGGGCTTGACCATTTCTGTTGCGGCATTAAGTAATTGAAATTGAGCTTGTCCGGCATGGCTGACATCTTCAGGCCGTTTTAGGTAAGCGACATCGGGATGGCGCCGAATGGTGCCGGTGGCACTGCATGGCGCATCCAAAAGCACACCATCCAGCAGCTCTTCCGGCCGCCAACTTACGGCATCAACACAAATTGTTTCAGCCGTCAAGGACAGTCGGTTGAGGTTCTCTTTGAGCGTTTGCAATCTTTTATCCGACCTATCAAGGGCAATAACTTCAGCCCCGGCAGCTAAAAGTTGCGCCGTCTTACCGCCAGGTGCGGCACAAATATCAGCGATTTTCTGGCCCACTAAATCTTTTCCAAATAACCGGGCCGGCAGGCTTGCCGCTGTATCCTGAACCCACCAGGCACCGTTTTCATAACCTGTCAATTCTTGTACTCGTGTTGACACCGGCAGACGAATACTACCGGTCGGCAAGAGCCGACCGTCAAGTTTTTGGGCCCAAGATGCAGCGTCTGCTATCACCGTTAGATCAAGCTCGGGTGCCTTCAAATGTGCGGCAGCAATCTGGCGGGCAGCGTCTTCACCGTAGGCCTGGCACCACGACTGCCACAGCCAATCCGGCGTGTTTAGCGTGGTAGCATCCTGCCCACTGGTAAGTTTGCATGCCTCTCGGTCGACCCGGCGCAGGACAGCATTGATCAGCTTTTTATACGGCCCCTGATTTTGACGCTCAGCAAGATCAACGCTGGTGCTAACGGCAGCATGGGCTGGGGTCTCCAAAAATAATAACTGGCAGATGCCAAGGCGCAAAATCGTCCTCGCGAATTTTGCTTTCGGCGGTAAACTTTTATCCAGGCATTGCTTTAGAACATCGTCAATCTGACCCAAATGCCGAAGGGTGGTAATCACCAAATTGAAGGCAAAGCCACGATCCCGTGGTTTAAGCTTAGTGTTTCGTTTGTGTTGTTCGAAAGCCTCATCAAAGGGTTGCCGCAACTGCAGCGTGGCATTCAAAATATCGAAGGCAAAATCACGTGGCATGACTTTCGACTATCAGCCGATACCGGCCAGTGCAAACGACATTTAACTTATTAGCATGTCTGAGTAATTTACTCAGACGGCCATCCGGTATCAGCAAATTGGAAATTCTACACTTCTCTAAGCCTAAATTAGTCTGTAAAAGCATAAATTCAAAATAGGTCTTTAAATACAAGGGGGTGAAATTTTTGGCTAAGGATATTTTTGGTCTCAAAATTTCGGTTGTTGTATTGATTTTCATAATAGTGATCGGCAGCATATTTTTATTGGCCACCAGCACTATAGGTACGGAAAACAAACTACTGGGGCTGGCGATAATTTGGGTGGCGCTGCTGCCGAGCCTGATCTTTCTCCAGGATGGCGACCAGCCACCGATACCTTTCTTCCCTCTGGTTGGAATCTTTTATGCATTGTTTTTTGGTTTTCCCGTTTTTTTAACGTCATTTATTCCGACCAGGAACGGGGTTCTCATTCTTTATAACAAAGTTACCATTTCCTTTATCGACGCCAATTCTTTAGCGATTATACTGGCTGCCTTAGTCCTTATGCTGGCTGCTTTTTATGGCGCCAAGCGGTTAGTATTTAGACAGCTAGTATGTTTAAAAATCAAAGGCACCGAAAATCCCACGGCAGTGAATATGCTTTTTTGGCTGCTGGCAATCATTCATTTTTTCTATGAGTTCATTCCTCTGCTCAAAACTATTCCGTCATTTGGCCAGTTCGCCGGACCAGTAATTTATGTGGCGATTGGCGGTCTGTTTTTACAATGGAATAGTGGAAAATTATCTAACACCCAGGCATTGATCTTTGCGTTTATTGTCATACCGCTGGAAATACAAATCAGAGGATCAGAATTCCTAATCACGCCGATGCTGCTTTTATTTCTTTTCATGATACTGGTGCTATGGTGGGTAAAAAAACACAAAATTATTGTCGGCTTGATAGTTGCAAGTTTGTGTTTGATTTCGATTTACGATCTGACCAGTGCTTTGCGCAACCCCCGGGATCAAAATATCAACATGACCAAGGCAATTTTCCAATTTTACATACAGGGAAAGGATAAATTAGATTTTGAAAATGGCAGGCAAATAATAATTTATTATGATCGATTGGTGCCTTTAATACATCGCATCAGCCAAGTCTGGGTGTTTCAGATGGTGGTTCAATCAACACCGGATAAAACACCGTATTGGCAGGGAGAAACCTATAAACCTTTGCTGACTTCCTTTATTCCGCGCGCTTTCTATCCGGGTAAACCAAAGGAACAGACCGGTTATAAATTTGGCCAAAAATATGGCTTTCTCGATCAAAGTAATGCGCCGACGACATCGATAAATATGCCTTGGATTACAGAGTTTTATGCCAATTTCGGACTTTGGGGGGTGTTGATTGGGATGTCTTTAACTGGTCTGTTTCTGGCTTTTTTAGAGAAAATATTTAATGCCGATGGAATGAACAATGTTGAATTTGTGGTCGGCACGACACTAATATTTCCGTTGATCTACCCGGAATCAAATCTTTCCTTGATGACCGGATCAATGTTGCCGTTATTTGTCTCGCTTTTTCTCTATTTCAGGTTTGGTCCGGCGATTATTGAGCGTTTGTTTAAATTACGTTAAAGGCTGAGTACCAAAACTCCGATAACGACTAACAGCACCAGGACGGCTTTGCAAAAAATATCCGCCGACACCTTGGTGAAACTATGCGCGTCCAGCCACATCTCGGCGGTAAACGGGAAAAACAGAATAGTGGCCTGGGTGAGGATTATTTCGGTAACTTTGCCACGGTATATGAGTAACGCCAGCACCATAGGGATCAGCATGCTGGCAGAAATTACATTATTGGCGCGCTGGATTGGCGCCGAGTCAGTACTGGCCATAAAATATAGTACCGAGATAGGACTACCAATACCGCCAAAGCTAAAAGAAACAAAAAAGGAAAAACCTAAAGAAACGCCAAAATAGTTGCCGAAAGAAATTGGTGGCCCCAAAGGCTCCGAACCCACCCGCTACGGCGATTGGGAAAAAACGGTAGATGTTCTGATTTTTAATATAGAAAGGGGGCATCTTCCTGGTACATCCTATCAAGCTGTACGCCGATCCCCTAAGGTGTCCCCGCTTGCGGTGTTGAAGTGATTTCATTCAACACGAAGACCACCAAGACCATGAAGAATTTAATAGTGCATCCCCACCACGTCACCACGGTCATCAAATAACAAATGTCGCCATACGTGGACTTGACCTGCCTCCGCCGAAGTTACGCGCAGGCAGGTCCGCGTATCCATCGTCAAGAAGTCCATTCACCACAGAAAACTTATAAAAGCCCCAATCCTAAACCTTAAAAAAGGGGACACGTAACCCACTAATTGTCTTTGGCATGTCCCCTTTTTCTAAATTACTTCACCCGCATTACGTATTCATGCGCTCATTGACCAGGTTCTCGACGACGCTGGGGTCAGCGAGGGTCGAGATGTCGCCCAAATTCGACGGATCGTTCTCGGCAATTTTACGCAATATACGACGCATGATTTTCCCCGACCGGGTTTTCGGCAGACCCGGAGCCCATTGCAGCAGATCTGGTTTGGCAATCGGGCCAATTTCCTTGCGCACCCAATCGCTGAGCTCCTGGCGTAGAATTTCTGATGGATTGATGCCTTCCATCAGCGTGACATAGGCATAAATGCCCTGACCTTTAATGTCATGCGGATAGCCGACAACAGCGGATTCCGATACTTTCGGATGGGCAACCAGCGCGCTTTCCACTTCAGCCGTGCCCATGCGGTGGCCAGAGACATTGATCACATCATCGACCCGGCCGGTAATCCAGTAATAGCCGTCTTCGTCACGGCGACAGCCATCACCGGTGAAATAGCGTCCGGGATAGGTCGAGAAATAGGTTTCAATAAAGCGAGGATGATCTTTGTAAACCGTCCGCATTTGGCCGGGCCAGCTATCGAGCAACACGAGATTTCCGGAATTGGCGCCTTCCAAAATAGTGCCGTCGGGATCGACCAAAGCTGGCTTCACCCCAAAAAACGGTCTCGTGGCCGAGCCCGGTTTCAAGGCCGTCGCACCCGGCAGAGGCGTGATCAAAATACCACCGGTTTCAGTTTGCCACCAGGTATCTACGATCGGGCAACGTTCATCGCCAGCGACTTTATAATACCACATCCAGGCTTCTGGGTTGATCGGCTCGCCAACCGTGCCCAATAGCCGCAAAGATTTACGGTTGGTTTTTTTGACCGGCTCCTCGCCTTCCCGCATCAAGGCGCGGATCGCCGTCGGTGCGGTGTAAAGGATATTGACGTTGTGTTTATCGACGACCCGCCAAATACGTGACGCGTCCGGCCAGTTGGGCAGGCCTTCATACATCGTTGTGATTGCGCCATTGGCGAGCGGCCCATACAGAATATAGCTGTGGCCAGTAACCCAGCCGACATCAGCCGCACACCAATAGATATCGCCATCTTTATAATCAAAAACATATTGATGGGTCATCGAGACATAAACCATATAGCCGCCGGTGGTGTGCATGACGCCTTTAGGTTTGCCAGTCGAGCCTGACGTATAAAGTATGAATAACGGGTCTTCGGCGCCCATTTCTTCAGGTTCGCAAGCCGCATCAGCCGCCGAGGTGGCTTCATGATACCAGATGTCCCGGCTGTCATCCCAATCAATGTCACCGCCGGTGCGCTTAACGACAAAGACCTTTTTGACCGTTGAGCATTTAGCGACTGCCGCATCCGTATTGGCTTTGAGAGGGATCGCTTTACCACCGCGCACACCTTCATCAGCAGTGACGACACAATTGGAATCACAATCCTGGATACGGCCGGCCAAGGCGTCCGGTGAAAAACCACCAAATACCACTGAGTGAATGGCGCCAATCCGTGTACAGGCCAGCATGGCGACAGCGGCTTCAGGGATCATCGGCATATAGATCGTGATGACATCGCCTTTTTGGATGCCTTCATTTTTCATTGCATTGGCGAGGCGACAGACTTGTTTGTGAAGCTCATTATAGGTGATTGTCTTCGAATCTTCCGGGTCATCACCTTCCCAAATAATGGCGGTTTGATCACCCCTTGTATCGAGATGGCGATCAAGGCAGTTAAATGACGCGTTTAGCGTGCCATCGTAAAACCACTTAATCCGGGCATTATCGGCAAAGTCGACGTCTTTAACTTGGGTGTAGGGTTTGATCCAATCGATCCGTTTGCCCTGTTCACTCCAAAAACTTTCCGAGTCATCAACGGACGCCTGGTACATTTCCAAATATTTATCATTATCTACCCAGGCATCAGCAGCGACCTGATCGGGCACGGGAAATATTAAATCTTCTGACATGTTAGGCCTTTGAACCTCCCTATAGAACGTAACGGTCCTTATACGCAGCCAACTCCTGAATGCGGTCGCGATGATCTGTTGATCTTACAAATGTTTTATCCTGATCTGTTGACTAAAAACAAGTGCCGAAAACAAAGATTAAATAAAAATATTAGGGGAACTAATTTAGCCAGTATACAAGACTTCGCCGTTTTCAACCTAAATCGGAAAAACGTCAAGATGATTGTCTTTGCAGGGGCCAAAAACACAATGGCCAGTATAAATTTCAAACAGCGTACCGTGGGTTGAGCAAATGATATTTTTTATCATGGCTGAGGAATTTACCCGGCTGTAAATCAAGCGGCTCTACGATATGAGGACAGGAATTAATGTAGACAAAAGCATTATTGTTGCGACGGATAACAATCAGCATTTTTTCCGTGCCTTTTTTAGTCATCATCTAACGGTTCTAATCCAACTGGAATTTGCTGCCATTCCTGCCAGGCACGTTCCGGAAAAGATTCGCCTTTTTCCTCCTCACCTTGTTTGAGCGCATCTTTAACATGCGGATACCCGCGTTGCATTTCCGCCCACATTTCGCGGCCAAGATCACGCACTTCCGGTACGTTCAGGCAGCGCAAACTATAGGAGATTAGCAGCGTGCCAACTGCGTCGGTGTGTTGTTTCATTTTGTTGAAATCCCGCACCAGTTTGTTGAGGTCCATCTGATAGCGCCCTAGCTCAGTGGTGGAGAGCAGAGATTGATCGGAATAGAGTCCTTTTGGCAGATATTCTTGGTTTTCCATATTGATGCGAATAACCGTGGAGACCGCGAGAATAACGCCAAGATCTTGATCTGTCATTTGGCGGAGGCCGATGATATAGTCTTGCACCGCTTTATGACTCGAATTCATCGCCCGACCTTTGAAATGATTGGCGAGACCTGATTTCAGCGTTTTAAACATCGACTTTGGTTAATCGTCGGTTGGAATAACTTTGCGGATTTGTTCAATCTCAACCGATTCAAATAGGCCGACTTTGCGATAAGGATCGCCTTTGGCAAAATTCTCTGCCGCCGCCATATCTTCGAGATCAATGAGAAATACACTGCCGGTAACCGTTTCGCCTTCATCCGTATAAGTCGGGCCGGCAAAAAATATACTGTCGCCAAAATTAGCGAGATATTTCAGATGAACTGCACGCGTAGAGGCGCGCATATTCATTTGGCTGGGTTTATCTTTACAACGAATGTGAAACAGCATTGTCTTTGCCTCTTTCTGGCCTTCTAAAGTACTGAATTAATTAAGTGGTTTCAGCTTTTAGCGGACGCGCCAAAAGACCGTTGATGGTCGCGTCGATATTAGCGCCGTGATTTAGCACGCCATCAACAGCAGAGCAAATCGGCAGATCAACATTAAGCCGGCGGGCAAGATCGGTAACCGATGAGGCAGTAAAAACACCTTCGGCAACTGAATTTCGTTCGCTTAAGATGTCTTCGAGGCGTTGACCACTGCCAAGGGCAACTCCCAGTGAAAAATTGCGTGATTGAACGGCGTTGCAAGTCAGCGTCAAATCTCCCATCCCCGACAGGCCCGCGAGGGTTTCCGCATGGGCGCCTTTAGCTATGCCTAAGCGGCTAATTTCGGCGAGACCGCGGGTGACCAGTGCGGCCCGTGTATTGTCTCCAAGTTTGCGGCCTTCAACGATGCCGCAGGCTATGGCCAGCACGTTTTTGACCGCACCACCAATTTGCGAGCCGATAACATCCCGCGAGCGGTATATTCTAAAATACCGGGTGCTCAAGGTTTCCATTAGAACTTTAGCCATGGTTTCATCATCGCACGCCAAGGTTACGGCCGTTGGCAGATCACGCGCTACTTCAGCAGCAAAAGTGGGGCCAGATAAGACAGCGATGGGTTTGCCCGGCAGCATTTCGCCCACCACTTCGCTCATTAAGGCACAGCTGCCTTGCTCGATTCCCTTGGCGCAAATAATTGCCGGCACGCCACTTGGCCAATCAGCCGCCGCCGCGTCACAAACGCCACGCATATGTTGAGCGGGAGCAACCAGCAATACAACATCCGCATCAACAGCGTCCACCATAACGCTGGTAGCTTTTATGCCCAGATCAAGCTCGTAACTTGGTAGAAAAATACTGTTTTCGTGATGGAGGTTGATGGCTTCCGCAACTTCCGGCTCATGGGCTTGGATGACAACTTCGTTGCCAGCCCTGATGGCGGCCATTGCCAGGGCAGTACCCCAGGCGCCCGCGCCGATGATACCAATCTTACTCATGAATTATTTATGCCGTTCTAATTTATTTAACGCAAGACACTCTAATCTTACCATCACATTTTTGCCTAGGCTTTTACGCCAGCGCCTATTGCCGTCGGTGCGTCAGGGTCAAGCGGCCAACGTGGCCGGGGTTTAAAATCGAGCAGATCGGAATGTCCTGCTTTCAGGCGTTCGATCCCGGCCCAGGCAATCATCGCTGCATTGTCGGTGCAGAGTTGTGCTGGAGGCACAATAAGTCTGGTATTCTCCGAGATTTCTAAATCGGCGAGGCGTTTAGCCAAAGTTTGATTAGCAGCAACACCACCGGCGACAACCAGCGTATTGCCGTTTGGATAGCGCTCGCGAAACTGTCTTAGCGCATTTTGGCAGCGGTCAATGAGGACATCGCCGACGGCGCTTTGAAACGACGCACATAAATCGGCAACATCCTGATCGCTCATTTTTTCCTCACCCCCGAAACGCTCAATTTGCTGGCGAATTGCAGTTTTGAGCCCGGAAAAAGAAAAATGACACTCCTTGCGGCCCAGCATCGGTCGCGGCAACTCGAATCGCGCGCCATCACCGGTAGCTGCCGCGCGCTCGACAATAGGACCTCCGGGATAGCCAAGCCCCAACATCTTGGCGGATTTATCAAAAGCTTCGCCTAAGGCATCATCTATCGTAGTGCCAAGTCGTATATAACGGTCAACTTCTTCGACAATCAAGAGTTGGCAATGGCCGCCGGAGACCAATAACAACAAATAAGGAAATTCGACATTTTCGGTCAGCCGGGCAGTTAAGGCATGTCCTTCCAGATGATTAACCGCAATAAAGGGTTTGTTCTGCACGCTAGCAATAGCCTTGGCCGACATAACGCCGACGATAACGCCGCCGATCAGCCCCGGACCGCCGGTGGCGGCTATGCCATCAAGTTGCGCTAACTTAACACCGGCGTCTTGTAAGGCTTGTTTGATAAGATGATCGACATGTTCAAGGTGTGAGCGAGCAGCAATTTCGGGCACGATACCGCCGTAAGGGCGGTGTTCATCCTCTTGGCTGAGGACAATATTACTTAAGATTCGCGCATCCGGGCTTGCCGCATCACACACGATCGCGGCGGCGGTTTCATCACAGCTTGATTCAATACCCAAAACGATCATACCGACTTGCACTCAAAAACATAATTCTTACCCAAAATAGAGTTATTTCGGGTTTCATCGCCGGACTTTACTCTTTATGTTTTGACAAAACCACAACCAGTATCAAAGATAGAAAAAATTGACCATGGCAGCTGTCGATAAACTTCGTGTCGGTACCCGAGGTAGCCCCCTGGCGCTGACCCAGACCAATCAAGTCATTAGCATATTAAAAGAGCACCACGCTGTTTTGTGCAAAAACGGCGCAGTTGATACGATTGTAATCAAGACCACGGGCGACCGGGAACAAAGCCGGTTACTATCCGAGATTGGCGGTAAAGGCTTGTTTACCAAAGAACTTGATGAAGCGATGCTGCGTAACGAGATCGATATTGCCGTCCATTCCATGAAAGACATGCCGACTTTTATGCCGGATGGAATTGTGCTGCACGCGATTACTGAGCGGATTGATCCCCGAGATGCGTTTATATCCACTAAAGCCAAGACGATAGCAGAATTACCGCAAGGGGCGGTCGTCGGCACCGCCTCGCTCCGGCGGAAATCTCAAATCCTTAATATGCGGCCTGATCTTAAAGTGGTGCCGTTTCGCGGTAATGTCGAAACGCGCATCAGTAAACTTGAGGCGGGCGACGTCAATGCTACGTTGTTAGCCTTTGCCGGATTAATCCGGCTGGGTAAGCAAGACGCTGTAACCAGCTTGATTGAAATAGATCAAGTGCTCCCCGCCGTTGGCCAAGGTGTCTTAGCCGCAACCTGCCGGGAAGAAGATTTGCGCGCTAATGCAATGATTGCATCGCTCTCCCATCCGCCGACGACGGTTGCAGTGTTGGCAGAACGCGCCATGTTGGCGGTTTTGGATGGGTCGTGCCAAACGCCGATTGCGGGATTGGCGCATTTGGATGGGACTGGTAAATTAGACTTGCGTGGTATAATCGCCCGGCCCGATGGCGTTGAAAAAGCCGAAGTTGAATTGAGTGGCTTGGCATCGGAGGCAGAATTGTTAGGTACTCAGGTTGCTGAAAAATTATTAATTGAGGCCGGTCCTTCAATCTTAGACGCGATAAAAGCGAGCGGACCTGATATAATTCACCCGCATCCTGAAATGGAGCACCCAGAAAATATGAAGGAAAACCAGCAGGAGGATTAAAACGGTATCATGCGTGTATTGGTAACCCGACCTGGCGATGATGGCACAGCCTTAGCCGAACTTCTTGGTGCGCGTGGTGTGGGATCCGTCGTTGAGCCGCTTTTGGCAATCAAACAAATCGAAGGCCCGCCGCTAGAGCTTGATGGTGTTCAAGCTTTTCTGTTGACCAGTGCCAATGGAGTACGTGCGCTGGCACGGCGAACAGACCGGCGGGAAATCCCGGTTTATGCGGTTGGTGATGCAACAGCGGCAACAGCCCGCGGGTCCGGCTTTACTCAGGTGCATAGCGCTGCTGCTAATGTTGAAACCTTGGCGGAATTAGTTAAAGAAATACTCAAACCTGCCGATGGACCTTTGTTGCATGTTGCCGGCTCAACTGTTGCCGGTGATCTTATTGGGTTGGTAGAAGCCGCTGGCTTTAAATGCACCCGCGAAGTTATTTACGATGTAATCAATAAACGCAGTCTGACGTCCTCGACCATCGCCGCGATTAAAGAAAATCATATTGAAGCGGTAACACTTTATTCACCGCGGTCAGCAGAAATATTTGTCGAGCTTATTCGCAAAGCGCGCCTCATCAGATCGTGCCGGAGTATGATTGCAATTTGTCTTAGCCAAGCGGTCGCTGATAAAATTAGCGAGTTACACTGGCAGGATATTCATATTGCGGTAGAGCCAAATCAGGACGCCTTGCTGGATTTGGTAGCAGAACTAAATAACGCCGATGATCAATCGGTGGGTACCCAAAAAATTTCACAGCATACGGCAGAACCAGAAATATTAGAAGATCTACCAACGTCCTCGGGACCAACTAACGCCCACCGCGTCGCGCCGATACAGCGTCGTCAGGGCGGCTCTGGTCAAACTGTCTTTATAACGTTGCTGGTTGTTGCCACTGTCGCCGGTGCGGCGATTGCAACCAAACCCTTGTGGTTGCCAAAAGTGCAGACGAGTGCACCGATGCTGTTTGCCGAAACTGAAACCGAGGTGAAAATCACCAAACTAAGAGGGCGTTTAAAGGTGCTTGAAGACAGCCAGCAAGTGCCGGACCTAGATGCTCTTCAGCAAGAAAGAAAACGCATGCAAACTCATTTGGATGCAACCTTGAAGCGCTTGGAGAAACTTGAAAATTCCATTGGCTCTGTCAAGAAATTAATTGATGCAGTAAATACTGATCCTGGTACCGGTGCGGTCAAAATGTTAAAACAATTGTCTAATCGGTTGGATAAATTAGAAAAAGAAAATTTAAATTACCGCACGGTCTATCAAACCGAGGATGGTAAAACCCTTAATAGTCTGACTAATCAGGTAGCTGAGCTGGAAAAGAAATTACCCCGGGCTACAAGTGAAACCCAAAGCAGTGAGGCACGGGTCCTGGTGCTATCAATTGGCCAATTGCGTGAAGCCGTTCGCGCAGGCCGGAGTTTCAAAGATGAATTGGCGACGCTGAATATATTGGTTCAGAAAAATGCAGATCTACAAAAAGTTCTTGGTAATGCATTAAAACAGCTTAGCGGCATTGCTGCTAGCGGTGCACCTAACTTGCAGATATTACAGAGCGAATTTGATGCCCAAGCTGGTAATATCGTACAAGCGGGTTTGGTGCCTGATGAAGGCAGCTGGGTGCAACGAACGATCGCGCGGCTGACCGAATCGGTAAAATGGCGGCGGACCGATAATCTTGCCGGAGATGGTGTTGAAGCTATTGTTGCGCGAGCTGAGCAGGCACTAAAATCCCGCGATGTTGAAAAGGCGATCAAGGAATTATCCGCGCTTCAGGAAAAACCGGCTGCTCTGACCAAAGACTGGCTGACCGGAGCCAAAGCCTACCACATTTCTGAAAAAGCCTTGGCCGAATTGCAAACCCGGGCCGTTGCCCAAATGGCGGCGGGGCAATAGATATCGATGATTAAAGTGGTCTGGTTCCTCATCTTTCTGGCGCTGGTTAGTTTGGGCGCGGCCGTGGTGGCGGACAATCCAGGTGCGGTTTCACTGCGCTGGCTTGGTTATAAAGTCGACACTTCAATCGGTGTGTTGTTTGCCGGGGTCTTTCTAATTTCGATCAGTTTGGCGATTATTTTCCGTGTTTGGTTCTTTTTCCGCAATGCTCCTAGACGAATTGGAAAAGTGCACCGGGATTGGCGCCGTGAACGTGGCTATAAAGCGTTAACTCAAGGCATGGTCGCGGTTGCCGCTGGTGATGCACAGGAGGCCCGGCGTCAAGCTCGTAAAGCGGAAAATTTGTTGGCCGACCCGCCGCTCACCATGCTGCTGTCAGCGCAGGCAGCGCAATTATCCGGCGATGAAAAAGCCGCCGGCAAATTTTTCGAAAAAATGGCAGAGCGTAAAGACACCAAATACCTCGGCATTCACGGCATGCTCAATCAGGCCATTCAGGAAGGCGATAAAGAAGTCGCCCTTGATCTCGCCGAGCAAGCGATTGATTTAAAACCCAAAACAGACAATGTCTCGCGCGCTTTGTTCGATTTGCAGGTTCAAAGTGGCAATCTTGAAGAAGCGGAAGAAACCATCCGTAAAGCCGTCAAAGACAAACTTATCAACAATGACACCGGTCGTCGCCGCCGCGCGGTTATATTGTATCAACGTAGCGTAGAAGCGGAGAGTGACGGCAAGCTTAGCGACGCGCTCAACTTTGCCCGCAAAGCCAATAATTTGCTGCCCGGTTTTGTGCCGGCGGCAGTGCGCACTTCGCGCCTCCTGCAGCAGGCAGGCAAACGCCGTAAAGCGGCTTCGGTGATCGAGGAGATTTGGGTGACCAACCCGCATCCTCAATTGGCCGAGGTGATGGCCGAGCTGTCATCGGGTGGCGGCGAGCAGGAAAAAATGCGAACCATCGAAAAACTTGCGAACTATAACAAAGATCATGTTGAAAGCCATGTTGCGATTGCCAAGGCTGCGCTGGTAGCCGGGATGTGGCAGGAAGCGCGCGAACATCTTGAAGCGGTCGCCAATTCAGACTCCACCGAGATCCCGTCGGCGCGGATTTGTCGTTATCTGGCTGAATTAGAAGAGAGTGAAAATTCGGATAATGAGGCGTCGCGTGAGTGGTTGAAGAAAGCAGCGATTGCCGAACCGGATTCGGCCTGGAACTGCAACAGTTGCGGTCAGATAATGGCCGAGTGGGAACCGGTTTGTAATCACTGTGAATCCTTTGACACCTTGGAATGGCGCACACCGCCTCGAGTTACGCGTTTGGCACCGGTCGATTTGCCGGACCAGGCAGCTGATAATAAATCAGGTGAGACCATCGATATGGAGCCGAATTTAGGTAATGATGCAAGCGCCAGGTCCAGTGATGAAACAGCCAAGAACTCTGACGACGGACAGTCAAAAACATTAAATGTAGGATTTTCTAAAGACGAAAAGTGAATTATTATTCTGTTTTTTTCAAACACGGCGAAATGAAATTAACGCAAAAAATTTTTCTTGTTTCATGTTGATTTGTATACATAGAACGAGTTCATTGTTGCTTATAACAGCGTTTCTACAACGAATTCTATGGAAACTTTAGCCCGCTAAAATATAAGTTGGATTGAGCTAGACAAGTGTAGAACGAAGATAGAGGATTAAATAAAAAATGCTTGAAGCTGGGCGCTTACTCACCCATAAATCCGTACCTTGAAATGGCATACCAGATGAACCAGACTGTCCCCTAAATCGGCTGTAAGTTTGTTTTAGGTATTCTGATGATGGACCTTTTCAAATTAGAAATTCCTTTGGGAGATATATTTGAATAACGATCTACTAGTGACCCTTGGGCCAACTTCGATGAATAAGGATACAGTAACATCCTGCGCTGAATTGGGTGTCTACTTGTTCCGTATCAATTTATCTCATACGCCGATAGATCAAGTTGAAGAAACCATTAAACGTATTCGGTTATGGACAGATCGGCCAGTTTGCTTGGATAGTGAAGGCGCTCAACTTAGAAACGGCGCTATGAAAGATGAAGTAACTGAGTTTATAAAGGGCGAAGAAATTAGGATAGAATTGGACTCTGTAATCGGTAACTCGCAAAGGTTATCCTTTAATCCAGCCAGTGTTTGCAGGCAATTTGAAGTTGGCGATAAAATCCAAGTTGATTTTAACCACGTCCAGTTTGAAGTAACTGAAAAATTTAGTGACCACTATTCTGCGATTGTTTTAAACGGAGGATTTATCGGTAGCAATAAGGCCGTTGATGTAAATCGTGAACTGGTGTTTGACTCGCTGACGAAGAAAGATCGACAAGCAATTGAAATTGGCAATCGGAACAATGTAAATCATTTTGCTCTGTCGTTCGCCAACTTGCCAGAAAATGTGGATACGATGCGGGAGCTCTGTGGAGGTGGTGCAAAAATTATCTGCAAAATAGAATCTACATCAGGAGTGAACAATCTAGAAAGTATAATCCAGCGGGCAGACGAAATTCTCATTGACCGAGGAGATCTTTCGCGTTGCGTGCCGATTGAGCGAATTCCCTTTTTGCAGCGACGTATCATATCGACGGCGCGTTTAATGGATACACCCGTGTTTGTTGCCACCAATCTGTTGGAATCGATGGTAACAACCCAATCACCAACCAGGGCCGAGGTAAATGACGTGGTCAGCACTTTAGAAATGGGGGCAAATGGTCTTGTCCTTGCTGCAGAAACAGCGATTGGTAAATATCCTGTTGAAGCCGTGCAGATGATTCGATCTCTTATTAATGAAACCAAACGCTGGACTCCCAATACAAGCATCGCCGATCTCATGAGAACTCAATAATTGCCTACTAAAACGCCTTACACATTTTGGCATATGGACCTGGCGTCGAGCGGGAAATCAACGATAGTTGAACACTTTGTGAGTATGTTAAAGGAAAGTAATATTTCTATTCTTCACTATGATGACGATAAAGTAAGGGATATTTTTTGCAAGGATTTTGGTTTTCCGAAGGTATTCGTGGGTGGGTCGTAGAAACATTGGCACATCTCGCGCGCAAAGCAAATGATGTAGGCGTCGATTCTGTGATGTTCGCTTTAACTGCTCATCAATCGGCCCACGACTTCAAAAATGTTATGTTCTAAACCTGTTTATTAGCTCGGTATTTTAGAAGTTTGCGCCTGACAAATTTACGTTTGAAAAGTTTGTACCGTTTAATATTGCGTTTCGGAAATCAACCTCTAATAAACTACTATCATCGAACCTGGCTCCTGAATACATATTAAGGAGCATTTCTATATCGTGAACATTCTTGATAACGAGTTTGTAAAAGTGTATCTCACTAACAGTGCCGCTTTAGCTCAGTTGGTAGAGCATCGCATTCGTAATTTTAAATTGCGTCCTCATGGGGAAACCTTTGAGTAAAAACTCATCAAAGTCGGGGAAACCTGTAAAATGGCAATCCCGAGCCAAGTCCCCAAAAGGGAAAGGTGTAGAGACTTGACGGTGAGCATCTAAGTCAATTTCGGTTGTTATGATGAAGGGAAAGTCCAGCGCACAAACATCCACTTGGATGGCAACGAAAGTTGTAGTTGTGATGAATGCGGGGGTCGGGTGTTCAAGTCACCCAAGCGGCACCATTTCTTTCAATGACTTAGCGGAGTTGGTAGCGTCTGCTATACCCCCGAAAATAGACAACAGCGACTTCTATGCAGTTGGTGTAATTTGGGTGTAGAGAAAACAAATCATGATTTTCCACACCCACCTACTTATGATACGGGTGATTACTCAAAATACACTGGGCGCGGTAGACTTGCTCGATCAGCATGACTCGGGCGAGCATATGGGGCCAGGTCATCGCCCCCAAGGCAATTTTGAGCTGAGCGCGGACTAAAATGGATTTATCCAGCCCGTCTGAGCCACCAATAACAAAAGCGATCTCACTGATGCCGTCATCCTGCAAGGCGCTCAGTTTTTTGGCCAGGTCTTCGCTGGCAAGTGCGTGGCCGCTCCGGTCCATCGCCACCAGGAAGGCACCCTTCGGCACGGCGCTTAATAACAGTTCTGCTTCCTTGATTTTCAACTGGGTGGGTTTGAGTGGTTTCTTTTCTTCGACTTCCTTGAGGGTCAAGGACCAGTTGAGCCGCTTGGCATAATTATCCCACAGGTCCCGCTCCGCTCCCGCCTTCATGCGACCGACCGCGGCTATGGTAATATTCATTCCACCCACATTAGCCGGCTGCTTAGCTTAAGCCGCTTCGCCAGGCTGAGGCATCGCCGTACCCCATATTTTCTCCAGAGCATAAAATTCACGGATTTCGGGGCGAAACAAATGGACAATGATATCGCCACCGTCAATCAGCAGCCAATCATTTTTCTGGGCGCCTTCAAGCGGAACTTCGTTCACTCCTGCTGCCTTTAATTTCTCCCGGAGATGTGTGGCCATGGTTGCAACCTGTCTTTGAGAGGTGCCTGATGCGACGATCATGTAATCAGCAAAACTGGTTTTACCGGTGAGATTGATAACGATGACATCTTGAGCCTTATCGTCATCGAGGGACGCCTGAGCAACTTTCAAAAGTTTTTTCGATGTTACGTTAGAAGGCCCTTTTGCTTTGCGGGGCGCCTTAGCTTTACGAGGAATGGTGTGCGTCTCCTTTGCTGTCTCAATTAATCAATTAGTACATATTAACCGCACCGATGCCGGCACGAACCCGCGTCGCGGAAATGGCATCCGGTTTGATATTGAGAAAAGCCCAGGTGGGTGCTTGCCGTGCACTTAAGCTGTGGGCCTGAGTCTCATCTATGCGATATCGCGCAAACCGGCGCGCTGCATATCCCGCTAACGCCCGTTTAGTGTAGGTAGGTCGGGTAAAAATCGCAATGGGGACGGCGCGAAAAATTTGCTGCCAGTCCTTCCATTTTGGTATTTGCATGAGGTTGTCCGCACCCATAAGCCAGACAAACCGGGCCTTTGGGAACTTTTTCTTTAATTCGGTCAAGGTTTCCGCTGTATAGGCCGTGTCGAGCTCAAATTCAATATTAGTGACCCGAATGCGGCGATCCTGGGCAATCGTTTCAGCAGATTCAATCCGGCTTTCAAAATCGACCATATCGTTAACTGGCTTCAACGGGTTCTGCGGTGACACCATCCACCATATTTCATCGAGCTGCAGGAGTTTCAGCGCCTGGCGGCTGATATGCAGATGGCCGCGATGCGCCGGATTAAAAGATCCACCCAAAATGCCAATGCGCTTGCCGGCGAATGTTTCGATATTAGTCAAAGGGCTGTTTCCCAACTCAGAAACAATTACGGCCGTACATGGCCATCGCCGCGGACGACATATTTAAATGTCGTGAGCTGCTCAACTCCAACCGGCCCGCGGGCATGCATTTTACCGGTGGAAATACCGATTTCAGCACCCATGCCAAATTCGCCACCATCGGCGAATTGTGTCGAGGCATTATGGACGGCGATGGCGCTATTGATGCCATTGAGGAATATCTCAGCCGTTGCTGCGTCATAGGTGACAATGGCGTCGGTATGTTCGGTGCCATGGCGGTTGACGTGATTCACCGCTTCCTCGACGCCATCGACTTGGCGTACCGAGATAATGGAATCGAGATATTCGGTATCCCAATCTTCTTCCGACGCCGCGATTACCCGGACGTCGAGTTCACGGGTTTCATCATCGCCGCGAATTTCACAGCCTGCCGCATTCAGCGCATCCAAAATAGGCGGCAGATGGGTGGCTACGGCATCGCGGTCGATCAACAGGGTTTCCGTCGCGCCACAAATTCCGGTGCGGCGCATCTTGGCGTTGACGACAATTTTCTTGGCCATTTCCGGGCTAGAATCAGCGTTCACATAGGTATGACAAATGCCTTCGAGATGGGCAAAGACGGGCACCTTGGCTTCGGTTTGTACGCGTTCGACCAAAGACCGGCCACCACGAGGCACAATTACATCTATGGTATCGGTCATGATCAGCATCTCGCCGACGGCTGCCCGGTCTGTGGTGGGGACCATTTGAATGGCGGCCTCCGGTAAATTGGCCGCCCGGAGACCCGCTTTCAGGCTATCCAGGATGGTCGAGGAAGAATGAAAGCTTTCTGAGCCACCTCGTAAAATTGATGCATTGCCGGATTTTAAGCACAAGCTGCCGGCATCGGCTGTTACATTGGGCCGCGATTCATAAATTACGCCGATAACACCCAGAGGCACCCGCACGCGAGAGATGGATAGACCATTGGGGCGGTCCCAGTTTTCCATTACACTGCCTACCGGATCATTGAGTTCGGCGATAGCTTCCAAGCCGGCGGCCATGCCAGAAATACGGTCTTCGTTCAGCTCCAACCGGTCGAGCATTGCCGAGGTTAGGCCTTTTTGCTCACCCGCCGCCATATCTTTGTAATTAGCCTGGATAATGGCTTCAGAATTATCTCGCAAAGACATCGCGGCTTCTGTTAAGACACGGTTCTTAGCTTCAGTCGGCGCGTTAACTAGCGCCTGTGCGGCGTCCTTGGCGGCCTTGCCGATTTTTTGCATCACTTCAGTAATATTTTTGTTGCCCGACATCGCACCAATCCTTAATTCATCACCAGATCATCTCGATGGACCATTTCGTCCCGGCCACGGTAACCCAGAAGTTCTAAAATATCATCGGTTTTATGACCCATAATGAGTTTTGCATCAGCCGAAGAATAGGCGCTTAAGCCGCGGCCGATTTCGTGGCCGTCTGAGGTTTCGATCGCCACCGCATCGCCGCGTTGAAACTCACCACTAATATTGGCGACACCAGCAGGCAGCAAGCTACGCCCATCTTTCAGTGCTTCAACCGCACCGTTATCAATGGTAATCGTGCCCATGGGTTGCAACGTGCCAGCAATCCACTGTTTGCGAGCGGTTTGAGGAGTGCCGCGGGGCAGGAACCAGGAGCAATTGGCACCGCTTTCGAGCGCCTGCAGCGGATTAATTTGCTTACCCTCGGTGATCACCATGCGGCAGCCTGCACCCAAACATTGTTTAGCCGCCGCGAGTTTCGTAACCATGCCGCCGGAACTGTCACCTGATGCAGCGGCACCGGCCATTTTTTCAATATCAGGTGTGATTTCCGAAATTTCCGGGATCAGCTTGGCCTTGGTATTGGCGGCAGGATCGGCATCATACAGACCATCGATGTCCGATAACAAAACCAAGACATCGGCAGATACCATGGCAGCCACCCGGGCGGCCAAGCGATCATTATCGCCGAAACGAATTTCTTCGGTGGCAACGCTGTCATTTTCGTTGATCAAAGGTACCGCGCCAACATCCAACAATGTCATTAGCGTCGAGCGGGCATTAAGATAGCGCCGCCGGTTTTCGCTGTCATCGCGGGTCAGTAAAATCTGCGCTACCGACAGATTATGAGTTTCAAAACATTCCTGATAGGCGTGGGTCAAGCGCACCATACCTACGGCAGCAGCAGCTTGCTTTTCTTCGAGATGTAAATCGCCGGATTTTAAACTTAGATAGCGGCGGCCCAAAGCAATGGCACCGGAGGAGACAATGATTATCTCCTGGCCTCGCGCGCGGCAGCGCTCGACGTCGGTGGCCAAACCCTCAAGCCATCTCCGGTGGAGACGGCCGGTCTCCTGATCGACCAATAAAACCGAGCCAATTTTAATGACGATGCGTTTGGCATTAGCTAAATGTGAGGTGTTGTTATTCATTAACAGTCTCCGCTTCTCTTTCCTTAGCGCGGTAATCTACAACAGCCTCAGAAAGGCGGCGAAGTGCCTGTTCGACACCCATGCCGGCAACACCGGAGATCGTCAAAACTTCCTGTCCGGCGGCAGCCGAAAGTTCAGCGCTTTTCTCAGCAATCATGTCATCGGTTAAGGCGTCAATTTTGTTGAGCGCGACGACTTCCAATTTTTCATTTAGATCAGCGCCATATTCCGCCAGCTCATGGCGAACAGTTTTGTAGGCACCCGCAACATCTTCTTCGGTGCCGTCAATTAAGTGCAGCAAGACATCGCAGCGCTCGACATGGCCCAAGAAACGATCGCCCAGACCAGTGCCATCATGTGCCCCTTCGATAAGCCCGGGGATGTCGGCTAGAACAATCTCATCGCCGTCGACATAGCCAACGCCTAAATTGGGATGTAGTGTGGTGAAAGGATAGTCAGCAATTTTAGGCCGGGCGCGGGTAACCGCCGCTAAAAAAGTTGATTTTCCCGCATTTGGCAGACCGATTAAGCCGGCATCAGCGATCAGTTTCAGTTGCAGCCACAGCCATTTTTCTTCACCGGGCCAACCATCATCGGCACGGCGCGGCGCCTGATTGGTGGCTGATTTAAAATACGCATTACCGAAGCCGCCGTCACCGCCTTTGGCGAGGATTACTTTCTCACCTGGTTCGGTGAGATCAGCAATCATGTCGTCCTGGTTTTCGTCGAAGATTTGGGTGCCGACAGGTACTTTTAGGATAATATCATCTGAAGCTTTACCGTTTTTATTGCAGCCTTGACCGTGATCGCCACGACGCGCTTTGAAATGCTGCTGGTATCGGAAATCGATTAACGTGTTGAGATTGGCAACGCATTCGGCAATGACATTACCGCCGCGTCCGCCATCGCCGCCGTCGGGTCCACCGAATTCAACATATTTTTCACGCCGAAACCCGACGCAACCAGCACCGCCGTCGCCGCTTTTAACGAAAATCTTTTGTTGGTCGAGGAACTTCACAATTTTTCCTTAAACCTATTGGGTTAAATTAGCCTTACTTTGAACTAGGCACTAAAAAAGGGGAATGGACAGCCATTCCCCTTATAAAATTTGGATTGGCTGTTTTAAATGTTAGGACAGCGGGTCCACACCAACAAAGGTTTTGCCAGCGCTGGTTTTCCAGAACTTCACTTTACCTTCGGTGAGGGCAAAAATTGTGTGGTCTTTACCGATGCCAACATTTTTGCCGGGATGCCATTTAGTACCCCGTTGACGAATGATGATGTTGCCAGCAACCACTGCTTCGCCACCGTATTTTTTGACGCCAAGACGACGACCGGCTGAATCACGTCCATTGCGGGATGAGCCGCCTGCTTTTTTATGTGCCATGACTAATTCTCCTTAATCGTCTTTTTTCTTCGCGGCAGTTTTTTTCTTCGGCGCTGCTTTTTTTTTGGTCACGGTAGCTTTCTTCTTCACCGCCGCCGCTTTTTTCTTCGCTGGCGCCTTTGCTTTGACCTTAGGTTTTTCCTCGGTCTTAGTGTCCGCTTTTGGCGCAGCATCTTTCTTCGCTGACGCTTTGGCTTTGACCTTAGGTTTTTCCTCGGTCTTAGCTTTAGCGGTAGGCTTTTTCTCGGCTTTAGTGTCCGCTTTTGGAGCAGCGTCTTTCTTAACAGCCGCTTTCACTGCACCTTTACCATTGATGTCCAGCACCCGCAAAACTGTCTGGTCCTGACGATGACCTTTGGTGCGTTTGTAACCCTGGCGGCGCTTTTTCTTAAAGACGATAATTTTATCGCTGCGCGACTGATCAACGACTTCGCAGTTAACCGCAGTGCTGGTAAGCAGGGGCGCACCCAATTCCGGGTCTTTACCATCTTCTCCGACCATCAGCACTTGGTCCAGTTTAACTTTGGTGCCGGCATCGCCCAAAAGCTTCTCAACAACGATAATGTCGCCTGGTGAAACTCGATATTGCTTACCGCCTGTCTTTACGACTGCGTACATTGTTCTCTTTTTCACTTGAGTAATATTACCGTACAAAAACAGGGCACCAACAAGGAGCCCCTACGGAAGGCGCGGAAATTACCGGCCTGAAAGCAAATTGTCAATGGGTTATAGCAGAAATTAGAGCAATTACTGACAAAATTGATTTAGATCATATGTTGGGGACAAAACCATGTTAGAAAAGTTTTAAAATACCCAAAAAATAAGAGGATTTTGCTGTAATCAGCAAAGTAAGGGGCCGAATAAGCGCTATGCCACGAATTATTTTTGAACTACCCGACGATTTATTAATCGGCCATATGCTGATTGACAATGATCACGCAAAACTCGTGCGCCTCATAAATGATACCGGGACGGTATTACAAAAAAAGCAATATCAAGAATCGACCTGTCTTATCATGGAATTTATTGATGGTATGAAGCATCATTTTGTTACTGAAGAAGCTATTCTTCAGGAAACTAACTTTCCTTGGATCGATGAACATATTATGTCTCATCGTCAGGTAATTTTAAAATTGCCACGGCTGATTGATGAATGCGAAAAAGTCATGGACGGTCAACAGGCCTGGAACAAATTGATTGATGATCTTATCGACTGCTTGATGGAAGATGCGTTTAAAGCCGATATGGTGTTTAAAACCTTCCTAACCCAACAATGTTCATAGTTTTATAAATCTGCAGGTGGTATTATACTGCTATCTGTCAGCCGCGCCATCTTTAATACTTTCATCGCTAACGATCAGCAAATCGCGCTCGAGCAAGGGAAGCACCGTGTGCATAAAGCCCGGATAAGGGGGATGCGGGTTCCAGGATGAAATAGCTTTGGGTCTAGATTTATCCGAAATATCCAAAATGAACATACCGCCATCCAAATAGGCAAGGTAGCAACGATCAGGCCGCTCAGGATAAACATTGGTGTTATGCGATCTGATGAAACCAACGAGTATAAACCCAATTTTAGGTTGTGGACGGAAGCACGCCGTTTCTTAAATTTTAGGGTTAAACCCTGGTTGGGTCCTCACTTTGGAAAGGCTTGTGCAATCGATACCCAGAAACGAGTGGTTGGGTTATATAACTCATTGAAAACGAATGGTAGAGGCACTTCCGTAGGAGTCATCACTTTCTCAGGTACCACACATGTAACCCATTAGTATTCAAACAGTTTTACTTAAAGCCTGTATGGAGGGTAGGTCATATGGAAGAACAATTCAGAGGAATGTCTCGCGGTTTCTATAACGGTTTGTTAGTTTCTTTGATAAAATGGCTTAATAACAATTAAATTAAGTATTCTTTGTTTATAATCAGATGACTACTATCGATAACTGCTTCACATTCTATTTCGATCATACATCCATCAGCACCTAAGTGGTCAACTGGTATTAATGTACTAGCGGGTCGAGTATCTTTAAAATATTTGTATCGCTCATCCGAGCATTCAAAATAGAGTTCACGATCCGTCACATAAGTAGTTCCCCGAACCACATCACTCAAACTAGCTCCAACATGTTTCAAGCCTGTCTGTATATTTTGGCAGACCTGGCTAATCTGAGCCCGCATATCTCCTTTCCCAACAATTTTGCCAGAAGGGAGACGTGAAATCTGACCAGCTAAAAAAATATTTGCATTTTCAGTTGTCTTAACGATAACAATAGGAGCATAGAGTAATTCACTATTCTCTTTACGCGACCACATATCCGTTGGGTTTAGAAAATATTTTTGTATCATGATTTCTTCCCTATTTTATCACATTAGAGGAAGGAACATCTTTACTAGTCCTCTTCAGATTTAAGTCTCTTTGTTTCTAGACGTGAACGTTTTATCCCAAAATAAAAAGACCATACAACAGCAACAATTAATATTAAACCAATTGGGCGCAATAATAATTCTTCGTAATTACCCTCATGTATTAAAAGCGTTCGACGTAGATTTTCATCGGCCAAAGGCCCTAGGATCATTCCTAAAACCAGGGGGGCGAATGGATAGCCAAGTTTAACCAGGCCATAGCCTATCAATCCTGAAAAAAACATTATGAAAAGGTCAAAGTTAGAATAATTTGTAGCGTATGTACCTATTAAGCATAGTACTGCAATAACTGGCATCACAAAATATGTTGGCAACGAAAACATAAAAACACTTGGTTTAATCAACGAGAACGCGCTCAAATACATGAAAAAATTAGCCACGAGCAACGCAGTGTATAGAAAATACATAAATCCAGGTTGGTTTATTTCAATGTTTGGTCCAACAATTATTCCATGAAGACTTAATGCCGCTAAGAACAATGCACACGAGTTATTCCCAGGAATCCCTAGAGTAAGGGTCGGAAGCAAACCCCCTCCAATATTTGCATTGTTTGCAACCTCAGAACAAACAACACCTTCCAAATCACCTTTGGAGAATTTCTTGCCTGTCACCTGTTCGCCAACTGTATAGCTAACGAAAGATGCAATGTTTGCTCCAGCACCGGGCACTGCACCGATTAGCGTTCCTATTAGGCCAGAACGAATTCCGCTCTTCCAATAGTCTCGAATTAAACTAAAAGATGGCAATATTCCTCCGACTTGCGAAGGTAATACATAACCACTAGACCGGCTTAAAACATTAAACACCTCGGTTAAACCAAAAAGACCAATTAGAACAGGTATGAAGCGAATACCGGAACTCAGCTCGCCTATATCAAAAGTAAAACGCTCTACCCCATACACCCCTTCTTTTCCAATTGTCGCAATTAACAAACCAATACAACCCATAGCCCAACCTTTTATGGGCTCCTCTTTACTTGTTAAAGTTCCTGAAATTGCTACACCCAACAATGCCAAAAGAAACATCTCCCAAGAACTAAAACGCAAAGCAACACTTATCATAAATGGAACGGTCAAAATTAAGGCTAAAATACCTATCCAATTACCTAAGAACGAAAATAATAATGCAGTTCCAATTGCCTGTCCGCCCTGACCTCGTTGAGCTAAAGGATGTCCAGCAAGTTGAGTTGGAACAGCGGCTGGAGTTCCCGGTATGTTTACAAGAATTGCCGAAATCGCACCTCCAAATTCAACGCCAGTATAAACAGCCATCATAAATATCACCGCTACTTCCACAGGCATATTGTATGTTAGACCTACAAGGAGAGCCATGGCCATAGTTGCTGATAAGCCAGGTAGACATCCCCATATAATCCCTAAGGAAGCCCCTAAAAACGCACTGATCAAGCCCAAAGGAGAAAATATATTTTCCCAGTGAAATTCCATTACTTACCCTAAAAATGTTTAAACCAATAAATTAAATTACCCAATAAATCTAACTCTCCTGGAAGCAAAATTCCAAAAAAACCCCTGAAGGAAATGGTAATTATTAAAGTAACCGATACACTGACGATAAGATTTTGCTTCCAAGAAAGTTTACTTGAAAATAGGTATTGAATAACCACTAGAAATATCAACGTGGCAATTTCAAAGGGAAAAAACCTCAACAAAAGAAAATAATATACACATATTGCTAAACTTGCTTTAGCAAACCGTTTGGTTTGCTCTTGGTTTAACCACTGATTAATAAAATGAGTCTGAAAATTATTAAATTGATTTTGAAAAGCGCCCTTACGAATGGAATCGTACGCAATTTTAGCGAACAAAACAAAACCCAAGATGCTTAAAGCCAATGGGAAAAGACCTGGCGCCGTCAACCAACCTTTTGGACGCTCCATAGCAATACTATAGTAAGAGAATATTATAAACCCGATTAAAAAGGCTGCAGCTACATAAAAGTTAGCTGCAGCCTTTTGACTTTTCTGCTTGGTAATCTTCATTAAGATAACCTGATATCAACCGATTAAAAACGTGGTTTATACCCTTTAGGCGGCCACCAAGCATCAAAATCCTGTGGATCGGGTAACCCAAGGTCCTTATGACCAAATTTAGCCACTCCTAATTCTTTTAGGATTTTTGATGCAACAATTTCTTGGAGCGCCGCGGTTTTATCTGCGTCTGCACCGGTTCTTACGTTTGGAAATCTAAATTTCTTCTTCATTCGATTCATAAAAGCCTCAGACTTGGTTGCTTTCAAAAATCCCCCTTCAACCATCTTTAGAATTTTTGGGTCGGTATCTCGTCTCAAGCCCATAGCCCCACCACCTCCAAAGGGTGCATGAGACTTTAGTGCCGGAACCCAATCTGTGACCGGTTTAAGATCATCGTAACCCGGTACTTTTAGTGAATTGGCTTTGAAAACAGCTAAATTTCTTAGACGACCCGCTTTTATGTGTTCTATATGCTCATGAACTCCACTACCCACGACATCGACTTCTTTTTGCAGCGCTGCCAAGGTGGCTCCCTTGCCACCTTTATAAGCCACATTCTTAAACTTTACCTTGGCCACACTTTCTAAAAGAGAATTGCCTAAGTGCCAGACACCACCAGTTCCAGAATTTCCAACAGTGATCTCACCGGATTTCTTCTTTGCTAATGAAAGAAGATCGCCAAAACTCTTTATTGGCGAGTCATGAACTACCGACCAACTCATTAAAGAAACATCAACGCCATAAAACTGCCAATCCATGTATGGAATAGTTTTGTGATAACCGTTACAACGTAGCAACTTGTTATAAGTTGAACTGAATAACCACCAGTAGCCGTCTGCAGGTTTCTTCCAGACAAAATCAGTCGCAACAGAAGCTACTGCTCCAGGTTTATTTATTACGTTGATCGTTGCATCGAGTTCTTTTTCCATGGTTGGAACCAATGTTCTGGCTGTAGAGTCCGTGCCACCACCTTGCCTGTAACCGACGACGCCTGTAATTGGTCTACGCGGCCAGCGTGCTCCAAATGCATTGCTAAATGGCAATATTAAACCACTGGCCGAAAGAGCTCCTACTCCGGCTAAAAATTTTCTTCTATCACGCTTAATAGTCATTAGTTTCCTCCTTTGTTTTAAATCTTTTCCGTTATTTAAATGACATACTCCCGAACAAACTTTTTCAGATTTGGAGAAATACATCAAAGAAAATATTATCACGGTACATTTTGCATTTATAGTGAATTTATTGTCAGTTATTTAGGATACACTCACATCAATCAAGATCCTATCTCAAGTGTCCCTGAGACTAAATAAAAATAATCATATCTCCTTTGAGCCTCCACCCCCATCGGTCCACTCAAGAAAAATTATATCAATGGAATAGAGAATTTTGGAGCCAGGCCAAGCGTCACATACGCAAATTAAAAAGTGTTCCCAGACAGCATTTTGGGCTATTTTTAAAGGAATATGAGTGGCGATTTAACAACCCCAAACCGCAAGCTCAATTAAGACAAATAAAACAGTGGGTTAAACTATATTTGAACTAGTTAGCTGGGTCAGCCCCTAAAAATATAGAAAATTAATTTTATAATCCGCTGTTGATTATCTGCTAAACCGGCACTTCATCAGATTATATTACCCTTAAGGTACCGTGAAAAAAAGGAATAGCTAAATATCGATTTCCATTTCCAGGATATAAAGACCACCGGCAAATCGGTCGACGGCGTAAACAATTTGATTCTCATCGACAAAGACATCATTGATTTGAACAGCGCCAACGCGTGAACCGACCGGCGCTGGCGGCACAAAATGCGCAATTTCCTGTGGTTGGTAAGGATTGCTCAAATCATAAGCGCGCACGCCGCCGTTAAAGAAAGTCGAAAAAATAACATTGTTTGACCGGTAAGAAGGTCCGGGCCGGTTCTCATGCAGATTATGAGAGCCGTAGCGTCCACCTAAATTGCAATATTCTTCAACTGGTGGCATCGGTAGCGTGCTGATGGGCACGAGATTATTTTCCTGGCGGGCATCAACCACCCAGGTGACTTTGGGCCAGTCAGCCGCGCCATCTTTAATACTTTCATCGCTAACGATCAGCAAATCGCGCTCGAGCAAGGGAAGCACCGTGTGCATAAAGCCCGGATAAGGGGGATGCGGGTTCCAGGATGAAATAGCTTTGGGTCTAGATTTATCCGAAATATCCAAAATGAACATACCGCCATCCAAATAGGCAAGGTAGCAACGATCAGGCCGCTCAGGATAAACATTGGTGTTGTGCGCCCGGTAACCGCCATCAAAAGTTGGGTGACGTGGGGGTGGCGCCTCGCTGTCGCCTTGGCGCGTACCCGGATACCACCAGCGGCCAACCTCTTCGGGTTTTGCGGGGTTGCTAACATCGATGCAGCGGTAAAATTGGCAATCTTTGGGATTGGTTGGCTCGAAATCAGCGGCGCCGCCGGCAAAGTGAATATATTCACCATCGGCGAACCACAATTGATGAACGCCCATCGAATGCGGACCCGAACAATCAAAAAACGAAATCGATTTCGGGTTTTCCGGGTCGCTGATATCAAACAGCTCAATACCTGCAGGCTTTTCATTAAAGCCGGGGGAGCGGTCATCAGCAGCTTTCCAACATTGATAGGCAACCGCCATAACGTCACCGGTAACTTCCAGTGAATTGGACCTGACATGATCATGGGGTAGCTCGGTTTGAATGATGATCTTAGGGTTCTTGATGTCGGTAATATTAACGCCGGTAAAATTTTTCGGCGCACCTTCATGGGCTAGCCACATAATGCGCCGCCCGTCCTTGGTAATTTGAATACCCATACCCTCGCCCATGCCCCCGAAGCCCCCAAGCGTGTTCTGCGAGACCAGTTTCATATTCCAGGATTTTTCTTGAGGCATCTTCTTCCCCTATGTCTATTTTAAATATTATCGGCAAAGAGTTAGCGGTTCAAAATTAATTTGCCAAATCAATTGCGTGAGCAACTCGTGATTATGACGTCTCCAGGTCTCGTAACCGGTAGCGCTGTAATTTACCGGTCTGGGTTTTGGGTAATTCTTCAATGAAGGCAATAGCGCGGGGGTATTTGTAGGGTGCAATCTCCTTTTTGGCAAAATCTTGGAGGGTTTTGATCAGGTCATTGGTACCGTCAAAGCCGGTTCTAAGCACAATAATGGCTTTGACAATATTGCCGCGTTGAGGGTCAGGTGAGGCGATGACCGCACATTCGGCGACGGCTTCATGCTCCAGCAACACACTTTCGACCTCGGGGCCGGAAATATTATAGCCCGACGAAATTATCATATCATCGGCGCGGGCGACATATTTGAAGTAACCGTCTTCATCCATTTCATAGATATCGCCGGGATAGTTCCAGCCATCCTTGACATAAACCAGTTGACGATCGGGATCATCAAGATATTTGCAGCCGGTTGGTCCTTGTACAGCCAGTTGGCCGGGGGTGCCTGGTGGCACTTCATTGCCGCTATCGTCGACAACGCGTGCGCAGTAGCCGGGGATCGCTTTGCCGGTGAAGCCGGGTCGCATTTCCTCCGGGCTTGCCGAAATAAATATTTGGAACATCTCGGTTGACCCCAGACCATCGATCAGACGAATACCAGTGGCCTTGCGGAAAGCCTCCCAAGTTGCCTTGGGGAGAGTCTCACCGGCTGAAACGCCCTGGCGCAACGACGATATATCATAATCACCAGCGATATCCGCCATTGCCCGAAAAGCCGTTGGCGCGGAATAAATTTGCGTAATTTTATACTGCTGGATGGTTTCGAGGATATCGTTCGGCAAAGGGCTTTCAAGAAAGCGGGTCGATGCTCTGAACAACATGGGAAAAATCAAAATACCACCAAGCCCAAAGGTGAAAGCTAAAGGCGGCGTGCCGGTGATAATGTCGTCAGGTGTTATTTTGCCGACATAGCGGGCGAAGGTATCAGCGGAAGCCATCACATCGCGGTGGAAATTAACGGCGCCTTTGGGTTTGCCCGTCGTGCCCGAGGTAAAGGCGATCAGCGCGACGTCATCGGCGGCGGTGTTTGCGGTCTCAAACTGGCCCGATTTATCGTCCCCGGCAGTTTCTAAAGTTGCCGCCTCGCCGCCGGTACCGGTTTTGGAGAAATAAAATGTGTGCGTGATACTATCGGTAAGCTCTAACGCGCCCACCATTTCCTCGGCCAGCTCAATATCGCAAAGGGCGATGGAGACTTGAGCTTTTTCAATGACATACTGTAATTCACGGGCGCGCAGCAGCGGCATTGTGGCGACACATATACCACCGGCTTTCTGGACGCCAAACCAAGCCGCGACCAGCATCGGAGTATTTGGCGCTCTGAGTAACACCCGGTTACCGGTCACCAAGCCGCAATCCTCGGTCAAGACCTCGGCGACGCGATTGGCGCGATCTAACAGCTCGTGATAGGTCCAAGTGGTTGCAGCTAAATGAAGCACCGGATTATCGCCGAAACCTTCAGCAACGGCTTTGTCTAATAGCTCGGTGGCAACGTTCATGTGATCCGGATAGGTTGCCAATTCCGGAGTGCCGGAAAAATCAATTTTAGAGAGAGTCTCCGCCGAAGGCAGGTTGTCGCTGGCAAAAGTATCTTGGTAGGCGGTGCCGACGCCACCCGGAAGTTTACTGGTCATAATCGTCCTCGTCAGTCTTCGTCTCTTTCAGCCGTCTGAATGGAGGCTTTCAGCTCACCTAATAAAGCGTAAAGTTGAGATGCATTGTCGCGATCCAAATTAGCTATCAA
>Ga0187827_10001514_pt1 | contig 34010 bp, 26 predicted proteins | sample ETNtaG_39_FD_167969 | JGI IMG/M metagenome (GOLD analysis project Ga0187827, IMG submission 167969) | Marine microbial and viral communities from oxygen minimum zone, Eastern Pacific Ocean - ETNP2014_SV_150_PacBio MetaG (Illumina Assembly) | ecosystem: Environmental > Aquatic > Marine > Hypoxic...
GGGAGTTCACCAGACTGTCCATTGTGGCGTTGCAGCAACTTGACCTAGCGGTGCTAGGCCTGCGTCACTGCGCCTAACACTGAACAGTCTGGTGTACTCTGCACTCCAAAATTAACCCTGGTCGAGGTACTAATGATCATGGGTGGCACCAGATTTCTCCAGATCTGCTTTTAATAAATAGCTGTTTTCTACAACATAGCGATCACCTGCATTGAATCCCCCCAGTACTTCGGTGAATCGACCATTGGTGCGGCCCAACTCCAGTGGGCGTATCTCATAGCTGTCACCGATCTGTATGAAGACAACCTGCCAGTCTCGAAAGGACTGCAGGGCGCGATTATCCACCGCCAGAGAGACTTCAAACTGATCGACGGTAACGTCTGCTTCAACCAGTAAGCCAGGGGTCCACAACAAGTCGGGATTTGCCAGCGGCACGCGTGCGATCACGTGCGGGGATAAGCCTTCACCCGGATTGAGATAGCGAATAGTACTTACCGCCGTAAGTTCACCCATGCGCAGATTGACTTCCTGGCCCGGACGAATGCGTTGCGCTTCTCCGGGGAACACATTCAGGTCTGCCCATACGTTCTGATAATTGACTATAGTCAGCAAGGGTTGCTCGCCCGCGTATTCACCAGGATTGGCATGACTGTCCACGACGATACCGCTAATAGGTGCCCTTATTTCATAAGTCTGCAGGCTGTCATTGGCTTCCACCGTGGCAATCAGCTGGCCTTGGGAAACCGTATCCCCCAACCTTAGGTTGACGGACTGGATCAATCCCGGATAGCGTGCTGTTATGTGACTGACCTGCGTGGGATCGGGTGAGATATTTCCGTACAGCAGTTCAGTCTGGCTAATTAATTGTGCGCCGGCGACGTACACACCAATACCCATAGCCTTTGCCAACTCAGGTGACATCTCCACTCGCCCTTCATGGGATTCAAATTGCCAGGAATGGATCCTGCCCTGATAGTTGGCGGTGACGCTAACATCGAAGGAATGTGGTTCCGCAACCACACCAGCGCCTAACTTGAAATCATCAGTGGCTGAAAAACTAAAGTGATCGACCTGACCCCCAAGGCGGGACAGCTCGACCGTCAATTGCCAATCACCAGGTGCCAGTTCGCTGTCGCCATTGGTGGCCCATGCTCGATATTCTGGTGGCACGCCCTGCTCAAAGATTGCCAGTTCGACGGCGAATCCTCCATCTACCAGCAACCGACCACCATGATTCCCGGTTGGCGTTTCTTCTTCCTGATCAGCTTCCTGCGCCAGCGGCACAGATAGAGGGATCAGGCAGGCACCGAGCAATACTGAAATAATTCCTCTTTTCATTTCCAGTTTCATTGTGAGTCTCCTCCTGTAAAAGTGCCTAGTACCTTGACCAGGGTTAAGTTTCGGGTGCAGCGGGTCTCTCAGCGTTTAGATGCAAGGCGCTTTTGCGCCGTCGTAGCCCGCGCTCCATCAAGCGAAAGCAACGCAGCAGATGAATGCTGAGAGGCCCGCCCTTCGGGAGTTCACCAGTATGTCCATTGTGGCGTTGCAGCAACTTGACTTAGCGGTGCTAGGCCTGCGTTACTGCGCCTAACACTGAACATACTGGTGAACTCTGCACTCCAAAATTAACCCTGGTCAAGGTACTAGTGTCTCTCCACTCAGACGCTCTATTTCAACTCGGAACAGATGGGCGCGCGCCGCTGCTTCAATCAGGGCAAATTCCGTATCCAGAAGTTCCTTCTGCGCGGTGTTTAATTCGATATAGCTGAAGCGACCATTATCGAAAGCATCACGGGTTTCATTCAGCGCACTAACCAGTTGAGGCAACACATCGCTTTGAATAACACTGACTTCATTCAGCGCCAGACGCCGTTGTTGGTCAAGCACCAGTAGCTGAGCCCGCATGCGTAACAGCGCCGTGTCACGTTCGGTCTCAACTGCCAGCAATTTGGCCTGGGCCGTGGTGATCGCGCCCCCTGCCCTGCGTTTACTTTTCAGAGGCATGCTGGCGCGAAATATCAATGCCGTATCATTAAGTTCGGCCAGATGCCGGATACCCGCACCTACTTCAATATCTCCACTGCGCCGACTCATGACTTCCCGCAGTTCCGCTTCCCGCAGGCGCGTCTCACTGGCGAATACTTCGATTGCGGGATTACTTTCCAATTGATCCAGCAACGATTGAATCGGCGTTGCCGCATCTACTTCCAGCAAGTTAGCACCGGTTTCCGCGAAGACGGGCTGTAATTCCCCCCATAAACTGGAAAGTCTTAGCCGTGCTGCTGCTATGCTGTAATTCGCAGACTGCTCTGCAAGCTGGGATAAACTCAGCGCCGCCGCTGCTCTCGCTCTTTCTGCCTCGGGTGCTCTGCCAGCATCCACCCTGACGGAAACCGCTGCGTGAATTTCCCTGGCCAGTTCGGTCGAGCGCACCAGCAAGTTGAGCCTTTGCTCTGCGGCTGTCAGTTCGATATAGCGGGTTGTAGCCGCTGATAACAGGTCCAGCTCTAATACCTGCTGTTCTGCACGCAACAGGTTTTGTCTCTGATTGACGAGATTGGTGCGGGCGGCACGCTTGCCTCCCAATTCAACGACCTGCGACAAAGCCAGGGTCAGCTCAGTGCCCTGGAACCAGCTAAGATCGCCCGTGCCAATGACATTTTCCACTTCGCTACTGACCCGAATGACCGGTTTCAGCCCGGCAGTTTGCAGCTCACCTGACAGGGCGTCACTGCGTAGCTGATAGGTTCGAAACTGGGGATTATTATCCAGCGTCAGGCGAATGGCATCACGCAAACTCAGTCGATCGTCAGCGGCTCCATCGGCCAAATTGACATCAAGCAAGATGGCAACGGATACAATAATCGCCAGCAATATTCGGTGAATCATGTTATCTACTCCTAAACTACGTAAAACACGCAGCGGCAAATCAGTCATTCCAAATCCGCATGCGAACTTGATTACTGAAAAATCCTAGGAGTATTGGGGAGGCGCTCTGAGTGGCGGTCGCAGGTTTTTTGATTCATTGCTAATTTGCGCAATAATCTGCAAATAGCCCTGACCATTGGAAACCGGAAGTAACACCAGAAAAAATAGCGCTGCGATTGCGACAAGCAACTCGAAATCGAAGAATTTATTGAGCAGGTTATCCGATAAAACCTGCTTTTCAATATCGTTGTGCCCAGTCTCGGCATCATGTTCGACATGACCGCTCAGATTATCGAAATGTACTGTGACCGGAGGCTCGAGGCCATCGAAGCAATAGTGGCTAACTGCCCCGCCTATTCTGAGCACCAGCAGAACAAGCAATAGCAAATAGACTATCGCCGCTTTGGTGGGTTTGTTATAGGTAAAACTATTCACAGTGTATGCAATTTACCACATTTCGGGTACAAAAGAGTTTGATATGAGTCAATTTGAGGCAGCTAACTGGCAAGTTAGCGCTTTTGCTGCAAAAGCCCTGCATTTCGAGGATTTGAGCGTTCCGGCTCAGAGTAAAATCGCCAATTGATCGAACTTTAACTATACTTCGATGCCAATTCCGTTAGGAGAAGTGGATGTCTTGGAAAGATGAGATAGAAGAATTGAGACGCCGCGAGGAGCTGGCCCATAGAATGGGCGGGTCAGAGCGGATCCAGCGACAGCACGATAATGGTCGGCTGACCGTGCGCGAGCGCATCGATTTATTGCTTGATACGGAAAGTTTCCATGAAATCGGCGCCCTCGCCGGTCGCGCCAGCTATGATGATGATGGCAAATTGCAAGATTTTACCCCCTCGAACTTTGTCCTGGGCACCGGCCGAATCAATGGCCGCCGCGTGGTTATAGGTGGCGATGACTTCACAGTGCGCGGCGGCGCTGCAGACGCCAAGGTCGGCAACAAATCCGGCTACGGTGAGGATTATGCGCTGGAGATGCGTCTGCCACTGATCAGGTTGATTGACGGCAGCGGTGGCGGTGGCAGTGTCAAGACGCTGGAAATGGTAGGACATTCCTATATCCCGGAACTGCGCGGATTTGAAACAACCATGAAGCTGATGGGCCATATACCAGTGGTCTGTGCCTGCATGGGCTCAGTTGCCGGACTTGGCGCGGTGCGTACTACTATCTCCCACTTTTCCCTGATGGTGAAAGGTACCAGCCAGCTTTTTGTCGCAGGACCGCCCGTGGTTGAGCGTGGTTTCGGCAAACCCATCGAGAAGAACGAATTGGGTGGATCCCAGATTCATGCTAACCGCAGCGGTGTAGTTGATAACGAAGTTGAATCGGAAGCAGAAGCATTTGCAACTATCAAACAATTCCTGTCCTACTTGCCACAGAATGTCTGGCAGGCGCCTCCTCGACTCGAGCAAAATGATTATGCCAAGCGTCGTGACGAAGCATTGCTTTCGGTAATACCCAGAGACAGGCGCCAGATGTACCAGATTAGGGAAATTATCAATTCAGTGCTCGATATCGAATCTTTCTTTGAAATCAGCGCGGGTTATGGTAAGGCACTGGTAACAGGACTCGCCCGTCTGGATGGTTACTCTGTAGGGATTATGGCAAACGACACCTGTCATCATGGGGGTGCGGTCAACGCCGCAGCATCGGAGAAGATGATGCGCTTCGTGGACCTGTGTGACACCTTTCATATTCCAGTTGTCAACCTGGTAGATAACCCGGGTTTTCTTATCGGTAGCCAGGCTGAGGAGGAGGGTACAGCACGCCTGGGCAGCCGGGCACTGATGGCTTGCTATCAGGCAACTGTGCCCTGGGTGGCGATCATTATTCGTCGTTGCTACGGCGTAGCCGGAGCCGGCCATGGTAATTCGGATCGATTAAATCTGCGTTATGCCTGGCCTTCAGCCGATTGGGGATCCCTGCCTATCGAAGGCGGTGTGCAGGCTGCCTACCGTCGCGATATCGAAGCAGCCGAGGATCCGGGTGCCCGCCGCCGTGAACTGGAAGATATGTTGGAGCAGTATCGTTCTCCGTTCAGAACCGCCGAAGCATTCGGCATAGAGGAAGTAATCGATCCGCGGGACACGCGCCCGATTCTGTGTGACTGGGTAGAATTGGCATACGAACTCATCCCGGCCCAACTGGGACCGAAAACCCGGATCCCACGCCCGTAACCGGTAGACAGAACATTACAGTATTTAGGTATTTTTTTGCTATCTCAGATTAGGATTTGGCAGCGGTTGCTTTTTCTGAGATATAATGCGGACCTTGTTTACTATATCTATTAAATAGAAGGACTGCTACATGAAGGCTGTGAGAGTTAAGGAATATGGTGGCCCAGAGGCCATGTCATACGAAGATATTGATATACCCTCAATCGAGGGCACCGATGTACTGGTTAAAATTGAAGCGGCTGGCATTAACTTTATCGATACCTATCAACGCTCTGGACTGTATCAAATCCCACTACCTGCCACGCTGGGATTGGAAGGCGCCGGAATTGTTGAGGAAATCGGTAATGAAGTCAGTCATTTCAGCAAAGGTGACCGGGTTGCTTACACCAGTGTTCCTGGAGCCTATGCCGATTACGCCAGTGTCCCGGAGGCCAAACTTGTACATATTCCAGAGGGTCTCTCATTCAACGAAGGTGCCGCTGCGATGTTGCAGGGTTGTACGGCCCATTACCTCTCGCAGTCCACCTACCCCATCAAAGAAGGAGATCGCTGTTTAATCCACGCCGCTGCTGGTGGTGTTGGCCTGCTGTTAACCCAGATCGCTAAAATGGCGGGCGCCTTTGTAATAGCTACCGTTTCAACCGAAGAAAAAGCTGAATTGGCAAAAGGCGCCGGTGCCGATGAAGTTATTCTTTATTCTCAAGTGGATTTTGAGGAAGAAGTTAAACGCATCACCGACAACCAGGGTGTCAATGTAGCCTACGATTCGGTGGGGAAAGCCACGTTTGAGAAGAGCATCGACTGCCTGTCTCCCCGCGGCTATATGGTGCTGTATGGCAATGCCAGTGGCCCGGTAACCGAATTTAATCCGGCTACTCTAGGTCCCAAAGGTTCATTATTCCTCACCCGTCCAACCCTGTTCGCTTACACGGCTGATCGTGAGAGCCTGGACTGGCGCAGCGGCGATATATTTAACTGGATTGTTGAAGGCAAACTCAAGTTACGCATTGAACATTTCTTTCCCTTGTCTGAAGTACAGGAAGCACACAAAGCCCTGGAGGGCAGGAAAACAACTGGGAAGGTAATTTTAACTCCGTGATAGAAAAGTGCTAACAAGACGCAAGACCCTGAGCTTACTTGGTGCAGGGGCACTGGGCATAATGGGCAAATCCCCTTCTGGACCCCGTCTCTTTGCACAAGAGGCTGCAGAGTTCTCCAACCGCTTAAAAATTCCTGAATTGATCGACGGAACGCCTGCTGGTAACGCCAGGCAGTTTCAACTGACCCTGCAACAGGGTGCTAGCACATTCCTGCCCGATACGGTCACGCCTACACTCGGCATCAATGGTGATTTCCTTGGCCCGACACTGCATTTCAGGCAAGGTGAAGAAGTCGCGATGAGCGTTCAAAATCTAATTGGTGAGGCCAGCAGCCTGCACTGGCATGGCCTGCGTGTGCCGGCAATACACGATGGCGGCCCGTTTCAGCAGATTGAAAACGGGGCTACCTGGACTCCTGGTTTCAGAATCCTGCAGCGGGCGGGCACCTATTGGTATCACCCCCATGTGTTTGATAAAACTGGTGAGCAGGTCTACAGGGGGCTGGCTGGTCTGATCCTGGTAGACGATGAGGAGAGCCAGCAACTGGATTTGCCATCAAACTACGGGATTGACGACATACCCCTTATCGTGCAGGACCGACAATTCAATGAAGATGGCTCGTTCCGCTATATGGCTGACTACAGAGATCTAGTTATGGGGAGTCATGGCAACGTAATACTTGTCAATGGAACGATCAATCCGATATTCACACCATCCACAAAACTGGTTCGGTTTCGCTTGCTCAACGCGGCAAATGCCAGAACATTCACCTTTGCATTTAGTGACGGGCGCGAATTTCAACAAATAGCCAGCGATGGTGGTTTACTAGAAAATTCGGTCAACCTTGAAGAGTTAGAACTGGCCCCTGGCGAGAGAGCCGAGATATTAGTCGACTTTAGCAATAACCAGAACGTCACCCTCGTTAGCCTATCGAGAGGGCCAAACTTTCCCGTATTTATCGGCGCCATGAGCGAAATGATGCGCGCTCTGAATACGGAAGGATTCGACCTGCTCGCTATCCACCCACAGACCACTCTTGCCGATAATGGCCAAAGCCCCGACAGCCTGGTCGGCATTGAAAAGTTCAGGGAAGAGGATGCGCAGAATACGCGTCCCATTAGATTGTCAATGGGTTACGGTCAGCGTAGCGGTGAAGACCGGGGTCCGGGCATCGGTGCACGCAATGGACTTGGCGGTGGCTATGGCGGCGGCAACCATGTGATTAATGGTCGCAAGATGGCAGTCAGTTTTGTTAATGCCCGAATCCCTCTCGGCAGTACCGAGATCTGGGAGCTTTCCAATAACTCTCCCATGATGCATCCGTTCCATGTCCACAATGGCCAATTCCAGATACTAGATCGAAACGGTCAACCACCACCACTGAACGAACAGGGCTGGAAAGACACGGTCAGGGTGGGCTCTGGCGAAGAATTGAGAATCATCATGCGCTTCGATGATTACGCTGATAACGAGAATCCCTATATGTACCACTGTCACATACTCGAACATGAAGACCTGGGTATGATGGGGCAATTTCTCGTGGTCGATGAATAATTGGCAAAGATCTGATTAAGGCAATGTGTGTAATACGCCCATTTTTGTTGTTAGTGCTATACGGTTAGGACGCAAGCTTGGTATAAGGGTTTGTTCTCTTGCTCCGTTGGGCCATCCTTGGCCCGTCCCGCGCTTCATCCCTGGCGCTAGTCACAAAAAAACAAACCCTTATACCAAGCTCGCTCGAGTTCTTATCTACATCTGAGGCATAACTGAGAGAAAAGCAACAACCTCTGACTTCTGCGCTTTATAAAAAATAGTTACAGAGACTATGGCTATGTACTTCTCTGGATTTTCCCGCAAATGCAACGTGAACTGGAGTTCAAAAAGAACAGTGAATTCGATAGGGGATTGGGGAGGTTGTACTGTTTTTCCGTGACTAGCGCCAGGGATGAAGCGCGGGACGGGCCAGGGATGGCCCATAGGAACGGAAAAACAGTACAACCTCCCCAATCCCCGATACACGTATCAACTAGCTATGATTGCTAAGCCTAAGCCATCTAAACACACCAACGCCTAGGCGATGAGCTATAAATTTTTGTGGGGATATCTCAGGGACAGACCACGTTTTTATGAAAACAAAAAACGTGGTCTGTCCCCTTCATCCGTTAATGGGGAACGTACGGTGTTCCCACAATAAGATCTGAAGCGGAATCCGACCTCGGTACCATCTTTTGCGGACGCCCAGCCTGGTTGTCCGTGCCGTAAAGATTGCCATCCTCATCAACCGAGACTGAATGCATCTCTATCCAGAAGTCAGGACCTTCAACCGGCAGGTTCCAGGTGTATTTACGGCTGCCATCTAAATTAAATTGCACAATCTTGGGAGGGTTAAGATCTGTCACCCAGGCCGCACTATCGCTGACAGTAATATCCAATGGCATACCTAAATCGCCCCAGGTGGTGACGTAATCGTAACTGGGATAGGAATCTGAATTGCGATTCTCGGTTTGCTGGAACACCTTGATATTCAGATTGTCACGATCCAGCGCATAGAGTCGCTCATCTGGTCCAAACGCCAGGGCATGGACACTGCCGAATTGATGCGGTGCATCCCCTTCTTCGCCAAACTCCGAGATATAGCTACCATCGGCATCACGCACCACAATTCGCGTGTTACGCAAGCCATCGGCTATCAGGAATTTACCATCCGGCAGAAAAGCCACGTCCTGCGGCTGAGCATAATGTGTCTCGTCGGTGCCCGGTATGTTCTTTTCACCCAAGGTCATCAACAGATCATTGCCGTCATTGGAGAACACGTAAATTATATGGCCAGTTTCATCGACCACCCAGACCCGTTTCTCCGGGTCATAGGGACTAATGCGAATGCGATGGGGACCTGGCCCATCGGTGCCGGTAAACAAATGATCCCACTGATCCCAAACTTCCAGCAAATTACCTTCGCTATCGATAATGTAGATGCAGTTTTGCCACACTCTGCCTCTGCCCCCCAACACATTCCAACCGAGAGAACCGGCAAAATTCGTGTACTCTTCAGGGAGCGGGTCAGGCAGTTCGGTTTCACCGCGCTGCAATACAAAGATCCGGTCGGCCGATTCCACATAAATGCCGGAGGTCCCACCCCAGGTGAATCCATCTCCAGCAAAAGGCTTCATCCAATCCTGGGTGATAAACTCATAGGGGCTGGAACCAACAATGCCCAGATCCTGCGCCGATACTGATCCAACAAACAAGCCTGCGACCAATAAACTCGCAGCAATTCTAGGGCACCTCTGATTAATGGCATATGGTCTCTGCGTGATCTGAAGCGTACAGGTGCCAGACGCGCTTCGCAGGTAATGGCCGTAGCCCTTGGCAAGAAGCGCAACGCCGCAACTGTGCGCTTCAGGGCGCGCCCTTCGGGGCCTACAGGCTGTTCCGCACTCTGCGTTGCCAGTTTTCGACAGGCGGACGCATGCCTTCAAACTGTCGTCTTGATTGCGAAACAGCCTGTAGGCCAGAGACCGTATGCCATTAATCAGAGGTACCCTAGCTTTAACCATCTTCAATCTTCCTCTATTACCAGGTTCTGCGTGGCAACGCCATACAGACATATAAATCAAATGCCGGGCATCTCATGTCACACTAGGGCTGTTCGCTGGACTCAGGGAGCAACCCAGGGTGGATCTATCAGCAAGTCCTGATCTACGCCGGGCTTGGCGACAAATTTTTGCGATCGACCATATTGATTGTCACCACCATAGAGATCACCGTCTGAATCAACCGAGATTGTGTGCACTTCAATATAGCCATCAGGTAACTCCCTGGGGACCAGCCAGGTGTAAAGGTAGTTGCCTTCAAAGTCCATATTGATAAATCGAAGCGGGCCAAGATCGGTTAACCAGATACTGTCATCGTTAACGATAAGGTCCAGCGGCAGGGTAAAGCCATCCCACACATCGACAAACTCCATCTCGGCAGGATCATCTGTAGTTCGAAACACGTTGATGCGACCCCCGGCACGATCGAGTCCGAAGATCAGGCCATCGGGACCAACGGCAATGGCATGGATACCATTAAACTGACCAGGGCCCTCGCCAAAGCCACCGAACTCTGAAATGTAATTTGCCTCGCTGTCCAGAATTACGATGCGGTGATTATCCAGACCATCGGCCACCAGAATTCGGCCATCAGGAAGAAATGCCACATCCTGGGGTCGGCCAAAATGCGTCTCGTCACTTGCTGAGACGTTTTTCTCACCCAGTGTCAATAGCAGTTCACTGCCATCATTGGAGAAAACATAGATCTGACTAAAGGTTTCGTTAATCACCCACACACGCCTCTCGGGATCGTAAGGACTGATCCGTATCCGGTGCGGTCCGGGTCCTGCCGAACCCTCACACAGGTAGTCCCACTGATCCCAGAGCTCCAGTAGCTCACCATCACCATTAACCGTATACAGGCAGTTCTGCCAGGTCCGACGAGTAGTTGCCTGCAATGTGTTAATGCCCAACTCACCGGCGAATCCGCCAAAATCCTCAGGTATGGGAAAAGGCAGCACTGTCTCCCCGCGCTGCGCGATAAAAATGCGATCGGGCGATTCGGCAAAGACACCGGAATTGCCACCGAAGGCAAAACCAGGCTCGGCGAATGGGTCATGCCAACCTGAAATCACGTTATAGGGGCTCTCCCCAATGGGTCCACGGGCATTACCATTGCTCTGGGACATGACAGGTCCTGTGAGTAATCCCGCCAGTATTAAAATTATGAGCTTGTCTTTTTGCATTTTCCTACTTCCTCATTTGCCAGGACTACTCGATGAGTCCAGTAATTTTATTCAGTCTTCTCCCGCAATTCCGGAATACATACCTGTTATGGGTCACTGAATAACCCAGATGCCAATAATACATTGCCATCGCGCATACCGATACTACCGGAAAAATACCGCCGGGTATTCGTAACAATACACTCAATTTGCGCCTTTTCATTACCATCACTCACAAAAGCCGCCCGATTATCCAGGGTAATATTGAAATATTACGGCTTCCACGCAATAATCGGGAATTCTTGGTCACACCGACCAGCCAGACAGGGGAACAACATGAAACTAAAGCCCATCGCTGCTTCGATGTTGAGAGTCCTTGCCATTCCGGCCCTGATTACAGCACTACCGCTAACGGCCACAGGTGCGGACAACTGGATCAATGGCAAAACGCCAGATGGTCAGCCAGACCTGCAGGGGGTTTGGACCAATCCGACACTCACTCCTATGGAGCGCCCTGTAGCGCAGGCAGGCAAGCCCTTTCTCACCGATGACGAGATATCCACCATAGAAAGCAGAACGGCAGCAAGGCGTGCTGTAGCGGATGACAACATCGTGGTGGAAGCCGGCAGAAACGTCGGTGCCTATAACCAGATCTGGATGGATTCCGGTGACACCATTCTCTCCACAGGACAAGCCTCACTGATTGTGGATCCCCCCAATGGCCGTGCGCCCATCAGGCCTGAGGCCGAAGCCGCCAGAGACTACGGATTCGCCAACGTTGAAGATGACTATATTCACCAGACCGTCTGGGACCGTTGCATAACCAGAGGTGTACCCGGTTCCATGCTCCCGGCAGGCTACAACAATGCCTATCGGATCATTCAAACACCGGATACCGTTACGATAGTCTATGAAATGATCCATGATGTGCGGGTCATACCCCTGAACAAATCTTCCCACATCGATTCGAAGGTCAAGCTCTGGATGGGAGACTCGGTTGCCCATTGGGAGGGTGAAACACTGGTAGTTGAAACGACCAATTTCAACAACCGCGGCATGATCGCATCCAGTTCAGCCGGAGCCAGGCTAAAAGGTGTTCCTGTCAGTGAAGGATTGCACGTCGTTGAGCGCTATAGCCGTGTTAGCGAAGATACTATTATCTGGGAAGCCAGAGTGACAGATCCAGGTAGTTTTACCGGCCCATTTACCATATCGATGCCGCTGACCAGTGACCCGGGTTATGATATGTACGAATATGCCTGCCACGAAGGCAACCATGCAGTGCCCAATATTCTGCAGGCAGGCAGGGCCAGCGAGTAAAAAAACGGGGGAGCAAATTCCCCCGTTTCTTCATCAAGCCGGTATGCTCGTTACTTTCTGGTGTACTTAGGCAAATTCCCTGGCCCGCATATTTCATGAAGGGATCGGATTTTCTGGGAAATCCGATCCCTTTGTGAAATATGCGGGCTAGCCACCCACGGCAACAGGTTGTTCCCAGTTCTTGTGACGTGCCCTGACAGTTTCCATGCTGTGCTTACAGACGCCGGAAGTGGCGATAAGTTTAATCTCACAAATATCGCAGCGTACACATTCCTTGAAATCAATAGCCGGCCCACGTATGGCTGCCGTTGGGCAGGCAAACTCGCAGACCTTGCACACATCACATTGGGCGATTCGCTCGATACGCAGGGGAGATACCATGGAGATCAGGCCGAGGGATGCACCCAGGGGACAGGCATAGCGACAGTAAAACCTGTTCACAACAGCTGATGCCAGTAGGATGACGATCAAGATAAACCACAACACAATTGAGGTACTGCGGTAAAAAATTGTACCGAAGGGCTCGAAATATTGAAAAATACTCAGCTCACTTTGTCCCAGTGCCATAATCACAAGCAAAGCCAATATGCCGTATTTCAGGTAGATCGCGTTATCATGAATAGCCTGGGGTAATGTACGCTGATAGCGAGCAGGAACTATCCGCGTTAGAAAGTCCTGCAAGGCACCAAAGGGGCACAGCGACGAACAGAATACACGTCCCCAGAACACGGTGGTAACCAGCGTAAAGATGACCAACAGCAACAAGGGCAGATCATTGAGAAACAATGAAGGACCGAGCTTAATGCCATTGGTTATATGGGATACTGAAAGAAAGCCACCATCCATAAATCCCAGATAAACCAAAGTAGCCGCCAGCGTAACCCACCGTGCCGTGGCGTTTTTGCGGAGAAAAGAAAACATCACCATGGCAAATAAAACCAGTAGCGCGAACACTTCTGTCCAGGGTGCTTCGTTAATCAGCCTGGCAAATACTGATTCGTCTTCGAAAGCGGAAAACTCGTCATCGAATTCATCACCGTCAAGGCCAGATGGGAATGCCCGCCCTTCTGCCAGTGCCAGGGGAGCACCTGAGAGAGTGTAATCGCTGGAAAATATGCCCGTATCAGGCATGTTATAGTGAACGGTGAAGGGTTTGGTCACATCGATGGACGAATCCATTACTATCGCACCGGCAAAACGAACCTGGTCAGCTATCTTGCCAACATCAGCACTTCCCAGATAAACGAACCGACGTCTGGGCAGGGGATAGATTTCGCCACCCTGCTGCAATGCCAGATTTTCCTGCCGAAAAGGCTTTGAGGCGTCTCCATCTATACCCACCATTACCATCGTGCCATCCATTACCCGATTACTGGCATCTCTTTCGGCTCTGGAGTAATCCCCGGAACCCACCATTAACTCACCGAGTTGCTCGTTACCAATGTAGGCAATAGAGAGTCTTAATTCAGTCTTGTCCTCCAGCGGAATAATCAAATCATTAACAAATCCTTCATCCTTCATATCCTGCCAGGACTTTTGCTCAAGTGCCTTTATGGCAGTAGCTCCAGTATTCCTTGCGGTCACATAATCCGCATCACTCAAGTAGGCCAGGGCAACCCGACGCGCAGCATTGCGCAGCCCTCTGGACATTGCCCAACTGGTGATTGTCGCGCGCGATACGCCGTCCACGTCTCTGCCCACGCGAAAACCATCAGAAATTGGCTTGTTTTTGAACTGAAACAGAAATCTGCGGTTATCCAGAAAATCACCCCGTATGGATTTGTAGGACTCCCGATAATAGAGCACCTTGATGCCGGTCAGATTACCCTCCATATCCATGCCAGCCAGCATTTCGATTGGGGCACTGTAGCCTATCTCTTCAGGTGGATAATCGGGTGTCATGAAAGCATACCCAACCAAGGTGGGTTCGCCCCCATTCGGACTGTCCTGATAGGCTCTGAATACAGGCAGCTCACCAGATTTTTCGGAGAAACTGTCTGCCTCGGGTATAACGGCCTTGAGCATCTCACGATCGGCCTCGGTCAAACCGGCAGTCTGGGCACTGATCTGCCTCATACTCATCAGATCTGCCCAAGGTGCAAGCAGAATCAACGCGGTCAGTATCAATGGTTTCACCGCTATGGAGAGCCAGGAGACTCGGTGGGAGGCACTACTACTATGGGTCATTCTTGTTATTTTCCCTTTTGATTGTTGCTCAATAATCACTATATTCGTCCAAGCTGGAGACACAAGACTTTGGTTACAATAAACGCCCGCCAGTATGCTACACAATATTGGGGTCAGAGTAATGGCTAATTGTAACGGTTTATGTCTAAACTAATTTGTAGGACCGGATGGTCGGGCAGCAAATTGCGATGAAAACCGAGAAGTTTCGGCCTGTGCTGGATACTTTACCAGGGCGCCTGCTTGTGCGGTCTGGTGCTAAACTGAATCAGGGATTGGGAAGGGAGGCGAAGTGATCGAGCTATCCTTGAACTGCTAGCGGTTAATCATCGGCATCGGGGAGATCGAACGACTCTTCCGGATTAAAAGTAAAAAAGTACTGAACATTCTGCACGTCAATCGGCGCTCCTCTTCTTATCTGTGGTCTGAAGCGCAATTTCAGGGCAGCTGCCAACGCTGATTCATTGAAAATTTCGGCTGGCTGGGCAAAGCTGACTTTCGGATTCATGACCACGCCCTCTGCAGTCACATCAAAGGTCACCATCACAAATCCACCGATTCTTTCCAGCGCTGCCTTTAGTGGATAGTCAGGCACCACAATCTCGATCGGAAACATCGTCGGTGCTGGACGATCTTCCGCTGCATAGGTGTTTGGCAGCAGCAACAATCCGCATACCAGCACGGCAAATAATTTAATTTTGCGCACGTTGGCGACTCCTCAGCCTGACCTGCAAGCTCCAATATTAAACAAATAAAGCACTGCTGACCAAGTTTCTGTCACAGAGACTCTCATTCTATGAAATATCCACTACTCTTTCTTTATGAAATTGTAATCGGTGGCCTGGCTTGGATACAATAAGCACGGCATACACAAAGCGCACAAGATGTGTCAGTGTTTAATCGTAAGAAAAAGTAGAAGGCGACACCACAATGACTGAAAATCTCATTCCGGCTCCAGACCTGACGCAATACGGTATTACCGATGTTGAAGAAATGTACTATAACCCGTCTTATGATTTTCTGTACGATCAAGAGACCAATCCAGACCTGGAAGGCTATGAGCGTGGGATTGTCACCGAATCCGGAGCCGTTGCGGTGGATACCGGGATCTTTACCGGACGCTCACCCAAGGATAAATATATTGTTCATGATGATACATCCCGGGATACCGTCTGGTGGTCAGATCAGGGTAAAAATGACAACAAGCCCATCGATCAGAATACCTGGGATCATTTAAAGGCCCTGGTAACCAACCGCCTGAGCGGCAAACGCCTGTATGTAATGGACACGCTTTGCGGCGCTAATGACAATAGCCAATTGAGAGTGCGCTTTATCATGGAGGTAGCCTGGCAGGCGCATTTTGTTAAAAACATGTTCATCCGTCCAACAGCTGAACAGCTTGCAGATTTCGAGCCAGACTTTATCGTCATGAACGGTGCCAAGAGCACTAACCCTGACTGGCAGGCCCAGGGTCTGAATTCTGAGAACTTCATCGCCTTCAACCTGACTGAAAAAGTGCAGCTGATCGGCGGCACCTGGTACGGCGGTGAAATGAAGAAAGGCATGTTCTCCATGATGAACTACCTGTTGCCGCTGCGCGGCATGGCTTCCATGCACTGCTCAGCCAATGTGGGCAGGGACGGCGATGCGGCAATCTTTTTTGGCCTTTCCGGAACCGGAAAAACCACTCTCTCAACGGACCCGGACCGTGCACTCATCGGTGACGATGAACACGGTTGGGATGACGATGGCGTGTTTAATTTTGAGGGCGGCTGTTACGCCAAGACGATCAAGCTGAGCAAACAGAGTGAGCCGGATATATACAATGCTATTCGTCGTGATGCATTACTGGAAAATGTGACCGTAAGCGAAGCAGGCATTATCGATTATGACGATAGTTCGAAGACTGAAAACACCCGCGTGTCCTACCCAATCTATCATATAGATAATATTGTTAAGCCGGTATCCAAAGGGGGTCATGCTGAAAAGGTAATTTTCCTGACCGCGGATGCCTTTGGCGTGCTCCCTCCAGTTTCGAAACTGACACCCGAGCAAACCAAATATCATTTTCTGTCTGGATTCACGGCAAAGCTGGCTGGAACCGAGCGCGGCATTACCGAGCCTACCCCGACTTTTTCCAGTTGCTTCGGCGCGGCATTTTTATCGCTGCATCCAACCCTATATGCGCAGGAACTGGTAAAGCGAATGGAAGCTGCAGGGTCCACTGCCTATCTCGTAAACACCGGCTGGAATGGCACTGGCAATCGCATTTCAATAGAAGCGACGCGTGCCATAATTCATGCCGTTCTTGACGGTTCGATTGATGAAGCAGAATGTTTCAACTTGCCTTACTTCAATCTTGCCGTGCCGGCGAATATCGATTCTGTCGACAGCGGAATTCTCGACCCACGCAAAACCTATGACAACGCAGATGAATGGGACAGCAAGGCAAGAAACCTGGCTGAGCTTTTTGTCGCAAATTTTGCAAAATTCACCGATAACGAAGCGGGGCAAGCCCTGGTGGCAGCTGGTCCACAGCTCTAGCCTGGATATTTCACCAGTTGCCTGACATCGCGCCGAGATTTCGTGTTATGAGCGTGCTCGTGAGCGTAAACGTAGCATTAGCTACGTCAGAGCGAACATGCGCGTTCATAACGCGAAAGATCAAGTGAGAATCAGGCAACTGGTGAAATATGCGGGCTAGCAAGAGGTCAGTGAACACAGCAATAGACATTTTACAGAACGTCTTCGGATACCCTTCCTTCCGCCAACCGCAGGACGAAATCATCAGTACGCTGTTGGATGGCGGGGATGCCCTGGTGCTCATGCCCACCGGTGGCGGCAAGTCCCTGTGTTATCAAATTCCTGCCATGGTGCTTCCGGGTTGTGGTGTAGTGATATCACCACTGATTGCATTGATGCAGGATCAGGTAAACGCCCTGCGGCTGCTTGATATAAAGGCCAGTTTTCTAAATTCCACCCTGGATGCCAACACGGCAAATGAAGTGGAATGTTCACTATTGGCTGGCCAGCTGGACCTGCTTTATATCGCACCAGAGCGACTCAAGCAGGAGCGGACACTTTCCTTATTGCGGCGTTCACCGATAGCCCTGTTCGCAATTGATGAGGCCCATTGTGTCTCGCAATGGGGTCACGATTTTCGAGCTGACTATTTGCTTCTGAATATGCTGCATCAGCTATTCCCGGACGTGCCACGCATTGCCCTGACCGCCACTGCAGATGCCCGCACCCGCAGCGAAATTATTTCTCGCCTGGATTTAACTGAAGCAAGACAATTCGTTGCCGGATTTGACAGACCTAACATCCGTTACCGGATCAGCCTGAAACAAAATGCGAAACAACAATTGCTGCATTTTCTGCAAGATGAGCATCCGCAAGATGCGGGTATTGTCTATTGTTTATCGCGTAAGAAAACAGATGAAATAGCCCTTTGGTTGCAACAGCAGGGTTTCAACGCACTACCCTACCATGCCGGCATGGATGCAGGATCACGTGCCGAGCACCAGGCCAGGTTCCTGCGCGAAGAAGGCGTGATAATCGTCGCAACTATTGCCTTTGGCATGGGCATAGATAAACCCAACGTGCGTTTTGTGGCACATCTTGATCTGCCAAAAACCATTGAATCCTACTATCAGGAAACCGGTCGCGCCGGACGCGACGGCCTGCCAGCTAACGCCTGGATGATTTACGGCCTGCAGGATGTCATAAAACTGCGACAGATGATGGAGAGTTCCCAGGCCGTTGAGGAACACAGGCGAGCAGAGCAACACCGACTCAATGCTATGCTGGGGCTGTGCGAAATTACCAGTTGCAGACGGCAGGCCTTGCTCAACTACTTCGATGAGATTCTTGCTCGACCCTGTGGCAATTGTGACAACTGTCTCCAGCCTGTTGCCACCTGGGATGGCACAGAAGCCGCCCGCATGGCCTTGAGTGCAGCCTACAGAACCGGTCAGCGGTTCGGGGTCAACTATCTTATAGATGTACTACGTGGCGCCAACACAGACAAGATTTTCCAGTTTGACCATCACTACCTGCCAATACACGGTGTTGGTGATAGCCTCGATACAAACCAGTGGCGCTCGGTATTTCGACAACTGGTTGCGCGTGGGTATTTACGCGTCGACCTGGAACGCTTCGGCGCACTGCGTCTGGAAGATAAGTGCCGCCCTCTCCTGCGCGGGGAGGAGCAAATAGAACTGCGACGCGATACAAAGGTCAAGGCGGCTAGACAAAAAACTAAAACGCTCCTGCCCGATGACATCGACGTCAAACTATGGGAGGCCCTGCGAGATTGTCGTCGTGAACTTGCCGAAGAACAGGGTCTACCTCCCTATGTCATTTTCCATGACAGTACTCTGCGGGATATGTGCAGCGTACTGCCGCAGGATTTGGACCAGTTCAGTGAGCTGAGTGGCGTGGGCGAACGTAAATTACAAAAATATGGCCCGGCTTTCATGCGGGTATTACGGGAACACCTGCATGAAGTACAATCTTAACTACCAGAGAAAAAAAATATGCATCCATTAGGGAGGAGACGTATTTTGCGAATAAGCTTTTTGAACGTTGTCGCAACGGCAGTCTTGCTTTGTAATTCCCTGAGCGCACAGGCGCTTGATGCGAGCGAGCTGTTCCAAGTTAGTGGCGCAACCGCTTTCGATGTCTTCGGTGCGGCTATTGCCAGTGTGGGTGATATAAACGGCGATGGTGTGTCTGACTTCGTCGGCGGGGCGCCGAGAACCAATGCCAATTCAATTGGGTTTGCAGCCGTTCTCTCAGGAGTGGACGGGAGCACACTTCTATCCTTCAACGGTGTTAATGCGGGGGATAATTTCGGTATCTCGGTCGCGGGCATCGGAGATGTAAACGGTGATGCCATACCGGACATCGTGGTGGGGCCCCATTCACGACTGTCGGAGATCAGGTCCTTCTTGGCACTGTCTATGTTTATTCAGGAGCGAATGGGGATCTTATCCACAGAATCCAGGGTGACCCGGAGACTGCTACTCTGGGCGGTGCCGTTGCTAGCGCCGGGGACGTGAACGGTGACGGCGTGCCGGACATCATTGTGGGGGCAGTAGCGGCAAGCCCTCCCGGCTTGGCCGGTGTCGGCAGCGTTCTGGTCTACTTCGGAGTTACCGGGAGTCCGCTTCTGAGAATTAACGGTTTAGATGCGGGGGAAGCCTTTGGCGAGCTCGTTGCTGGCGCCGGGGATGTGAACGGCGATGGTGTTCCTGACATTCTCGTGGGGCTACCGAAGTCAGCTCGGGCAGGACTGTTTAACGGCGGTAGCGTCCTGGTCTACTCCGGAGTGGATGGGAGTCAGCTTCTACGCTTCGATGGTTCGATGGTTCGATGGTTCGATGGTTCGATGGTTCGATGGTTCGACAGAGTTTGGCAATTTCGGTAGCTCTATTACTGGTGCCGGGGATGTGAACAGCGACGGATTTGCAGATATCGTGGTTGGGGATCCTTCTTTCGAGCTATTCAATGGCCGCATATTCGTCTTTTCCGGGATAGATGGCGCGGAACTCTGGCGCGTCGACGATACTGTGGATTCGGTCTCTTTCGGCAGTGCAGTCGCCAGCACGGCCGATATAACCGGTGACGGAGTAGCAGACGTTCTGGTGGGGGATCCCAATGGAGCCGGCTTAAGCGGTAGCGTTTTTCTGCTCTCGGGCGCAGACGGAACTCTGCTGCTTCGCATCGATGGAGCGGGCGGCGGTTTTGGGCGTTCCCTGTCGAGTGCGGGGGATATTAACGCTGATCAAGTGGCGGATATCATTGTGGGAGCAAGGGATGCAGACCCGGGCGATCTCACTTCTGCCGGAAGCGTGTTTGCGATTGCCCTGACCGAGGTACGGGATAGGACTATTGTTCAGGTGTCAACGACGCTTGGTAACTTCTCCATTGAATTGTTCGATGAAATTACTCCGATTACAGTGGCTAATTTTCTCAGTTATGTGAATTCCGGTGCCTACAATGGCACTTTTGTCCATCGGTCTGAACCGGGATTCGTAATACAGGGAGGCTGGTTAGTTTTCGATGAACCAAACAATGTACTAAATCCCATTGCTATCACCCCGGGCATAGAAAACGAGCCTGGAATTTCCAATATCCGAGGAACGCTGGCCATGGCGAAAGTGGATGGTGATCCGAATAGCGCCACCAGCCAATGGTTTGTCAATCTGGCAGATAATAGTGCCAACCTGGACGTTGCAAACGGCGGCTTCACGGTCTTTGCCCGAGTATTGAGTAACGGCATGGACGTAGTCGATACCATAGCTGCGCTACCGCGCGCAACATTGGTCCCAGGACAAGTGGATAATGCTCCTGTAATCAATTTCAGTGGTAACGCACTGACCTCTGCCAATCTGGTGGAGCTGACCATGTCGGTGGTTCAAGCCACCGTCGATGGGCCCAATACTTTCGACAATGCCACTGGACTGCTTAATGTTTCGGTTGATGCCGGGGTGAGCGGTTTATTCTCACTGTCATTTTCCCTGTTTTCCAGCGACCCGGAAACGGTAATTCAGGCACAAGCAGACACCGTAGTGAGTTTATCCCAGACGGTAGCTAAGATAGCCACATTTAACGACACCTCTGGCCAGCTCATAATTCCTGAACTGGTGATTGACGGCACGGTGGCTTTTCGAAATATTGTTTTCCAGTTAAGCGATGCCGAAAATCTGTTATTCACTCTGATTTCATTCGATTAGTAGCTGGCTAGGAGCCCCTCTTCCACTGCAAGCAAACGCTGCAAAAATGGCCTTGTCCTAGTACCTCGACCAGGGTCTATGAGAAGGTTAGTGACAAATGAGAAGCACGAACGCTATTATTAACTGCTGAGTTCAAAAGCAGGGCCTCCGCTGACTCTGGATTGATACTCAGGGGAGTATGTCAGATGTATCTAAAACTATTAAAAAAAGGCATTACTTACGGCCAGATGACCCTAAAGCTACCTGGTGGAAAAGTGCATCACTTTGGCGATCACGGCCCACACATCACCTGGGTTATACACAATGAGCGCACGATTAATAAAATCGCTAAGAACTGGGAATTTGAGCTGGGTGAGACCTATATAGCCGGTGAATGGGATGTGGAGGACGGTAGTCTGTATGACCTGTTGTCGATCTTGCGCTACAACTTCCAGATCCTCAAGCTACCTTTTTTATTCAAGCAATTCTCGACGCTGGGCAAGATTTTTCAACAGTGGAATCACCTCACCGCCAGTCGCGAGAATGTCGCACACCACTACGACCTGGACCGGGAGCTATTCAGTCATTTCCTTGACAAAAGTCAGATCTATTCCTGTGCTTATTTCAATGATGATGACAATCTGGAACAGGCCCAGGTCGAGAAATGCCATCACATTGCACGCAAGTTATTACTGGAGCCAGGTCAATCTGTACTGGATATTGGTTGTGGCTGGGGTAGTCTGGCGCTGTTTTTGGCGCAACACTTTGACGTGAATGTTACCGGCTTAACGCTTTCAAAAGAGCAATACGAGGTGGCCTGTCAACGAGCGAGTGATCTGCAACTTATCGGCAAAGTAAATTTCAAACTGGAAGATTACCGCGAACACGACAGTACTTACGACAGAATTGTTAGCATCGGTATGTTTGAACATGTGGGAAAGGATAATTTTTCAACCTACTTTGACAAGGTTGATTCATCCCTCAATGAGCAAGGCGTGGCACTCATTCATACCATAGCAAGAACTGGTCAGCCCCGAAAAACCAATCCATGGATTGAGAAGTACATATTCCCGGGTGGCTACCTGCCATCACTTTCAGAAATGAGTGCATCGGTGGAGGAAACCAGGCTGGAGATGACCGATATTGAGATCTTAAGTGGACACTATGAGAGAACTCTGGCAGCGTGGCGCAAAAGCTTCCTTGAACATCGCGACAAATTTGCCGCAATTAAAGATGAAAAGTTCTGTCGAGTTTGGGAATTTTATTTGACCTCTTCCGAAGCGACCTTCCGTCATACCAGGCTCACAGTATTTCAGATGCAGTTGGCCAAGCAGCGTGGAATAGTGCCACTTAAACGGGATTACATGTATCAAAAAACCAAGTGATACAACAGCCCAGGGAAATGGAGTTATTGTCAGAAATCGGCTGCTAAAAAACTGATTTAACTTTGAACACAAATTGCGCGCCGGTACTGGCGCAGCTGGTCTCGATTTCTCTAAAATCGCGATCGCGCAGATAGCCGTTATAGCGCTTTCGTTCGAAGCAAGTGTCTTCATCCAACGCGTTATTAATCTCAAATCGATAGGTAAAGTTGCCAAAACCTATTTTTTCGGCAAATAGCACAAAGTTTGGTCTGATTTTTCCGGCCCGGAAGAAGCGAACATTATCAATATCATACTGAACCCGATTGCCTCCGGTCCCTCCCATATTGCCTATGCCATCCTGGTAATTTAGTCCAAAACTCAGGCTCTGTGAAGGAATGTCATGGCGAAAACCGAGCCGGTAAGCCCCCCGGTCGAATGGAACAATGGTGCGCGCCTTCTCAATTAAAGGGTCATAAATATGCGCATCTTCCAAATTTAATCCGGCTGTGAAAACCGCCTGTGGGAGATTGAGAAATCCCAGTCTGATGCTGGCGTTAAGGTATAAGCCAAAGACTTCACCGTCACCTACATTGCCGTTGGCACTGATCAAATTGATCGGATCAGTGGATACATCTACCTTGCCGATTGAATTGCTTACATCGTAGTAAAAGAATCTGGAATTGAGCACACCGCCATCGTTGGGAAGGCGGTAGTCGAGATTGATGTTATAGCGCCAGGTTTCCTCCTGTTCCAGTTCAGGATTTCCTGCCACCGTATCCTGATCATCGTCTTGTTGATTAACGCCGGCAGAGAAATCCCTAAAGCTTAGCTGTGACACATCCTTTTCGACCGACATTCGTAGTTGAAAGCTGCGGTTAATATCGAACTGGAAATCCAGTTTCGGTTTAACAAAATCAAAATCTCTCTTCTTGTTTACGTCCCCAGTCTGGTCAATTTCTGACACCTCATACAACAAGCTGCTTTCAAGTGACATCCGGGAATTAATCTGCCAGTTGTGAATGGCAGATCCCTCAAAGCGGATTTCCTCTACCTCGGAAATCGCGTTGGGAACATCGATAGGCCTTAATCCCCCGAACTCTGGAGAAGTGTCACCTGGCACGTTTAAACCAAGACGAAGCGATGAGTTTTGTATGGTTTGCGCGCCTTCGAGACCAAATTCGAGGGTTTGATTGTCCGCTGTATTCCAGGTATAGGATGTTCTCCCAATGCGCTCCCGGTATCGACTGCCGGTATCAAGAAATAAGTCTTTCGTCTCAGGCTGACCCAGAGCTACAGAAACAAATCGTTCACGGGTGGTGTTATTGTTTCTTTCATTGACAATAAAAAGCAGTTTGAATTTGTCCGCATTGGAAAAATTGTGCTCAAAGTCGCCACCGAACTCCCAGTTGTCCGACGTGGAGGGCATGTGCTCACGTTCGATTGAAGTTACTATCTCCGTTCTCTGATACTCATCGATAGTCCTGATCAGTTTTGAGGGCGGATCGCTCTCGGCGTACAGCGCGTTGAAAGCAATCCGGTCAGCCGGCGTTGGCTGATAGACTATATTTGAATTAAACCGGTAGTTGGTTTGCTCCCGATAGCGATCGAAAGCACGCGTTTCATTGAGGGAGCGGTCTGCCCACAGGCTGGTTTCAAAACTTTCCTGAAATTCATAGCCGGAGCTGACGTCGGCACTCAGGAGATAATCGAGCTGGCTGGATTGTCCGCTGTAGGAAAATGAACCGAGTGGCTTGACTGTTCCATCATGGAAATGGGTCATACCGATTTCTGTAGAGAGGCTAGAAGAAGACAGGGATTCCAGCAGCACGATATTGACCAGTTGCCCGGAATTGCGTACATCGAGCTCCCCCGAGGTGCCCCTGACGATCTCGATATAGTCCACCTGATCAGCAGTAAACCGGTCTAGCTGACTGCTCGCCTCGTTAGCTTTGCCCGCCAGACGTTTGCCGTTTACCAGTATCTGGCTCGTATTACCGAGGCCGCGACTGTTATTGTTGCGAAAACCAGGGACCTGGTTACCTTCCAGCGTAAGGGCTATACCCGGTATGCGACTCAGCATATCGTTGACCGAGACGGCGCCGTATTGGGCAAAATAGGAGGCTGGATAGGTTACCGTGGCCTCATCTTCAGCCGTATCCTGAGCTGTAGCGAAGGTTGAAAATAATGAAAAAAACGCTGCCTTTATAAATGCAGATCTGGCTTTGGCAAACATAAAAATACTACCCGCTGGCAATCAGATCCTCTTCAGATTGTAGCCGTATGGTATCGCGCAGAGGCCTGAATAGAAAGTGATTGCGAAAAACCTGTATCAATAAGATCACGCCGGGAGCAAGCTATAAACCCTTAAGGCAACCTACTGGGCTCCATTCATTCCCTGCCTGGATTCACCCTGATGCTGGAAGTCGCATTCAATATTTCCATAATTGCTCGCCTGTCCTGCTCAGACAGATGGGCAAAATCTGCGTTGTTATCCGTTCCAAGGAGCACCTCACTAATACGCGTGGCAACAATTTCTGTCACCTGCAGTGGTAGCGCTGCAAAAGCGTCTGAATACACCAGATAGCTAAGCGGATATTTGAATAGGCGGTCGGTCAAATCCAGTTCTCGCAAGGAACGACCCTGGGAATCTTTGGGACCGAGATTATTAAACCTCTCGGTAAATCCTGATACACCGGCAATGGTGCTGCTGAGCGCAGGCTGCCCCACCATGAACAGGGATCGCACCAGTTCTTCGCTGAGTGATTCAAGTTCGGCCTGAGTCTCAGGAGAGTTTCCCTTACCATTTTCCAGAACTTCTCTTGCGTAATAATTCACCCGCGTTATGAGGTTCTGCACCTCGATTTGATGCTCAATAAGCAGCAGTGCAACAATATCGCTAAAAGGCGTGATATAAGGTTCCGTGTCTGTTAAAGAACTCACGTTTAAAATATTGCCGGTCCTTGCAAGGTTTTCGGCTCGCAGGTCTGCCGCACTCTCCACCAGGACGTTGCCCAGATGCAACTGGTCTCCGTGACTTCCGGTCACGAACCATCCACCCCATCGATTCTTCAGAGGCGTCCGACTGGTGGTCATAATATGGCTCTCGTGCGAAACCAATTGACCCTGCTGCCCGGTATAACCTGAACTCATTGTCAATTGGCATGCAAAACTGACCCACCAAAGTGGGTCAGTTTTACATGCTCATTAACAGATTAAGAAATTAAGCTGGTCTCCAGTGGGATGACCACCGGCCCCATGGGAATAGACAATTAGTGGATACTTCTCGTCAGGATCCGCAAATATTGGTAATTCATTTTCACCCTGCATTCGAGGTAAGGAGGGGGGGATAAAAACATCATAGTCAGGGCGATTGTTCTCAGTAGTAGTTGGGTAGAAAATATAACCAGCATAGGGCAACACACTGCCAGCGGATTCTCCGTATAACATGGCGTTATTGGGAACCAGTAACTGGAATACAAAGGCGTCGTCCGGAAAGGCGAGTAATTCGTCAATATATCTAAGTTGGCCATCCTCGTTACTTCCTTGTTGTAACTGGCCTGCATCACCGCCTTGGCTAAGCAAAAGACTCAATGCAGCGTCATTGATAGTGAAATTGGTGCTTCCTACTGGATAATCGCCTCTCTCAAGAGGGTCGACCACCAAAGTACGCTCCGCCGCCACTCCTTGTGCAAACCAAAACAATAGTGTAATCGCACAGCTCAAAACTAGTCTTCTTTCTTTTCCGTTCTTTACTAGTTTCAGTGTTGTCTTCATGAGAATCTATTTCGCCAGAGTCTCTTTTGTTATAGAAATGTAGACAAGGCCGTTTTCAACTTTCGCTGGGTATTTTCTCGTGTAGCCCATGATCGGCGCGGCCTCTCAGGCAACTGGACAATAGTATACCCCTTATTCTTTCACCAAGATTAGTCCGCTAACGCCGAAACCCTACCGTTGAGCGCCAAAGCGTGCCGTTGTCACAGGCCGCGTTAGGATTAGCTGCTGTAATTCGGTCCAATGAAGGTCTGATTTCGCCAAATTGGAAGGTATCTACATGCTCCATAAGTTCAACAGGTGTCGCCCCGACTCGAGTAACTGAGTACATGGACGATCCTTCATCGTTCTGGAAAACACCGTAGATCCGAAATTGGAGGCTCCTTTGCAAATCAGTGCCCAATTCATTTCCATATTGAGCCCACTGCTGATGCCACTCAATTGCAGTATTTCGATCTGCGCCTTCTCTTAGCGTGCAATTTCTTACGTCAAGGTAGGTTGTGTTCGCTTCATAAGGCGAAGCGTCCGGGTTAACGCCATAGTTAGTCGATACATAAGAGCCGACGCATGTCGCAATTCGGCTATATTCTTGTCCGGCATTATCTTGAACCCAAGTCAGCCATTCCCCATACGCTGAATAGTTTGGGAAGTAATAAGCCATTATATAGTCGAAGTTCGCCTCAAAAACTCCCCAACGAGCTATTGGCTCTCTAATGTGTGCCATACCAATGCCTGGAGATCCAGAATTTTCAGCGTCATTAAAAAACGAGATAACATCTTGAACAGTATTATTATCATTAAGACTACATAATTGTAATGCCATCACGTTGTTCCCCGCAGGCATAGTTTGTGCCATCGAAAATTGCGGAAGAAGAATAAAGAAGAAAACTAATATCAGTGATTTACGTTTCATAATCCTTAGCCTTTCTGTTATTTTAAGTTAGTTGATGTAATTATTAAATTGTCTTCATTTGCATGCCAGAACATACCATAGATATCGGCTATCAGGTATCGCTTGAGAGGCACTAGGATAGGTGGTTTTCAGGGCATAAGCCCCAAAAAGACCTCAATGCCATGCATTTGGAAGCGATATGGTCACTGGCTAAGGATTAACGTAGCTATGAGATGGTCCAATAGATCTGTACAACCCAGTTAAGAGATAATACTCATAACTGGAGATAATCGTCTATATATTCGCTCTTTGGTAATCAAGAGATTCCAGATTGAGAGTAAAGCTTCTAGGCATCGAGACTGGGTTGAAGCAGAATGTGTCATCACTCTCAACTGAATCTTCAGAGGGTCCCTAGAATTACTAAGCTGTTACATAGTTGGAATACTACCTAATTGTATATCGCGGTACGCGCGGCGGCGTGAACCTGAAGAGAATAGAAAATATCGCTGTTCTGAATCATGCCGATAAACACGACGTTTTCCACCGGGTCGATCCAGAACCAGGAACCGGCGATACCCCACCACCAGTGCGTACCTACCGGGGCACCCTGATAGGCCGCCGAATCGCTAACGATCGCGAAATCCAGGCCAAACACGTTGCCGGGATAGGGCTGGCCGATATTAGGAACCGCATCCGGCAACTGGTTGTTGCGCATGAGCTGCACGGCCTCTTCAGAGAGGATACGCTTGCCGTTAAGTTCACCACCGTTCAGGTGCATCTGGGCGAACTTCATGTAATCCGCGGCAGTGGAAGTCAGTCCGGCACCGCCGGACAGGAACTTGGGTGGGTTCAGAAATGAGCCGTTGTCTGTGCGAGTCAACGTGCCGTTCTGACTGGGGTTGTATTGACGGGACAGGCGGCTGGCGTTATCAGACTTCACATAGAAACCGGTATCGACCATGCTCAGCGGATCAAAGAGCCGTTCCTGCAGAAAGACGTCGAAGGTCTTACCGGACAGTTTCTCTACCAGGTAACCCTGCACATCCACCGAGATACTATAAACCCATTGCGTGCCGGGTTGATAATCCAGTGGAATATTACCCAGAGCCGGAATCGATTCCGCCAGCGTGTAATTCGGCAGGTTCATGATGCCGGCCTGAAAATAGGCATTGGCAATGGGTCCCTGGGACAGTGGTGGAGTGTAGAGCAGGCCGCCGGTATGACTCATCAGTTCGCGGACTGTCATCGGATGGTCGGCAGGTTCAGTTACCCAGCTTCCGTCGTCATTCTGAGAAATGAACACTTCCATGCCGGCCAGCTCTGGCAGGTGTTTTTCCACCGCATCATCCAGGGTGAACTTGCCTTCGTCGTACAGCATCATCAGCGCGGTGCCGGTAATCGGCTTGGTCATCGAGAAGATTCGGAAGATCGTGTCGTCACTCATGGGGACCTGGTCTTCTACATTTTGGTAACCCAGTGACTTGGTCATTTGAATTTCACCATCCTGAGCGATCATGACTACCGCGCCAGATAACTTGTTAGCATCGATGCGTGCCTGAATGTCAGCAGCCACGGCGTCCAGCCGAGATCGCTCAATATCCGCCAGAGCAAAATTTGTGGTGAGTATCAGGCTTAGTACAAGCAGCAGCTTGACGAGCCTATTTTCGTTGCTTCTTTCAATCATTGAGGATCCCCTGTAAATACTGTTCAGTCGACACTTGAGAGGCCTTATTAGAACATTAAATCTGAGCAAAATAAAAGCTCGCTACATCGATTGATACGCAGGACAGGATGGGTTGGATTGTTAAACGCTTCATGTTTAGCCTCTTTAGGGTTCTTAAAAAGAAAGTACTTCTTTTACAGAAGATCATTTTATTATTACAAAATCAAGCCGGTTTAGCTATTACTGCCAGTCCTGGTTCAAATTTGAATGCAAATCAATAGGCTAACAGGATACAGGGTATACCGCAGAAACGGCGTTGGCAGAAGAAAGCGAGCACTGAGCGTCCAAGGGATATTCAAAATCAGCTTGATAGAGACATTGTTGCCACTAAGCCAAACCAGAAATGGGTAACAGATATTACCTACATTCGCACTGGCGAAGGGTTTTTGTATCTTTGTATCGTAAAGGACTTGTACTGTGGCTCAATCGTGGGCTGGTCAATGAGTGGTCGGCAAACCCGAGATGTGGTCATTCAGGCTGTGCTGATGGCGCTATGGCAACGGCATGCCAAAGAGCCAGTTACTCTGCATTCGGATCGAGGCTGTCAATTCACCAGCCATGAGTACCAACAGTTTTTGAAAGGCCATAACCTGGTCTGTTCGATGAGTGCAGTTGGAAGCTGTGCAGACAACGCTTCTGCAGAAAGTTTCTTCGGACAGATGAAGCGTGAGCGAGTTAATCGGCGATCTTATGCAACCCGTTCTGAAGCCAGAGCGGATATCTTTGACTACATAGAAAGGTTTTACAATCCGAGGAAGCGAAGAAGCATTCAGGCGCGAGAAAAAGAGAAATCACTCTTAACTAAACCGTCCGTGAAATCGGGGTAGAACCCGTACTCTTAATTGGGGAGTTTGGAGTTGTTCGGGGGACACTCGGGATAGGGCGGGACACTATTCAATTATCTGGAAGGCGATTGGATCTTCGCTGATCTGGATCAATTCCAGACTCGACTCTATTCCATCTATGTTTATTACAGGTAATGATAGAAGGGCATTCTCAACATCATAGATATTTTGGGAATCTGCTGCTCTGGGCCGACCTGTTTGAAGCAATTCAAAAATGCCGGACTGCCTCTCCATTAATATTGCAGAATATTCCAGCTCCAGAGATGAAACTGTTGGCAAATATATTTTACCTTCTTCTAATAGTGTCGATGGACCTGAGAAATATTCCAGCCAGTTTTCACTAACGGCAACTAGACCAGAAACATCGTAACCTTTTTCTGCCAGTTGCTTAAGAATAGCAGTTCTAGCCTCCCATTCACTCAACAATTTCTCTGTTTCACAAGGTGAACTATGCTTGGGCAAAATTTTAGAGGAGAGATTTTGATCGAGTAAGTCCAGCAAAAATACACTCTGGCAATTGATTAGATAAACTTTCCCAAGGGTATAAAAAGGTTCGCTCGGATTTGTAACTTCGAAGTCACCACTGTCATTCACTTCTGCCTGAACTGTTGAGCTTGCGTATATTTCTCTTTGCCTACTCCCCCCTAACGTAAAAATAGAGCGTCCTTCCATCCATGAAGGCTGCTCCATTCCTAAATAATCCAGAATTGTTGGGGCTATATCTATTCTTTGGGTATTTTCCACGACCCTGCCGCTGTGCTCACCTCGTGGAAACTTAATAAGCAAAGGCAATCTCACGTCCACTTGCGAGTTCATACCATGATCGGTATTAATAATAATTAGGCTGTTCTCATACTGGTCTGTTTGCTTCAGGCGAGTTACGAGCTGATCCACATAATCATCAAAATCCCTAATCGCATCATCATAGTAATCCGTGATAAAGTCACTTGATTGATCCTGGTCTGCGGAAAACACTGTATTTTTCGGTCGAAATCGAGGTCCATGGCTACCCATCAAGTGAGCATGCAGGAAAAAGGGCTGACTTGGGCTATCAATGAACTGATTAATCTCGGTAAATCGATCGGCATCAATGTTTGGACCAAGCTGCTCAGCTTCAGTCACCAACTGAAAAGGGTTTTGAATATCCCTTAAGCCACTGATATAAAATAGTCGACTGGAAATTCGCTCAAAAATTTGCCTCAGAAAAAGGCTGTCTGCCGGAAAATAAGTCTGGACTATGTCAAAAAAATTGTTTGCCAGGTTCTTATCGCCTTCATAGTTCCTGCCATTGATATAGTCGAATGCACCCAACATATTCAAATCAGCAGTATCAGCATAAAAGCGCAGACTAATATCCCCATTATGATAACCAAGTTTCTTCAATATGCCCGGCAAATGCTGATAAGAATCATTGGCTGATAGCGTATCAGGAGGATAAATTACACGGGTCGTTATGGGTGACTTTCCCGTCAGCAAAGATATTACTGAGCCGGTAGTATTTGCCGCGTTTGAAAAATGATTCTCGGAAATTAATGACTCATCGACAAGAGAATTGATAAATGGCGTTGTGTCCCTTTCGTAGCCATAAGCCGACATATTGTTGCTGCTGATGCCATCGGACGAAAAAATAATGATATTGGGTAGTTGCTCCAGGGACGAATTTCCTTCAATCTCACCAACCGCCTCTCTGCTTAAGATTCCTGCAAGTGCAAAGCCAAGCCCTACAACCATTAATGCCAGACTGGCAAACTCACTCTTGCTTATACTGGCTCTTTTACTTTCCAGGGCGGGTTCATTTTTTATATAGATTTTGTAAAAAATATAGGTGACGAGAGCAACAAGCAGCAAGGCATAAACGAAGCGTCCTACTCCTACAGTGCTAATAGAGTTGAAACCGAATACCGTGTAACTAAAATTCTCTACCAAAAGAAAAATAACTAGCCCAAAGAGCGCTGCCGGGATAAACATAAAAAGAAAATAAACAGGGTAAGAGGCAGTAAGGAATTTTTTTAGACACCAATCAATAAAGTTCAGCACAATTGCGATGGGCAACACACAAAGAAAAAGAATTAGTGAACCCAGAAATATGACCGAGATCTTTTCGGGCAATGTGTAATAGCTTAGTATGGATGGCTTGGTAACAAAAAAAAGCCACTCCATAAAGACATAACTCAGGCAGGCAACCCAAAGTAGATGGAAACTCTGCAACCTTGCCGATATCTGTAGTTTTATGATCCCTAAACTCAATTTCTTAGCCCACCCGATATAATAAATACAGAGTTCTTTCACTATCAACTATGACTTCTGAGCGAGTTATAGTGAAATATTGACTAAATGCTTTTTCAAAACCTTGCTTGTTGTAATCCGGGAATATATCTTCTCTGGTGGCCAGCAAACGCTGCACCTGAGAATCTTGCTTTGGTACAAATTCAATGATCAAAATGGAGGCCAGACTTGCAAAAAATTCTGCTACTTTTTCCAATGGCACATTGTTTGAAATGGCAAGGTGATGGATAAGCGCCAAAGCCAATACGAAACTGTCATGGCAGCGTCTAAGGAGTGAATCTCTTTCCTGCAATTGCCACCCCATATCGCTGCTGGGATTAGTTAAATCCAGAACTAGTGGCAGAATATTAGTTTCACTACTGCTTTTCACGTGCAAATAGTTCTTTTCCACTGCAGTTGGATCAATATCCTGAGAGATAACCTTAATACCCAGGCTGGCTACGATACGGCTAAAGTGTCCATTATTGGCCCCCAGGTCATGCGCCAGTCCAGGTCTGTCAGGCAACTGTGAAATATACTCTGTTATCAACTCCTCCTTGTGCAGCATAGCCGAGTCTTCATAATTTGTTGCCGAGTAGTAATCACCCCACTCTGTGTCTGATAAATGCCAGTGCATTTTAACAACACAGCTTTCAATGCTTTTTATCAATGCCTCAAAGGCAAAGGCACTTATCTTTCGGCTCTGGATTTTTTTACCACCACTGGAATCTTCTGCCATATTGGCGTAATGGGCCTGAGTTTTTGCATGAAGATGAACATGACTCAACAGGGAGTATTTAAACCAGGTTTTTTTTGGCAATAATCTGCTTACCAGGTCCAGCGGCAAGCCATCCATGTAGACTCTGAACAATTGTGACAGGCGCTCATCACAGTACATCATCAAGGCCAGTGGGCCGATAAAGTGCTGACAGAATTGTTTATAAGCAACCCAAGCCTCACCCTCCTGGTATAAATCGAAGGAAAGAGTGTCTATAAATATTGGGCTGGCTTGCCTGAACTGGATGTTATAGGCAGAGGCGTCTTTTAGGACCATGCCATACTTCAGGGCTAGCAGCTGAACCCTGATAGTACACAATGCCGCATCCTTAAGCTGACTAAAACTCCACTCGAAAGGATAGGAAATATAGGGGATGATCTCAGGTTTGATTACCTTGTAGGCTCCAGCCTGATCCGCGTGACTGTTTACCTCTTCATACCCCGTTTCACTATGTGGAATTAACAGATCTAGACCAACTAACTCTTCATACAATCCTGAGGACATAAGATGATCATAAGAGTCTTGATAACTTTTATTGATCTGACGATACAGCTCGCCATTGGTTTTGAAAATAAACCCGTTGGGATCGCGAAAGGAGGAAGACAGCTGTTCTTGAGAACCCACACATGCTCCAATATTTCACAGTCTCCTGGCAGGAGCTTCCTGTGTAGAATTAGGGGGCTAATTATAATATACTTTGGCTTACTATTACACTTTAGTCTGGCCGTTCAGAACTGCATGTTCAGCTCCTGGTCAAGAGGATTTCGAAAATGAATAGCTCACAATCAAAGCGGCTTTTCGTTTGTCTAATTCTGCTTTTTCTGAATTCTTCCTCCCACGCCTACCTAGACCCGGGCACTGGCAGTCTTATCCTGCAGGGAGTTATCGCTGGTATTGCCATGGTTTCCCTGACCTTGAAAATGTATTGGTTTCGCTTCAAGGCTTTTTTTTCCAAAAAAGATCCAGAGGCCGAAAATCAGGAAGCAGTTAAGGCGGCAGCCGAGGAGCCTTCGGAAGGGCACTGACAAGTTAAACCTCGTTCTGCAACTGTACGTCGTCAAACCATCCTGGACAAAGCTAGCCCTGATTTAAGAGACACATTAGCTCATCTGGGTTAGTGATTTAGCCTTATTATCGTAATGCATCTGTCGGCGCATAGCCAAGGTGCTCATT
>Ga0187827_10001518_pt1 | contig 33982 bp, 31 predicted proteins | sample ETNtaG_39_FD_167969 | JGI IMG/M metagenome (GOLD analysis project Ga0187827, IMG submission 167969) | Marine microbial and viral communities from oxygen minimum zone, Eastern Pacific Ocean - ETNP2014_SV_150_PacBio MetaG (Illumina Assembly) | ecosystem: Environmental > Aquatic > Marine > Hypoxic...
ACTGATGGCTTCTGGGACTACAGAGCGGTGCGCGCCCTAATCGCCGGTGGCAGCGGCCTGATTGGCCGCGCGCTCACGCATGAGCTGCTACGCACCGGGCACGGCGTGACCGTCCTCAGCCGCCGCGCCACGAGCATCGCCCTGCCCTCCGGCGCGCGGGCGCTTCAATGGGATGGTCGCACTCTCTCCGGATGGAAAGATAAATTAGAAGACACAGACGCGGTGTTCAATCTGGCGGGTGAGAGCATCCCCGGTGCGGGGTTGCTGCCGCTGCGCTGGACGTCGAAAAAAAAGAAACGTATTCGCGCCAGTCGAGTGGATTCAGGTCGGGTGCTTGCCGGCGCGATTTCCATGGCTGAGCGAAAACCCACCGTCTTCATTCAGGTCTCGGCGGTGGGCTACTACGGGCCGCTCGGCGCGCAAGCCGTCACTGAGAGCCAACCCGCTGGAAACGATTTTCTCGCAAGCGTATGCCAGGACTGGGAAGCTTCGACCGCGGATGTGGAGGCACACGGTGTACGACGCGCAGTGGCGCGCATCGGGATGCCGCTCAGCATAGCAGGTGGGGTACTTCCGCGCCTGGCGCTGCCGCTGCGCATGTTCGTCGGCGGTCGGCTCGGTAGTGGCCGCCAGTACTTTCCCTGGATTCACATGGCGGACACAGCGGGGGCATTACGCTTCCTAATCGAACATGACGACGCGCGCGGCATTTTCAACATCAGCGCGCCGGAACCGGTGACCAACGCCGAGTTCACCCGTGCGCTGGCACACGAGCTGCGGCATCCATACTGGCTGCCGGTGCCCGGGCTCGCGTTTAGGGTACTTTTCGGAGAAATGGCCACCATGTTGCTGAGCGGCCAGCGCGCTTTACCGCAGCACTTGCAGGCGTGCGGCTATACCTTCCAATACCCTGACCTTGGCGCAGCACTAGAGGGTTTAATGTCAGCACAGTGATCAGTTGGAGATGTCCCTAGCGGCCTCCGCGTCGAATGCGAAGATAGCCACAGAATCCCCCCCACCCACGACGGCCTGCCGCTCTTCTTTGTCGCGCGAATACATCCCCACTGACAGAGTGAAGCGCTCACCCTGAAGCTGAACGGGCACGTGAAACGAATGCACATCTAAAATTTTCTCCTCGGGCTGCCACGTGGATGTGGCCCGGCTGCCGTTGCCAGGAGTGCCATCGTGGGAGGCAAGCAGCATACCGTTGGAATCCAGCATGTGCACGAACACGATGTAGTCGCCCTCGATGCTTGCGCTCGGGGCGGACCAGAGCAGTGTGACGCGCACGCCATCGCCCGCCAAGAGCGCTTCCCTCGCTGGCATTCCGTTGACGGCCACGTGCGCCCACTGCAGCCTCGGCCCGGCCGCGAACAGAACGTCCACGCTCCGGCTGCCAGCGGCGCTCGCCGGTTCGCTGGTATAGCGCAGCAGCCGCAGTTTGCGCGCGGGGTATGCCGCCTCGCGCACGTAACCCTGATTGAGCAAGTCCAGCACGGTCGCGTCTGCATCCCACTGTCGCGCATCGATAGGCACAAACCACATGCGCTGGTATTGCCTGGCCAGTTGATGCAGCGCCGAAGACGTTTCCGCGCGAGTGGACGCAGCCTCTTCCGGGAGCATTGCGCGAACGAGTGTCATCTCTCGCAGATAATAATCCTGAGCCGGGTCCGGGAAATTGGTGATGAAGACGTCTCCAGCGCGTGCCTGCAATTGCAGGATTTCCGCGACCTCACGCAGACCCCGGTTCTTGCTCCACCGCGGCGCCGAATAGTGATTACCCAATGCAATCGAGGTTAACACCGCGGCCAGCAACGCCAGTAGAGCAGCCGGAACGTGGCCGTGCGGCCGCGTGAGCAGCGCGCGCCAACCTGCAGCCAGCAGCAAATAGACGGCCGGAAAGGCCACCAGAAAGTAGAAGGCATTGAAAGTGCCGCGCCGGGTGGTCACCGCATACATCCCGGCGAGGGTGAACAACGGCCACGCAATCAGAAGCGCCGCCCACGCTCGGTTGCTGCTCCGACTTAGGGCAGCAGCGCCATACGCGGCTAGAATCAGGCCCAGCACCGCTGCCGGTAGACCCAGTGCAGGCACAACCACCGGCCCGAGTGAAAAATCGGCGGCGATGCTACTGAGGAATTGCAGTGGCGGAATGGGAGCGGGGTCAGCCAACTGCCCTCTTGCATATACTGGAAGAATCACCGCCGCCCACGGCGACACCAGCATCGCCACCGCGCCGGAGGCCAAGAGCCAGCGCATCCGCTTCGTCCCCACCAGCTGGGCGAAGACATAAGCCCCATGGGCTACTAGCCCGAAGAGCGCATAATAGTGGCTGTACATCGCCAGAGTCGCGCTAGCCACATAGACCCACCAATCGCGGGAGCGCCCGCGGACTAAACCAGGAAGCCGCAGCGTGGCCAGCAGGCCAAATATGATAGCCAGTTGGTACATGTGGCGCACGTCCTGCGCGAGCCAGATTTGGAAGGGATGCAGTGCTGCAATCGCCGCTGCGCTCAGGCCGATGTCAGGCGACGCAGCGCGTGCGCCGAACTGATATAGCAACACTACCAGAAGCAGGCTCAAAAGCGCCGACGGCGCACGCAACATCCATTCGCTATCGCCGAAAATACGGACCCACCCGTGGAGCACCCAGTAATGTAGCGGGGGATGCGGATCGCCCTCGCGAATGATGCGTTCCACCAGTGCAATTGGCCCAGGGGCGTGTACAACATAATTCCACGAACCGGCCTCATCGCCGCGCAATTCCTGTGCACCAAGCCGATGGGCCCGCAGCGCCCATGCAGCGAACACGAGCAACAGAAGCGCTAGAAAACGGCGCCGCTGCTCAAGGGGTTGTTTCACCATAGGTTGGAGTTCACATCACGTGAGGGAGTCAGCCACGATTTCAGCCACATCGCGCACGCGCAAACTCTCGCTAGCGGCTCGGCTGGCGTCGGTCATCATAACCAGGCAGAAAGGACAACCCACAGCTAGCGTGTCCGCCCCCGTACCGGCAGCCTCTTCGAATCTGGAAGCGTTCACTCCGATGTCTCCGGGCTCCTCCTCTTTCCACATCTGACCGCCGCCCGCACCGCAGCAGAAGGAGTTCTCGCGCGACCGCGCCATCTCCAGCAACTCAACTTTGCCAGCGCCCAGCGCGTCACGCGGATCGGCGAACACGCCATTGTGTCGCCCCAGATAACACGGGTCGTGGAAGGTCACGCGCTGAGTTCCACCATCCGCGCCGTTCTGTTTCAATCTGCTCGCACCAATCAGGTCATTTATCAGCGTGGTGTGGTGAATCACGTCGAATTGCGTGCCAAACTGCGCGTACTCCACACCCAGCGAATGCAGGCAGTGCGGGCAGGTCGCCACAATCCGGCGCGCGCCGACGCCGTTCAAAGTCTCGATATTGGCCACAGCCATTTCGAAGAAGAGATATTCGTGGCCGGCACGGCGCGCGGTATCGCCAGTGCAACTTTCCTGATCACCCAAGACCGCGTAATTGACGCCGGCCACATTCATGATTTTGACGAACGCGCGCGCCACTTCCTTCGCGCGCGGCTCATAACTGGCGGCGCAACCCACCCAGTACAGATACTCAAAGTCCGGGTTATCCTCCACAGTGGGCACATCCAAACCGGCAGCCCAGGCCATACGGTCTTCGCTCATCTGCCACGGGTTACCCTGCCGTTCCATGCCGTTGAAGGCATTTTGCAGCTGGCCGGGGAACTCACCCGCAGTCAACACCTGATAGCGGCGCATCCCCACAATGTCGAACATCGGCTCATTCCCCACCGGGCAAATCTCCACACACGCGCCACAAGTGGTGCACGCCCACAGCGCCGATTCGCTAATTGCGTTCCCGACCAGCGGCGCAGATGCCGCTCCACTCGCCAGCGCCGCCATGTCGCTATTAAGCATGTATCGCTTGTTGACCTCCAGCGCTGATGGCGAAAGCTCTTTACCGGTCACATAAGCTGGACAAACATCCTGGCAGCGGTTGCACATGATACAGGCAAATGCATCCAGCAACTGCGTCTGACCGAGCTGCTCCAGCCTTTGCACGCCGAACTCATCCATTTTGGGATCATCGAAATCCATCGGTGCCAGTGCTCCCAGCGCCTCGCGTCGCGGCCGCGTCAGATAATTAATCGGCGCGATGATCAGATGCAGGTGCTTGCTAAAAGGGAAATATGGCATAAAGAGCAGAATCAGACCCAGCGCCATCCACCACGCAGCATGCTCCAGCGCCACCAATCCGGCCGGTGATAGCTCAGTCCACAGTACAGCAGCCAGCGAGCCAAACGGCTGCCAGCCATCCGCGCCGTGCGCTGCAATCAGCGTGCTCGCGCCAATAAAGCGAAATCCCACATGCAGCAAGATGAACACACCCACAATCAGTGAATCTTGCCGCAGCCCGGCGACCGCTTTGGGATGCAATTTCACGTTTTCCGCGATGGTCAACTGGGGCGCCCGCGTTCCAAAACGCCGTAGCAAAAAATAAACCACGCCCACAAGCACCGCCACACTCAGCAGGTCTGCGCCCAAGCGATAAGGCCCTCCCAGCGGACCCTCGCCCAGAAAACGAAAATGGGGGATAAACCCCTCGAGCACATCCCCAAGGTTGACCAAAAAATAATAGGTGAAACCCCAAGCCACGAAAACGTGCAACAGGCTTGTGCCCGGGCGGGCGCGCAACACCGTCCGCTGCGAAAGGAACACATCCAGCGCACGCCACATTCGCTGCGGCAAAGCATCCAACGCCAAGTCCGGTTGGCCGCGGCGCACTATCTCAAAAACCAGACGGAAGTTACGATAGCTGAGCGCCAATGACAACAGTACGATTGTAGGAAATAGCAGTTTTTCTGTCAGGGTGAGCATCAATCACCTCTGTAAACGTTGAACAGATAGATCCACCACAAATACACTGAGAACAAAAGTTGAACGCAGATGCAAGTGGGTGAACCCTGTGAACCCTTTGTGTCTTTGTGGTGAAATCAAAACAAAGGCTTCCTAACCGCTTTATTATTGTGCGCTTAGTTCCACTTCGATAATGGCCACAAAAGCCTGCAGCGGCTGCGAGCCGACCAGCGGTCGGCCATTAATGAAGAAAGTTGGCGTGCCGGTTATTCCCAGTTCGCGCGCTGCGTTCATATCCGCAGCGACCTCATCTGCAAACCGCCTTGAATTGACGCACTGCTCAAACTCCGCCTGATCCAGGCCCAACTCCGCCGCCAGTTCCAGATAGAGCGCCTCTCCCATCCGCGACTGATTCTGGAAAATGCCGTTATGGAACTCCCAAAATCTTCCCTGCGCAAAAGCACACTGTGCCGCCTCCGCTGCGGGCCGCGCGTTAGGGTGGATATTCACCAGTGGAAAATCACGATAGACAAAGCGAATCTGTTGCGGATAGGTCTCCAGCAGCGGCACCAGTGTGTCCCGGCTGAAGCGCACACAGTACGGGCACTCAAAATCACTGAATTCGACGATGGTGATGGGCGCGTTCTGCGGGCCAAGAGAGGGGTCATCGTCAGCGCTCACCGCAACGCGCTGTTGCTCCGGCGCCGGCGCCGGCACGGCCCGCGCTGGGCCACTCTCCTCACCCCCAGGCAGTGCTCCCGCGTCACCGGAAGCCGCCTGCGCCCGCCCCCAGATTAAGTAACCAGCAGCTAACCCGCAGACGAACATCATCGGCGCGAGCGCAATGTAGAAATGACTGCGCTTAAAGGTAATTGTTTCAGGGGATGGGGTTGGCGGCTTGACACTGGCCGCTGCTGGCTCGGTGGCGTCGTTCATGCGCTGCTCTGTGCACTCCCACGCGCAATTGTCTCACGGACTGCTGATGCGAGCAAGTCGTGCACGGCGTCGGCGGGGTTGTTATAATCCGCTTGCCATGCTCCGAACTCGTTACCGCCGCATCGTGCTTTTCTTCTTTCGGGTTACCGTCAGTCTTATTCTATGGGATTTGATGTTGGCCCGGATTGGTTTGCGCGGCTGGGTAAGGCGCACACGGCCCAGTCGCCTGCGGCGGATTGCCGCTGATTTCCGCGCCCTTTCCATACAGATGGGCGGCGTGCTTATTAAGGTGGGTCAATTCCTCTCCTCCCGCGTGGACATGCTGCCCGACGAAATCACATCTGAATTGACCGCACTGCAAGATGAGGTACCGCCAGAGGACTTTGCCGACATTCGCCGCCTGGCGGAAGCTGAACTAGGCGCTCCGCTATCAGAGAGATTCGCGTCGTTCGATGAGACTCCGCTTGCGGCTGCCTCGCTGGGTCAAGTTCACCGAGCCACGTTGGCGGAGGGCGATGCGCTGAGCGAACAAGGCCAGATCAAGGATGTAGTCGTGAAGGTGCAGCGCCCCGATATAGAGGCCGTCATTGCCACCGACCTAGCAGCACTCCGTACCGTGGGCGGCTGGCTGCAGCGCTACCGGCCCATCCGCCGGCGCGCTGACGTGCCCTCACTGTTGGCCGAATTCACCCGCATAATTTACGGTGAGATTGACTATTTGGCCGAAGGGCACAATGCCGAGACCTTCGCCGCCAATTTTCATGGCAGGCCCGGTGTGCGCGTGCCGGCAGTGGCCTGGACGCACACGACCAAGCGCGTGCTCACTTTAGAGGACGTGTACGCGATCAAAATCACAGATTACGAGGCCATAACCGCGGCCGGCGTCGAACGCGATGAGGTCGCCGCGCGCCTGTTCGAAGTCTACCTGCTTCAGATATTCGAGGATGGTTTCTTTCACGCCGACCCGCACCCCGGCAACTTGTTCATCTCGCCCCCGACAGCAGGAGACAAGTGGATGCTCACTTTTGTGGATTTTGGCATGGCGGGAAACGTGTCGCCCGACTTGCGCGCCGGATTGCGGGAACTTGCCATTGCGCTGGGCACAAAAAATCCGGAGCGATTGGTGAAATCCTACCAGCTGCTAGGGGTGTTGCTGCCACAGGCAGACCTGGCGCTTCTGGAGCGAGCCGAGGCCATGGCGCTGGACCGTTTCTGGGGCAGGAGCATGAGCGAGCTGCGAGGGATCAGCATAGAAGAGATGCGAGAATTCGCAAGCGAGTTTCGCGAAGTGGTTTTCTCGATGCCCTTTCAGGTTCCCCAGGACTTGATCCTGCTGGGCAGGACGGTCGCGATTCTGTCAGGTATATGCACCGGCCTGCATCCCGAATTCAACTTCTGGGAGAGCATCGCACCGTTCGCGCAGAAATTGGTCGCTGCGGAGGCTACTTCGAACTGGGAATTCTGGAAAGATGAACTAGGGGCTTTTGTGCGTGCGCTCGTCGAAACGCCAAGGCGCATAGATGTGGTACTCACCAAGATGCAGCAGGGCGACCTGGCGGTGCGCATTCCGCAGGTCGCCGACCAAGTGGGAAGACTTGAACTTTCTGTGCGCCGGCTGGCAGGAGCGTTGATTTTCGCTGTGCTTCTTTCGGGAGGCGCTCAACTTTACTCTGGCGGAGAGGTTCTGCTCGGGAGAACCCTGCTAATAGGCGCTTTACTGCCCCTGGCCTGGATGATCCTTTCCGGGCGAGGGGATAAATAATCCCGTCAGGCAGCCCTGACGGCGTCTATTCTGCCGCCTGCTCCGTTTCGATTCGTTCCAGACTGGCGTCAATCATGCTGCGAACAGCCAGCAGCATTTCCTTGCGAGCTACCCGCTGATGCGCTACAAATTCGGGCGGCAACAATCCTTCGATACTCCTGCACATTTCGACACATGCCGTCCGCGCATGCTCCAACGCCTGATCGGGAATGAACTCTTGAAACCGCTGGCGTTCAGTGCTGCTTTCCTTGTCGGCCATGCTTCGAGTTCCTCCATACTTATTATACTAGGTTCCGTCAAGCATCGCAGGGATTGTCGATGGAGACACAAGTCAAATCATGCAGGATAACGTGACTCTCGTCATTTCTCCAATCTCAACAGTGAAAGCTGTAATGTGCCTGCCCGCGCGATTGCAGCGCCGACTATCGCACTGGCCTCATCTGGGGCGCCTGCGGTCAATCTGCGCCTCCACGAAAGGCCAGCAGGCGCAGGCCGTTCAACGAGACCAGAACCGTCCCGCCCTCATGCCCAAGCACGCTGAGGGGAAGCGGCAGGTTTATCGCCAGAATGCCGGCAATGAGCACGGCTATCATCGCGAGCGCGAAGCTTATGTTGGCAATGAGCGTCTTGCGCGTCTTGCGGCTAAGCGCAATCAGGTAGGGGATGCGTTTCAAATCATCGGACATCAAAACCACATCGGCAGTCTCCAGAGCAACGTCGGTGCCGGCCGCGCCCATGGCAATACCGATAGAGGCCGAAGCCAGCGCGGGAGCATCGTTGACGCCGTCCCCGACCATGGCCACTGTGCCGAACTGCTCTCGGATTTGCTTTAGTGCACGCACTTTGTCCTCCGGAAGCATCTCAGCAAAATACTCGTCCACGCCAGCTTGCCCGGCGATGGCGTGCGCCACGCGCCGGTCGTCACCAGTCAGCATGACCACCTTCTCCACTCCCTGAGCTTTCAAGCGCCGCACAACCTCGCTGGCGTCCTCGCGGAGCACATCCGCGACGCCAATCACGCCCAGCACGCGCACCTGCTCACCTCCGGGCAACACGCGCGCCACGGTCACCGCGGTTTTTCCCTCTTGCTGCAGACGTTTGGCCTGGCTGCCGGCCCAATCCAACCCCGCGCCGGAAAACCCCTCAAAGTAGCGCAGATTACCCAAGCGGATTTCATCCGTGCCGACGCGCGCACGCACCCCACGGCCGACTTCGGCGCGAAAATCAATGGCAGTGGAAATCGCCACCTGCTGTTCCGCAGCCGCGCGCACGATGGCTTCGGCCAGTGGATGCTCAGAGCGCGCCTCCGCGGAGGCGGCGATGGCCAGCAATTCACGTTCGCTGAGAGCATCATCGCCGTCAGTCGCTGGGACGGCTACCACGTCAGTCGCTTGTGGTCTTCCGTATGTGAGTGTGCCCGTTTTATCGAATGCCACCACGCGAATGCCGGCAGCCTTCTCCATGTACACGCCGCCCTTGAAGAGGATACCCCGGCGCGCGCCGTTCCCGATAGCCGAAAGCACCGCCGCCGGGGTGCTAATTACCAGCGCGCAGGGCGAGGCAGCCACCATCAGGGTCATTGCGCGGTAAAAAGCGGGCTGAAATGCCTCGCCTAGCAGCAGTATGGGCACGGCGATCGCGAGCAGCGTGAAGCCAATCACGCCGGCAGCGTAATATTGTTCCGCCCGGTCGATGAAGCGCTGCGTTGGCGCCTTCTTGCTCTGCGCTTCCTCCACCAGCTTTATTAACCGGGCGATGGTCGAATCGCGCGCCAACCGGGTGACGCTTACCTCCAAGCTGCCATGCTGGTTGATGGTGCCGGCGAAAACCGGGTCCCCCGGCGCTTTGGCCACCGGCAAAGATTCGCCCGTCAGGGAGGCCTGATCGACGCCGCTCTCTCCCTCCAAGACCTCTCCATCCAGCGCAATGCGGTCTCCAGGGCGCACCACGATGCGGTCTCCGATGAGAATCTGCCCTATTGGAAGCACAACCGTTTTACCATCGCGGCGCACAATGGCCTGATCCGGACGTAGTTTCATCAGCGCGCGGATGGCATTGCGCGTGCGGTCCATGGCGTAAGCCTGCAACACGTTAGAGACGGAAAAAAGAAATAGGAGCATGGCGCCCTCAAACGGCGCGCCCACAACGGCCGCACCACCAGCAGCCAGCACCATGAGTAAATCGATGTCGATGGCCCGCTGGCGCAGGGACTGGAGGCCGGCCCGTAACCCAAAAGCGCTCCCGGAGACGTAGGCCACAGCGAAAAGCGCAGTTGCAAACTTCCCGGAGGCAGCAAAGCGCGCCAGCATCATGCTGATAAACGTGATAGCAGTGAGTACAATCGCCAAGCGGCCTTGGTCAAGCCAGCCGCGCAGCCCCGGAAACGCCGACTTTCGAGCGGGCCTGACGGATGGACGCTGCGCCTGGGTCAGCCCGGAGGGCCGCGCCGGCGCCCCGAGCCGGCGCACCTGCCGCAGCAACTGCGCCGGAGTGGTTTGCGCATGGTCGTAGGTGATGCTCATGGCTCCGCCAAGATAACTTGCGGTGACGCGCCGCACTCCGGTGAGGCGACCAACCTCGCGTTCCAACGCAGCGGCGCACGCCTCGCAAGCGCGGCCACCGTGCGGACCCAGGCGCATGGTGCAGGTCTCAAAGCGCTGCTGTACGGTCTCCGCCAGCTGCTCCACGACGCGCTCTACCGCCGGTGTCGTGATTACGGCCGGATCGTAATCAATGGAGAACGCAGCACGGTCCGGATGCAGCTGCACATTGACGATTCCTTTGCGCTCCGAGACGTGCGTGTTAATCGCGCGCGCACAGGCCGCATCTTCTTTTTGCCTCTCCTCCGGTGCGGGAGGTTCCGGCTGCTCGGCCATGTTCACGCGCCCATCCGAGGGCATTGCAGAGCGAGCGCCGATTCGGGAAGAATATCAGCCGACATGAAAAAGTTTCCCATAAAGACCTGTCCTCCATTCTAGAGCGTGCCGACAATATCAGCAAGGCCCGGTAGAGAACGCGCACTTATGATAAACTGCGCTTTATTCGAGAGTGCCGCCAATGAGCGTAACCACCGACACCATCAACCTGCACACGCAGGGCCACACAGACGCGCACGACATCACCAACCGCGTGGCGCAGTTGGTGCGCGACACCGGCCTGCAGAACGGAACAGTGACGGTTTTTTGCCCCTCCTCCACCTCCGCTCTCACCACGATTGAATTCGAGGACGGTTGCCTGCAAGATTTACGGCAGCTATTCGATGAGATTGCCGACCCGGCACGTGACTACGCCCACAACGCCCGCTGGGGAGACGGCAACGGCCACGCCCACGCGCGCGCCGCGCTGCTCGGCCCCTCGCTCAACGTGCCTTTTGTGTCGGGGGAATTAACGCTGGGAACATGGCAGCAAATTATCTTCGTCGATTTCGACAATCGTCCGCGCCAGCGTGAACTGGTGGCGCAGGTGATGGGAGAATGAGCCGCGCCGACCTGCGAGCGCCCTAGCCCTCGCCGCCGAACAGCCGCCACAACTGCGCGACGAGAAAAGTTGCCGCCAGCCCCATGGCAACCGGCAGCAGCGCCGAGACCAGGGTCCACTTCGCGCTGCCGGTCTCTTTGTAGATGGTGTGGATGGTGGTGCTGCATGGGTTATGAATCAGGCTGAAGAGCATCAGGTTTATCGCCGTCAGCAGCGTCCATCCGCCCTCGTTGAACACCGCCAGCGTGCCGCCGAACGAGTCGAGTTCGAACATCACCCCGGCACCTGCGCCCACAGAAGCCATGCGCGCCGAGAGCACCGTCAACATCAGAATCGTGGGGATGACGATTTCGTTCGCCGGAATGGCCAGAATATAGGCCATTAGAATCACGCCGTTTAACCCCAGCAGCAGCCCGAACGGATCAAGCACGGTGACAAGATGTTCCGCCAGACTCAGTTCACCGATAAACCAATTGGAACTGATCCAGATGAGCGCGCCGGCCGGCGCGGCCCACAGAATCGCGCGCCAGAGCACAAACATCGTGCGGTCGATGATAGATGTGTAGATGGTCTGCCAGATGCGCGGCGGGCGATAGGGCGGCAATTCCAAGCTGAAGGTGGAAACCTCCCCTTTGAGCACGGTGCGTGAAAGCCCCCACGATACCGCAAACGTTAACCCGACGCCCAACACGGCGATGGCCACAACCGCCAGCGCGGAGATTAGCCCGCCCAGATGCGCCGGGACCAACGTGCCTACAAACACCGTGGCCACCAGAATCTGCGTCGGCCAGCGCCCGTTGCACAGTGCAAAGTTGTTGGTGATAATCGCAATCAGGCGTTCGCGCGGACTGTCGATAATTCGCGCTGCGATAACCCCGGCAGCGTTGCATCCCCACCCCATGGCCATGCTGAGCGCCTGCTTGCCATGCGCGCCGGATTTGCGAAAAATGTTGTCGAGGTTGAAGGCCACGCGCGGCAAATAGCCGAAATCTTCCAGCAGCGTGAACAGTGGGAAAAAGATCGCCATAGGCGGCAGCATCACGCTCATCACCCATCCCATAGCAAGATAAACGCCGTCAATCAGGAATCCATCTAGCCACCAGGGCACGCCGATGGATGCCACGCCAGTCTTCAGCAGCGGATGCAGCTTGTCCAGCAACAGCGTGGCCAACATGCTGGAAGGCACGTTCGCACCGGCAATGGTCACCCAGAAGACCACTGTCAGCATCAGCAGCATCAGCGGGAACCCGAAGGCGCGACTGGTCACCAATCGGTCGAGGGTGCGGTCCAGGTCGAAACGCGGACGCTGCTGCGGGCGCGTGACGGCGCGGTCGGCAATACGCGCCGCGTCAGCGTATATGGCCTCCACTAGTCTCTCGTGGAAATCGGAACCCACCTGCCAACGCAGCGTCTCGGCGTTTGCCAGTACCGCTTCCAGGTTATTCTCGCTCATCGCTTTCTCCATTCCCGCCCCATCGTCATGCCAGCGCTCCCAGCTCGCCTTTGCGCAATGCCGTGGCGACACACCCGTCGCCGTCTAACAGGCGCAGCGCCACCCAGCGCGCGTTTGGCAACCCCGGGAAGACTGCTTCAATCTGCGCGGTGAGTTGCCGCACGGCGCCGCTCAGATCAGATGACTGGCTACGCACGCGATGTGGGCAACAGCGCAGCTGCCCGGATGCAACCTGGCTGATGGCGGGTAGCAAATCTGATAACCCCTCGCCATAGCGCGCGGCGGTAGGAACCACCGGAATGCCGAGGTCCCGCGCCAGCCGGCGCTCATCTACCTGCAGCCCGTGTCGGCGAGCTTCGTCCATCAGATTCAGGCAGACAATCGCGCGGTCTGTGATTTCCAGCACCTGCAGCACCAGATTAAGGTTGCGCTCAAGGCGGGTGGCGTCCACAACCACCACGGTCACATCCGGACGCCCAAAAAGGATGAAATCGCGAGCGATCTCCTCATCCAGAGTGGTGGAAAGGAGAGAGTACGTACCGGGAAGGTCGACTAATTTGAAGCGCTGCCCGTCAAAATCAAAACCGCCTTCCGCGCGCGTGACAGTTTTGCCGGGCCAGTTGCCGGTGTGCTGCCGCAGCCCAGTGAGCGCATTGAACACCGTGCTCTTGCCGGTATTCGGGTTTCCGGCCAGCGCCACGACGAAGTCCCAGTCCTCCATATCCACTCCCAGCTTGAGCAAGTGGTTGGCGTTGTGTGCCGGGCAATTGGCACAGGCCTCGGCGTTTGGGGTTTCAATCTCAAAGGTCATTCCTCTTTGAATCCTCGCTATTGAAATCAGATGGGGGCCACATCTATCATGTGCGCCTGCTCTGAACGTAGGCCGATAACCGCATCACGTATGCGGTAGGCAGTCGGATCCCCGCTCGGGCTACGCATTTCAGCAGTTATAACTGTGCCGGGCAACACGCCCAAATCCAGCAGGCGCCGCCGCTCCAATCCGCGGCATTTGCGTGATATTCCGAGCACGCGTCCGCTCTGGCCGTGGTACAGGTGTGCCAGCGGCTGGCCACCATGCATGTCCGCCTGTTCTGGCGCGACCGGCAGCACAGAGATATTCGTGGCCAACACCGGTGCGATTACATGTTCATCCCCGGCGGCCCACAGGCGGATGCGGGTCGGCCCGCTCTCCAGCAGTTGCAACTCCACACCTGGATGCAGACCGAGAGCGACCAGTTGCGCGTACACCGCCTCTGGCTCGTCCTCCAGATGCACCACACGCAAGCGCTGCCCGACGATCTGATTGGAGAGCGGCTGCCCGCCATGATAGACGAGCGCGCCGCTGGCGCTGGGAATGGGGTCGCCATGCGGGTCGTGAGTGGGATTACCCAGCAGCGCGGAGAGATTGTCAGCCTCGTTGGTAGAAATACGATGCTCACGCCGCTCGGCGCGGTCGTGCCACTCCGCTTCAACATATCCGGTTTCCTCCGCCAGATAACGTTCCCACAACCGATGGGCACGCAGAATGTGCAGTGCGGAATCGCGCCCGCGCGCCGTGAGCTCGAATGCATCGCCATCTACACGCAGCAGGCGGTGGTCAGCCATCTTCGCCAGCAGAGCGGCCGCCCGGTTGCCACTGATGCCGAGCGCCCCGGTGATACTAACCAGCGTGGCGCGGTCATCGCGCAGCTCGCATTTGTGCAGGTGCTTCAGCGCATCCTCGCTGAGCACGCGTTCAGTCAGTTGGCGGGTGCGCTTCCAGCGCCAGAAGAGACCATTTTCCGGTCGAAAAATAAGCAACGTCAGCACTGTGGTCAGCCCGGCCCACGCCAGCGCTAGCAGCGGATTGGGCATGATGTCACTCTCATTAATATTCGTCTAAAAATATTTTTAGGCCACCCTAATTCATTATACGTTGTCCGGGAGATTACGTCAAGTAGTCATCCCGCGCGCCCTGCCCCGGCAGCCAGCCAGAGCACGCACTTGCGCTGATGTTCCAGCCGTGCCGGATCGCATTTCAGGTGCTCTACCAGCATCTGTGGCTCACCCCCGATGACGCATTCTCCGCCATCTTCTAAACAGTGCGCTGCGGGCAATACAAAGCGGTACTCACCGTCCTTCGGCACGAGGTGCGTCACCGTGCCACGCTGGTCCACCAAGATTGCGTCCGCAGTACCAGGATTCGCGGCCACGCGCACAGTCACTGGCTCAGCCTCCCGCGCCCAGACAACGTGCGTAACAGCGGATACGCCCACAAAAGTCACCAGATGGTGCGTCGGACGGGCAACGTGCCGCACGCTCCGGAAACCGGACAACTGCTCGACGGCCACTCGATAGGCCGTCGCCGCCGGGCGCAGCGAGCCATCGCTGCGAATCAATCCGTAGGATTCTAAGCCGTGCACCGGGGCAACGTGGTCGAACAGTTTGTATACCGCCATACGCTCGGCCCCGGCCGCGAACGCAAGTGCTGTGGATTGAATGACAAACGACGCCTGTTGCCGCAGCGTCACCGCAACGAGCGGGTCGTTCCACGGGTGGAATGGGTCATCCATCGGAGCAGCGTTGGTCTCGTTCATCCACACCGGTTTCTGCAGCCCGAACTCGCGCAGGATTTCGTGCTGCCGTGTGATGATGGTGTGCACGCTCTCTGCATTGAAATAGACGTGCACGGTAGCCACATCAAAGAAATAACCGTGCTCTGCGGCGTTTTCATCCTGCATAGCGACCTGCAACAACCGCCGCAAATATGGCTCGCGCCCATAGACCACGTCATGCCAGAAAGTGAGCGCGCCAAGGTGTATCACCGCCTCCGGATCGACTTCCCGTGCTGCCAGAGCGGCCACTTTAACCAGCCGGTAATAGTCCTCCACCGCGCCATCAAACTGCGCGCCCGGGTGGTCGGGCCCGATGTCGGGTTCATTCCATATTATCCAGTGCTTGATGTGCCCGCCATGCTCGCCCACCATGCGCCGCACGAAATTCGCCCAGTGGTTCTCAGGATGCTGCACCGGAAGGTATAGCCCGGACGGCACCCCGCGCACCGGAACGCCCTCTGTCGCCCATCCCGGTGTTCCCATCAGGAGCGCGGCGACCTCCCGGCCGCCCGCCCGGGCGCTGGCCGCCCAATCGTCTTGCGATAGGGGATGAGTGATGTGGTTAGTGTAAGTGCGATTGTCGGGTGCGGTGCGGCTATGCAGACCGTGTGGGAAGACTGGCAGCCAGTGCTGCGGCCCTAGCGGCTGCACGCGGAACCACTCGATGATTAGCCGATCCCAGCCCACGCCCAGCTCCACAGCGGCTTGTGGTCGCTGATACGCTTCAACCGCCCCAAAGCGATGGTCGGGGTCAGGTTCACCGGCAGCGACTGTTCCCAGCGGAAGACATCCCATCGCCACACAGGCCACAGAGCGAAGCACATACATCCCCGCCCACAGCCGGAATTCTGGTATGCAGAGTGCCGTCACTCTCATCAGCCGCGAACAATATCACAACGCACGGACGCTCACAACCCCAACCTTCCGGAGCGGACGCCATCGCGTATAATGCCTGTTCTACTATATCCATGAAGCTCCAGATCGTTCATGTCTTTGCGGCATTTTTAGCCACGCTGGCGTCGGCGTGCGTGCCGACCGGTACGCCGGCTCCGCTGTCTACACCCACCCTGTTACCGCCGGTGGTGAACATCACCGCGCAGTCGCCCGTGCTCAGCGCCAGCGAGCCAACGCCCATTCCAACGCAAACACCTAAAATACCGACCCTGGCAGCAACGTCTACGCTCGAGCCATATCACCCGCAGGTTCTTTCCACGCACTATGCACGCAGCGGAGACAGGCTGCCGGTCCTGGCGCGCCGCTTTCAGGTTGGTGCCGACCTCATTCGCCGCACCAACCTCGACCTTCCGGAAGTCGGTTTTCTGGCAACGGGCACGGCCGTCACCATTCCAGACGTTGACATGAGCGAGACCCCACCCTCGTTCCTGATAATCCCCGACAGCGAACTGGTGTACGGACCCGGGCAGCGTGACCTCGACCTGCGCGGGACGGTGAAAGCCTATGAAGGCGGATGGCTAGCACGTGTCATGGCCGGCAATGACGCTCTCGCCCCCGGTTGGAAGGTGGTGCAGGACGCCGCCACGGCGTACTCGGTCAACCCGCGCCTGCTGCTGGCGTTAATAGAATATCAAAGCGGCCTTGTCACCGGCGACACCGAATCTGAGGACATAGCTAAGTATCCGCTGAACGTGCAGAAGTGGAAATTTGCCAAACTGCCGAATCAGCTTATGTGGGCGGCCGAACAGCTCAACGCGGGCTACTACGGCTGGCGGCACGGCCATCTTTCAGAACTGACGCTCGCGAACGGCGAAACCTATCCGCTCGACCCGCGTCTGAACGCCGGCACGGTAGCTGTTTACGCGTTTTTCGCGCAGCTTTATTCGGCAGCGCTTTTTGAAGAGATAGTTGCGCCCGACGGTTTTGCCGCCACATATCGGCAGCTTTTCGGGGACCCGTTTGACTACAAGGTTGCGATAATCGAGCCGGGTCTGACCCAGCCCGCGCTGGAGCTGCCTTTCGAGCCGGGAGTGATCTGGAACTTCACTGGCGGCCCACATAACGGCTGGCGCGATTCCGCCCCGTGGGCTGCCATCGACTTCGCCCCGCAGCTGCCCACTTCGGGTTGCGTGGAAAGCGACGACTGGGTGGTCGCGCCCGCTGACGGAATCATCACCCGCAGCGACATCGGTCTGCTGGCCCACACCATTGGCGAAGCTGAGACCGAACTAGCCGGATGGACACTCGTGTACGTGCATTTGCATACGGACCGATTCAAACTGCGCGTTGGCCAGCGCGTGCAGGTCGGGGAACGGCTGGGCCAACCCTCCTGCGATGGTGGACTGGAGACCACGGGCACACACCTGCACCTTGCGCGCAAATACAACGGCGAGTGGATGCCGGCCGGAGGGCCGCCCGCTTATGTGCTCAGCGACTGGGAGGTGCTGGGCGAACACCGCGCTTATCACGGCAAATTGGTCGAACGCAGCAGCGGGAGGAGCCTGACCGCATGTGCCTGCGTCCACAACAATCAAATTTCACGGCCCCGCTAAACACCGGCTTGTTTATAATCCCCATCATGGAGCGAACATGACCGAATCAGATTTCCAATTTGGCACGGTGGGCTCTCCTATTTCCACCCCAAAGAAGCCGGGCGGCTCGGCAGGCGCGGTTGCACACAGCGCCGACCTCGGCCTAAGCACATTGGAGCTCGGCTGGGTGCACTCGGTGCGGGTGAAAGAGACCACCTGCGAGAAAATCAACATGGCCGCGGCCGAACACCGGGTGGCGCTCAGCGTGCACGCGCCTTATTTCATAAACCTGAACGCGAAAGACGATGAGTGGCCCAAAAGTCGCAAGCGCCTGATGGACGCGGCCCACTACGGCAACCTCGCTGGTGCCACCGACATAATCTTTCATCCCGGCTCGTATTTCGGCAGCCCGGCGGCGGACGTGCTGCCACTGGCTCTACAGCGACTGCGCGCCTGCGTACAGGAATTGCGCGCCGCCGGGAACCCGGTCACCTTACGTCCGGAAACTATGGGCAAAAGCGCTATGCTCGGTTCTCTGGAAGACACGCTGCAACTTGCACAGGAAATCCCCGGCGTGGCTCCGTGCATCGACATTGCCCACCTGCACGCCCGCCCCGGCGACGGAAGCGTCAACACATATGCGGAATTTGACGCGGTTATCAAGTCAATCGGTACGGCGCTGGGAGAGCAGGCGTTGCGCCAATTGCACATTCATATTTCCGGCATTGATTACGGCCCGAAAGGCGAGAAAAGGCACCTACCTTTCGAAGATGCCGACCTGCGCTATCGCGACTTTCTGCGGGCGCTTGCCGACAACGCTTGTGCGGGGCGTTTGTTGTGCGAAAGCCCGATAATGGAAGAGGACGCACTGCTGATAAAAAGCGCGTGGAACAAAATTCAAACCGAAGGGCAGCGCGACAACTGAACCGATCCACTCCATGAAAGATAAGAGAGCAGTCGTCATCGGCGCGGGCATAATCGGATGCGCCATCGCATTTGAGTTGCAGAAAAAAGGCTGTCGCGTCACCTGCGTGGACCGCAACGCCGCAGTCGGGTGCGGCTCCACGGCCAATTCGTGCGCTATTGTGCGCACCTGTTATTCCACCTTTCAGGGAGTGGCGCTCGCCTATGAAGGCGTCTTCTACTGGAGAGACTGGGAAAACTACGTCGCCGACGGCAAGCCTTCCGAGTTAGCGCGCTACATCGAGTGCGGCATGACGCAGCTTAAGGCGCCCGATGAGCACTGGAAAAAGGTGCTGCCCATCTACGACGAAATCGGAATCGAATACCAGCGATTAACGCTGGAGGAACTACGTGCGAAATACCCCTTCTTCGACACCGCTTCCTTCTGGCCGCCCACGCTGCCTGATGCCGATTCATTCTGGGATGAGCCCGGCGCACAGGTTCCCGGAGCGATATTCAATCCCGGCGAGGGTTACGTCAACGACCCGCAGCTGGCCACGCGAAACATGTGCGCAGCGGCCGAGGCCCATGGCGCGGTATTCCTGCTAAGGCGTGCGGTCACCGCCGTGCGCCGCAATGCCGAAAAGGCACTGGGCGTCACGCTGCGTGGCGGCGAGGAAATCGATGCGGACATTGTCGTCAATGTGGCTGGTCCGCATTCATTCGTCATCAATCGCATGGCTGGCGTGGAAACTGGAATGAACGTGAAAACCCGCGCGCTCAGGCACGAGGTTCATTATGTACCCGCGCCGGAGGGAGTGAATTTTGAGCACGCGGGCTGTCCGACCTCGGACAACGACAACGGCATTTATTTCCGCCCGGAAGTGGGCAACCTGCTGCTGGTGGGGAGCGGCGATCCGCCCTGCGACCCACTGGAGTGGATTGAAGACCCGGACGACTTCAACGAGAACGTCACCGACGCGCGCTGGAAAGCGCAAACCTATCGCCTGGCGAAGCGCTTCCCCGGTTTGCGCGTGCCTAATGAAACAATGGGTATAGCCGACCTGTATGATGTGAGCGATGACTGGATTCCCATCTATGACCGCTCCGATCTGCCCGGTTTCTACATGGCCATCGGCACCAGCGGCAACCAGTTTAAAAACGCAGCGCCGGCCGCGCACATGCTGGCAACGCTCATTGAAGCGTGCGAGCGCGGTCACGACCATGATCGCGACCCGGTCAAAGTGAAAGGTCGTTACACCGGACTCGAGCTTGACCTCGGTTTCTTTTCGCGCCTGCGCGCGGTGAACCGCGAAAGCAGCTTCTCGGTCCTCGGCTAAAACTGTGCCTGCACATGCGCCGTCCATTGTGAGAAAGAGAAGATGACAAACACATACTCTCCCGGAGTGCAGGAATACATTCAGCGCGGCGAAGCGCTGACATCCGCAGAGGAATCCCGCCGCGCTGCTATGCGCGCGATGAAATTCGACACAATCGCCGTGCACGGCCTATACGGCATGGAGGCAGCGCTAGCCAATCAGGGCAGCATTATCGAACCAACGTACCTCAGCTCGGCGCAACATTTTGAAAACAGCAACCACATGGAGGCGGCCCTCGCCTACCTGATGCCGGCCTGGGCGTATAGCCGTGTCGCAAACCCAACGCAGCATTTCCTCGAGGAGACTCTTGCGCTGCTGGAAGGTTATGGTTATGAAGGCGCGACCAGCGCCTGCGTAATCGCTTCAGGGATGGCAGCAGTTTTCATGGCGACCAATCCGTTTCTTTCCGGCAGCCGGCCAATGAACATCGTCGCCAGCGTCAAATGCTATGGCGGTACCTTCACGCTCTTTGAGGAACGCTATGGCGCAGAACGCGGGGTGGAGATTCGCTGGGTGCGTGATCCACTCAATCTGGAGGAATGGGCCGGTCAGATTGACGAGAACACGCGTTTCCTGTACGGCGAGTTGCCCAGCAACCCGGGTCTGGCGATGCTGGATGTCGCCGCAGTGGCGGCGCAGGCGCATGAGCACGGGTGCCCGCTAATTGTTGACAGCACCGTCGCCACCCCAGCGCTGCTGCGTCCGCTCTGCTACGGCGCGGATATAGTGGTGCATTCGCTCAGCAAGACCATTACCAGCAGCGGCATGGCGATTGCCGGTGCGTTGATTGCGCGCCACGATTTGCCCAGCCGCATCGGCCCGGATGAAATGCGCGAGGACTTCGCCCGATACGTGAAGTTGCACCCGGGCCGCGACCACGGCCCGGGGCTGAGCCCGTTCAGCGCGACAATGATCATGAACGACCTGCGTACCTTGCGCAGCAAAATGGATCTTTTCAGTCGCAACACAATGCAGGTGGCACGCTTTCTCAGCAACCATCCACAGGTCGAGACTGCCTTATACCCCGGGCTGGAAAGCATGCGCGATTACGCGCTGGCAGCCCAGCAGATGTGGCTGGTCGATGGCGCGCTCGAAGGCGGCGCTCCGCTCAATCGATACGGCCACCTGATGGGCTTCACCGTGCGCGGCGGGGCAGCTGCGGCGCGGGCCACCTTCGACCGCCTGCAGCTCATCTGGCGTGCCACAGATTTAGGGCGCATCAAGAGCATCGCCACCATTCCAGCCATTTCCACCCATCAGCAGCAGGGCAAATCCGGACGCGAGCTCGCGGAGGTGCCCGACCACCTCATCCGGCTAAGCGTGGGCGGCGAACACTTTGACGACATAATCGCTGACCTCGACCGTGCACTGACCAGCGCGTGAAGCCAGCGCGGTGCGCACGGGAGCAACTTCCGGCACAGCGCGAAATTCTCAAGCCACATAATGTCTGCGCTCTATGTTGCGCCGTGAACTCACGGCTTATGACGTGTTGTGTTGCGTTGCCTCTGGCATTATAGTAATGCAAATGGACATCCTAGGTGAGACGAAGGCAGGCGGCATCAATAATTCTGAAAACGTGAAAGATGTACGGTTTCTTTTTTCAAGGCTGCGAACCCACGGGCGCGCATTAGCGGCTTTCTCACCCTTGCCACTGGCCCGCCGAAATGGCAGTGCTGATCAGTGAGTGGGAGACAGGAGACTCAGACATGGAAAACATCGGATACGTTCTACTGGCAATTGTGGCCGTCGCCTGGATTGCCGCTATCATCGCCGAGTCAATTGCCGCATTCCCGGCTGGGGTGATTGGGCTGGCGGCCATTCTCGGAATCGGTTTTCTGCTGGCGAAGGTCATCAAGGACCGACTGGGCAACACAGAGGACGACCACTATTCTTCCACAGTAAAAAAATAGGAGGTGGGCATGCTGATCACGACTCAAGACGAATTCGCAGATAGAGAAATAACAGAGACTCTGGGGTTGGTCAAGGGAAACACGATTCGAGCGAGACACGTCGGAAAGGATATCCTCGCCGGGTTGAGAAACCTGGTGGGCGGTGAAATCAAGGAATACACGAAAATGCTGGCCGAGTCGCGCGAGCAGGCCCTAGACAGAATGATTGCTGACGCCAGAACCAGAGGGGCTAACGGGGTTGTCTGCGTGCGCTTCACCACGTCCGCTGTGATGCAAGGTGCAGCGGAGTTGCTGGCGTACGGAACTGCCGTCAAATTGGGCCGGGAATAATCACTGATGTCGTGGTTGGGAGCCGCCATATACGACCGCTTTACGCGCCGGAGCGAGCAGGCATGCCTGCAAGACTGGCGGGCAAGTCTGCTCGCCGGAGTGCGCGGCGATATTATAGAAGTGGGTGCAGGCACGGGCGCCAACCTGACTCACTACCCACCCGCCATCGAGCGATTGGTGCTGGTTGAGCCCGACCGCTACATGCGCAGGAAACTGTCGAAAAAGCTGGCCGCATCCGGGCGCACCAACAGCGTGGACATCATTGACCGCGCGCTAGAGAAGCTGGATTTGCCAGATGAATCCTTTGATTTCGTCGTCGCCACGCTAGTGCTCTGCTCGGTAGCAGATCTGACGGCAGCGCTGGCGGCAATCTACCAGTTGCTTACACCCGGCGGTGGTCTTGTCTTTCTCGAACATGTCGCCGCCGAAGAGCGCCCCCGCCGGCTGAGATGGCAACGCCGCCTGCAGCCAGTCTGGAAGCGGGTGGCCGGCAATTGCCATCTCGCCCGGCACACGACCAGCGCCATTCTCGCCGCCGGTTTCGTCATCGAGGCGGTGACCAGAGAATGCATGCGCAAAGCAGCGCCGGTGTTGCGGCCGACCGTACGCGGCATCGCGCGCAAGCCGGCTTAACAGGCACTGAGCTTGACTCAATGAGTTTCCCGGTAGGCTCCGTCAGGGGCACAGGCGCCGCCTCCAGCTACCAAAATCGAAGGCGGCACCTGTGCGGACGACAAGGAGCTTTCGGTCTGGGACGTAATGTGCCGCCAGCCGGGAAAGATATGATCGGGAAATGGCCGCGGTGCCCGACAATCTTGTCCGCCTGAGTGTGAGCAGCGAGCATCCCGACGACATAATCGCCGACCTCGACCAGGCTTTGATACCCGCGCAAACAGACTTGCGCTCTCGCGAGAGCGATTGACTAACCGGTAGGGATATATGCAGACCTTACGAGCGCTTATGAAACCTGAACCCGGTGCGGGCCTGCAGCTGCAAGAAATCCCGCTGCTGGAACTGCGCCCTAACGATGTGCGCATCCGCGTGCAGCTCTCGGCAGCTCACCAGCGCGCCGACCTGGACGCCGCGCTGGCAGCCTTTAAACAGGTCGGCAGCGAGTTGGGGGTGTTGGAATAAACGCCGGGGCGGCAGCGCGCTAGTTGACCGCGAAGGTATCCATCATCAGATAGGGTTCACCCAGCGGGTAGAGCATCGGGCAGGTGCACCCACGTTCAATGTACTGCTGCACGCGGGCGGGCGCTTCTTCCGGAGTGCCGGTAGCACTAATGCTTCAATTACCTTGACCGCGGAGAAAAGAAACAACTAAGGTACGTTGGACGGCTCGGTCAGCTCTTCCGTGACCGTTTGTGTCTCGCCACAGATAGCGCACACATATACCACGCTGTCGAGCTTGACCTCCTTCTCAACTAGGTCTGGAACATTGGTCTCTTGCCAGAATTCTGAGCCATTGCGATCGAAATGCTTTATTTTTTGCTTAGTATAGACGACTTCCTCAACCCTCTCTATAGTACGGCTTCTGGAACTCTCGTTCATGACATGTCCGTTACCGCAATTTGGCATATCCTATTACCTTAGTGAGTGAATTTGCTGCCTTGTCAATTCGTCGGGAGGCCAAACCTACTAACATCATTGTGTGGGGGTAAAGCATAATCAAGTAAGATCATAATTGTATTCTTCAGCCCACAACATGTTGACATATTTCTTACCAACGTAATGGTCGATCTGCACTTCACGGAACTGTTTGTCCAGCATTGGTTCTCTTTCAAGCCAAAGCTCTTCTGCTTCTCCAGACATCCAAACTTTTTCACTGAGGCTATCAAGTTCCGCGATAGCCGCCGCATAAGTTTCAGAGCAACCATTTTGCAATGCGACATTAAGGTGCCAGCGAAACATCACTCGCATTTTCTCGAGATCTAGGCGGGAGAAACTAGTTTCGTTTAGAACAGAACCGCCTCGATAGCTTTTCACGCCATCCCATTTGGTCTCATCCATTAGTCCTTGGTCTCGGCAATAGGTGTATAGATTTGTACCAGGGTATGGCATAAACGTGGACACCCAGACAATATAAGCCCGCAACTTAGCATTTAACCTAACTGTTTCCATCATATTGTCGTTGGTTTCTCTAGGTAGACCGATCATGTTGAAGGCCTGCGGCTTGAGGTTATATTTGCGTGCAATGTTGAACGCGTCAATTAACACCCGATCAGGAATACCTCTGTTTAGCACCTGATTTCTAAGGTCTGGATTACCAGCTTCAACGCCCATTTTCACAACTTTGCAGCCCATTTCCTGCAATATTCTAGCGATTCTTTCATTAAATGCCAGCGGTTGCGAGGTGGCAGCAAATGGCAATCCGATTTCTTTTTTATAAACGGGGGCTAACTCGGCAAGCCACGGGGTGTATATTGCAAAAACGTCATCGACAAAGGTGAAGTATTTTACGTTAGGATACTCCTCTATGATTTCTTTTAGCATAGCAATGGTAGACTCAACACCCCTTCTACGGATGAAGTCCTTCATTTTTACGGCATCACCAGTGTTTCGTAGGTCTTCCTTGTACATATCAAAGAACGGAATGTTAAAACAGTAGGCGCACGTATAAGGGCAGCCTCTGGTAGCGATGACTTCAGCCCAACCGTGTCGAGAATCTACAATTTCCCTGTAGTTGAAGATGTCACGGTCTTCAAAAGGCAAGGAGTCGAGATCATCCACCCATCGACCTACCGGATTATCGACAATCTCTGTTCCGTCACTAAGTTGGTAAGTCGTGGTGTCTTTGATAGATTCGCCGGATGAGCCATCAGAACTTGAAGTGTCAGTTACTCCAACAGGCTCAACCGTTACACTTTCTGCTTTCATCTCAATCGTGTCGTTGCAATAACCTCTTTTTTTTACCAGCATGTTTGGAACATGATGGACATTCTCACCGGCTTCTAGCTTCTCAACCAGTTCAAGCAGGGGCCTCTCTCCTTCTCCCTTACACACAAAATCCACCGCTTCCTCTTCAATTATTTCAGCTGGGGCTGCATTGGCATGGTGACCACCAACAACTATAGGAATATTACAATTGCGTCGGATCAACTTAGCGATTATTTTTACGTAGAACCATTGGTTAGTGACCGCGGAAAAACAGATGAGTCCAGGATCATATTCTTCCACGTCTGCGACTATTTTTTCAACATCCAGTCCATAGTTTAATTCATCAGAAACATGCAGTAGTTTGGTGTCATGACCCTTCTTCCTCAAGTAGGCAGACAAGGCCCCAACACCACAAGAGTAGCCGACGGAGATACCAATATCTGTATAAATAAAAAGTACTTTCACAACCAATTTCTCCGATGGCCTTATCTGCATTATATCGCACGTGACAAAAGTGACAATGATTGCTGCTTTTAATAATGCGATTTAATATAACATTTTCACGCTTGTGTCGAATCTACAATCACATTCATAGATCATATTGATAGTAATTCATGTGTGAAATGTGCCGACCTTTCAAGGAAGTAGCGAAGTTTCGTGAAACAATTTGTGAGTTTGCCGCTCAATTCAACAATTATCGAAATTATCCGCTAGAAGATAAACCCTGTGGGCAGCGAATGTCTGACCACCTACTGGAACTTGGCATGGATATGGTCAGATTCTCCTACCCGGTGGTGCCCAAGGGACAGGCGCGCATCCACGTGCAGCTCTCGGTAGCTCGCCAGCGCGCCGACCTTGATGCTGCGCTGCAGCCTTAAGGTCGGCAGCGGGTTGGGGGGGGTATTGGAATAAACTCCGGGGCGCCAGCGCGCTATTTGACCGCGAAGGTGTCCATCATCAGATAGGGGTCGCCCAGCGGGTAGAGTATCGGGCAGGTGCACCCACGTTCAATGTATTGCTGCACGCGGGCGCGCGCTTCTTCCGGAGTGCCGGTGGCGCTAATGCGCAGCACAAAATCATCGGGCACAAATTGCATCGCCTCTTCCACCTGCTCTTTGGTGGCCGGCCATCCGATGATCGTCTGTACTTTCTGGACAATTTCAGCGCTCACCCCAGAGGCCTCGGCAATATGCGGTTGCTGCGCCAGGTATTGCGTCAACAACCATTTCGCGCCCCGAATCGCCTCGGCGCGGTCTCCGTGGACGGAACAAACGATTAATTGCGGGCGATCAATCTCATCCAGAGAACGACCGACGCGCTTTGCGCCAGCCGCCAACCGCTCTAGCGCCCGATCATTATATTCAGGCGGCACACAATAGTTCAATACCGCGCCATCTGCGATTTCGCCGGTCAACTCCATCATCTTGGGCCCAGTCGCGCCGATGTAAATGGGTACATTACGCGGCTCGCGCCGTCCGTGCACCACATCCAATTCAATGCCACGCACCTGATGGAACTCTCCGGAAAAAGTCACGTTTTCCAGAGCGAGCAGCCGACGCAGCAACTGCACGGTCTCACGCATAGCCTGAAGCGGTTTTCGGCGTCGGATGCCCACGTTTGCCGCCAGCGGATCCCACCAGGCGCCAATCCCACAAATGATCCGGTCTGGCGCAAGGTCATCCAGAGTCAGGAATGTAGAAGCCAACAGGCCGATGTTGCGCGTCCAGTTGTTAATTACCCCGGAACCCACTTTCAAGCGCGAGGTGGTGGCCGAAAACGCGGCCATCGGCACAATCGCATCGCGCACCAGGCGGCTTTCCGCTTGCCACACGGCTTCGAAGCCTTTCTTCTCCGCATACTGAGCGTAATTGATGCCATCCTGCAAAGGATGGGCGTCCTGCAGGTACAGCGCTACTCGCTCCATGGCTTTATCCCTCCGCGTCTCCTAATTCCGCTTTCATCGACTGCAATCTGTGCAGGTCCGCAGGCTCATCCACATCAAACTCCACACCGGGCAGTCGGTGGACGCGTACCGCTGCGCCCTGACTGAGCGCCTGCTGCCGGTGGGCGGCCAGGCTGCCCGCCCCGAACCGATAGCGCAACAAACCCGGTGGCCGCACGAATAGCGCGTTCGTGCCGGTGCCGTGGCGATCCGGGGCAAGCACAACGATGCGCTCTGCGCCGTTTACTCCGGCCAGCGCCTCCACGTCGTTTTCACCCAACAGCGGGAGGTCACTGGGCAACACCAGCACGCCCGTTGCCCCGAGCGAAGCCGCCACCTGAGTCGCTTTCTGCAGCGCGCCGTTCAGTTCGGAGGCGCTGGGTTCGCTGACAGTAAATGCACCCTGTTCGCGTGCCAGCCGCAATGCGCTTGCATCGCGGCTAATCACCAGTGTGCGCTCGATGACGCTGGAGCGTGCCAGCAGGCCCACGGTGCGCCTGAGCATATCTCTACTGAACCCCTCACGCGCTTGCGGCGAGAGCACAGTGGCCAGCCGGCTCTTTCCCGCCTTGAGATGTTTCACGGGAACAACCGCCCATGTGGCCATCAAACACGCACCCGCGCGCGGGCAAATTCCCCGGCGAAGGCCAAGATTTCAGCGGCCAGGCGCGCCTCGTCGGCACTCGTGCGCATCACGGTGTCGGCCAGCAGCACGCGCATCCCACGCGCCCGGATGGCCTCAGCCTCGGCGGCATCGCACCGGTCAAGCACGAATCCATCCAGCAAGTCGGCATACTGCACAGCCACAGTTTCCGCGGATACATTCTCGCCGAGTTCGCGCATCATCTTTGCCGCCGGTCCTTTCAGCGCCGCGCCGCCAACAATTGGCGAGATTGCGATCACCGGCGCCGCGGTAGTGCGCAGATATTCTCGCGCACCGGTCAGTGCCAGAATGGGCGCAATACTAACGTACGGGTTGGAGGGGCAGATCAGCACTGCACTCAAGTCACCCGCCTGCAGCGCGGCCGCCGCCGACGGATGGAACTCCGCCGCGTCGGCGCCCTCGAATTCAAACCCACGTACCGCAGGCCGACATTTTCGGAGCGCGAAATACTCCTGAAATGGAATGGGGCCGGCATCCGTGTGCACTACGGTGCGCACCGGGTCATCGCTCATCGGCAGCACCCGCGCCGCCACACCCAGACGCGTGCAGAAACCCTCAGTGATGCTGCTCAATTTTTCTCCCGCCCGCTGACGGCGGGTGCGCTCCACATGCGTGCCCAAATCGCGGTCTCCCAACCGAAACCAAGTTTCTCCACCCAATCGCTCCAACGCCTCCAGAAAATGCCAACTCTCGTCGGCCAACCCCCATCCGGTTTCCGCATTCTGCAAGCCGGCCAGGGTGTACATGACAGTGTCGAGGTCTGGTGAAATGTGCAAGCTTAGGTGTTCGAAGTCATCGGCGGTATTAACAACCACGGTCAGCCGTCCGGGGCCAAGCGCTGCAGCGAGACCTTGCGCCATCTTGGCGCCGCCGACCCCGCCCGCCAGCGCGACCACCGAACCTAAATCCATTGCACCACCTCGGTCAGTGGGCGGCGCTCGGGCGGCCTGCCCGCTTCAGCGGCATAACCTATGCTGATAATTGCCTGTGGTTCCCAATCGGCCGGAAGCTGCAGTGTCTCGCGCACCGTGTCCGGGCAGAACAGAGGTGCGCATCGCCAGCACGCCCCAAGCCCGGCCGCGTGCGCCACGAGCAGGAGGTTCTGCGCCGCAAGAGCGACGCTCTGAATAGCCATCGTCCGTTCAGCCTGCGCGCGGCGCGCATCCGGATACCTGTCCATATCCGCCATAGACATGCAGCAAAGCAGCAGCGCCGGTGCCTGCGTCAGGACCTGCCTGGAGCGCTCCATGTCTTGTGCCACGGCTTCTGGAGGGTCGCCCGCCGCAAGTCGATCGGCGCGGAATCTATCCCCCATCGCGTCGGCAAGGCACTCTTTTTGAGCGTCTGACTGCAACACCGCGAAGCGCCAAGGCTGTCGATTGTGCGCGGATGGCGCCCACACAGCGGCCTGCAGCAAGGTTTCCAATAGCTCGTTTTGGACCGGCTCAGTCGCGTAGCGCCGAACAGAACGCCGCTGTTGAATGACCGGCAACAAATCGGTTACGTCCACATCATCCCATCGTTGAGACGAGTTTCGGCAGCACTTTGTAAGTCACGCGCGTTTCACCTTCATACCACTGGTACGGTTTCCCAGTGTATTTCTGAGAAAGGTGATCAATCATCTCGCGCGCGCCATTCTCACTGAATCCATCAACCCGCCCGCGCATCTGCATGTATCGGTACGGGTTGTCCGGGTCAGAAATCGCCAGCGCTGCCACCCCGCTGCGTCGCAAAACCTTGTCCTTCACCCTGCCGACGGCGCTGTTCAGAATCACGTGTTCCCCGTCATAGTCGAACCAGACCGGCGTGACATGTGGAGAGCCATCGTTCAGGACAAGGGCAAGGTGGGCGAAAGCCTTCTTCTCCCACGAAAGCAGATCCATGTATTTTTCAGGTATCGCAGTAGTCATATTTCCTCCCGATCATCGAAAAAGATCCTCGCTCTTCGCGCGCAGCAATTCAGCAGCAGCGCCGGCGCGCAGAGGATAAGGCAGCCCCCGAATATGCACAACCGGCTGCCCATCAGCGCCCTGCCCCATCAGCAGCGATGCCGCCCCGGAAATCTCATCGGCAAGACCGACCTGAGTGACCTCTAGCCGTTCGCCGTAAAGGTCGGGCGCGCCGCGCAAATCCAGCAGCGCTGGCACCCCGGCGACCCCCAGCGCCACTCCCACCGTGCCGTTGCGCCAGGCGCGGCCATGGCTGTCATTAATGATGATACCCACGTCAGCGCCAGCACGCTTTTTCAACTGCACCCGAATCTCAGCGCAGACGCCATCCGGGTCACGCGGGAGTAGCAGCACCCGCTCGCTGCCCGAACCTTGCTCCGCGTTGGAGCTGTCCACGCCCGCATTTGCAAGCACAAATCCCAGCCGATGCGCCACCACCAGTACCCCCGGCCGGTGTCGCACCACCTCGCTCGATTCGGAGAGAATCACTTCGACAAGGCGCGGGTCCTTCTCCACCTTGGCCGCCAAGGCGCGCGCGCGGCGCGAGGGGTTAATCTCGCCCAGATCCACGTAACTGTCTTCCGCTTTGGAGACGATTTTCTGGGCAATTACCAGCACATCGCCCGGCCGCAGCAGGATGTCGCTCTGCCGCAGGGCATCCAGAATGATATCCACGAGGTTATCGCCCGGCTGCACCAGTGGGATGTCCGCCAGCGCAGTCAGCGTAATTTGGGCGCGTGCACTCATGCTCCGAATACAGTCAAACGCTGGGCGCTGTCGGTCCAGCTCCAGACACGGTCTTAATCATCCGCTCGGGGAATACCGGTGACGCGGATGCCCGCATCCTTCACCCCGTAATGCTTGTTCAGGCTTATGAGCACCGGCGTGAGCGATTCAATCGCCACCGCATTCGCCAGTGGCCCGGCATGCAACCCCGACATTCCGGCCACCTGCACCAATCGGATTATTTCGGCCCGTGCTTCCACGTCATCGCCGCATACCAGTACATCGCAGTCAATCTGTCGCTCCGCCGCGCGCAGGTGCTCGGCGGAGATGTTCTGGAAGGCGGAGACCACCCTCACGCCCGCTCCCAGCAGCGTTTGCGCCTCTAGGCTGGCAGCGCGCCCCGCCGGCAGCTGCACGCGGTCAACCCTCGGCGGCACAAGCGGCACGGTCACATCCACCAGAATCTTTCCCTGCAGCGCATCTCTTAACTCTGAGAGCGTGGCTTCGTGCACGCGGTAAGGGACAGTCAGAACAGCAAGCTGGCAGGCCTGAACCGCAGCTAGGTTCTCCATTCCCTGCAGCGCCGGCTTACCCTCAGAAAGCCGTACGTTTAACTCGGCAACTCTGGAAAGTGCTTTCTCCAATGTACGCGAGCCAATCGTGACCGCATACCCGGCCTGCGCCCAACGGAACCCCAGGCCCAACCCCTCGGCACCGGTGCCACCGATGATTGCAATGGTGGGGGATTTTTTCACGGCGGCCATCTTTTAGTCTGAAAAACGTTTCCAAGCCGCAGCGGCTAGTTCGCGACTGCGCGCCGTGATTTCCGCTTCATCCAGAGTAAGCAATTCCCGATTGCGCATGAGCACTTCTCCGGCACAAATAGTGGTATTAACCATGCTGGTCTCGAATCCGAAGAGAATGTGCCAAGGCAGGTTGGCAGCCGTAAGCGGCGTGATGGGGTGATAATCCACAAAGACAATATCGGCCTGCGCCCCGGCGGCCAGCACCCCGAGTGGGGCAGCCGGAAAGAACTGATTGGCCAGCGCGGCACTGTGGCGCACGGCCATCTCCATGATGGTTGCGCCATCCGCACGGCGCGGGTCGCGCTGCCAGACCTTGTGTAGCAGGTACGCCGTCTTCCACTCCGCCCACATGTTGTTCGAAAAGCCGTCATTGCCAAGGGCAACGCGCACGCCTTTGCGCAGCAGTTCCTCAACATCGGCGGCGCCCACGGCGTTGTTCATGTTGGAGCGCGGCTGGTGAGTCACCCACGTGCCAGTCTGCGCCAGCAGCTTGACTTCGGCCACGTCGATGTGCACGCAGTGGGCGGCAATCGTCATCGCTCCGAGGATGCCGCAGCGCAGCAGACGCTCTACAACACGCACGCCCGATTTCTGCACACTATCCTGCTGGTCGGCCTCGTGCTCCGCCACGTGGATGTGGAATCCCGCCCCCTCGGGTGCAGCGTCGCGGCAGGCCGCGAGCGTGGCGTCAGAAAGCGACAGCGAGGCGTGCAGACCGAACGTGGCGCCGATGCGCTCGCCCCACTCGCCGGCGCGCGCACTCTCGATGAAGCGCACGTTCTCGGCGATACCTGCACGCGCATTTTCCGCGCCGCCCCGGTCAGAGACTTCGTAGCACAGCACCGCCCGCAGCCCGGCCTGCTGCACGGCGGAAGCGAGCACATCCAGAGAGCCTTCAAGGGCGTTAGGGCTGGCGTGATGGTCAATCAGTGTCGTGGTGCCATGCTTGATTGCATCCAGCAGGCAGACCAGAGCGGAATAGCGCACATCTTCGGCGGCAAGCACGCGGTCCAATTGCCACCACAGTCGCCGTAGAATCTCGGGGAAATCACGCGGGGGTTCGCCCGGAATGGCCATGCCGCGCGCGAACGTGCCGTAGAAATGGGTGTGCGCGCAGATATTGCCCGGCATCACCAGCATGCCCGCGGCGTCGAGCACTTCAGCGTCGCTATGTTTGCGCAGCAGTTCTTTCGAACGGCCTATTTCGGCGATGCGGTCGCCCTCAATGAGAAGCGCGCCGTCAGAGACGATGCGCGCGTTCCCGCCCCAGGTCACCAGTTTTCCGTTGGTGATTAGCAATGGACGCTTCTCCGATTCTCAGTCAAGCAATCCGATAGTATTCACTGCCTGCATTTTTCGGGGGGTCGCCAGCACTTTTCGATGAGCGGGGGGCTCACCGCCGGCAACACCACTCACTCTCCGACTGGAGACCGCGACCTACATTGATTGTAACATAATCCGCGCTGCGCGGAAAGAAGCTGCGCCTGCGGCCGGATCATTCCATGCCCAAGGGCTCATTGTTCACATAACAGAGAATACCATCGGCAACGCCATCCGCGACCACATCCACACGGCTGATAAGTATATCGCGGTCAAGATTCATGAAGCCGACCTCGATGATGGCGGCGGGCGTTTGGGGCGCTATCTCACGATAAGCATGATAGTACTGCATGTCGTAGGTGATGCTGCCGGCGTGGAATCTCAGGCCGGTAGCGCGCGAGTAGCGGTCGATCAGGCAGGAGGAAAGCCGGTCTGATTCTACGGGAACCTGAGTTTCCAGCGAGCCGGATACCTTGAAGCCAGTTGCCTCGTCGTTGATGTAATCGCACGAATCAGCATGGATGGAAACGAGTGCACGCGCGCTGTACCCGTCCAGGCGGTCGTCGAACTCGCTCAGCAGGTCGACGTCGAAACCGGCCTCGTCCAGCCGCGCCCGCACCAGTTCAGCCACATTCTGGTTAACCTCAACTTCGGTCAACCCATCCGGGCACACGGCGCCCGCATCGTTATCACTGTGGCCGACCACAATGCCGATGAGCTCTCGCGGCATCGGGGTGACAGTTGGCGGCAGCGGGGTGGTGCTGCGCCCCACGCGCGTCGCCATCGCGCGCGCGATTTGGCGTGCGGCGCTACGCGGCAGCACCGAAGCGGGCGTCCACAACGTGAACGCGATGGCAATGCCCACGCCCACCAGCAGCACTACCCCCACATGGCGCACCACCTCGCGGAATCCCTGCGCGAAGCCTACTCCGTTTTCCCGTCCGTGTTCAATATCCATGGAGGGAATCTTAATCCCTGGCCCTTTTTTGGGCAAATCGCCACAGGGCGCGGTCGCAAGAACAATGCCGCATAACCCTAACCAGATTATAGACCGCGCAAGTTGACATTCACCGCTACAGTCATATAATAACACTCACGGAAGTGCATAGGTGAACGCAGGGTGAAAAAGTTAGCTTGCATGTGTATCGAGCGGGGGCGCTGACCCACCGCTCGCCGTAAATATCCCGGACCGAGCCACGGGCAGGCAGCGAGCTGCCTCCAGAGGCCAGACGGCAAAGAGCGGGCAGCGTGTCAGGCGGTTATTTCCGCCCGCTTTTCATTAGACCGTATGGCCTTTTATTATTACAACAGAGTGAGCATCAGGACAGCGCCGTGAAGATAGCGACTCTTCCATCACCAGAATACCATCCGGTTCACATTCCAGCCGCGCGCTCGCTGGAGGCCTCCGTCGGAGATACGCCGCTGGTGCGCCTTCGGCATGTCACTCGCGGTCTTCCCAAATCGGTGCAGGTTTATGCCAAGACCGAATGGACCAATCCCGGTGGATCAGTCAAAGATCGCGCGGCGCTCTTCATCATCCGCGAGGCCGAAAACGCCGGCCAGCTCACGCCGGGCATGACGCTGCTGGATGCCACATCCGGCAAC